>Ga0326733_1000354_pt1 | contig 13436 bp, 10 predicted proteins | sample 14_GP2_308_FD_207946 | JGI IMG/M metagenome (GOLD analysis project Ga0326733, IMG submission 207946) | Glacier ice microbial communities from Ngari, Tibet, China - 14_GP2_30.8 | ecosystem: Environmental > Aquatic > Freshwater > Ice > Glacier | place: China: Ngari, Tibet | collected 2018-07-17 | reverse complement strand
CGGCATGATCGCGGTCGTCGGCAACGGCACCTCCGGGATCGCTCTGGCGATGGCATTCGCGGTGCTGTCCGCCGGCATCGGCGCGTCGGAGACCCTCTCGAACGACATCATCGTGTCGGCGGTGCCTGCCGAGAAGGCCGGCTCGGCGTCGGGCATCTCCGAGACCGCGTATGAGGTCGGCGCGGTGTTCGGCACCGCGGTGCTCGGCAGCATCCTCGCCTTCTCCTACCGCGGCGCGATCGACGTGCCCGACGGCCTCACCGCCGCCGAGCAGTCAACCGCGTCGGAGACCCTCGGCGGGGCGATCAGCGTGGCCGGCGACCTGCCGGCTCCGATCGCGACGCAGCTGATCGACTCGGCGCGGCACGCTTTCGACAGCGGTATTGTGACCACCGCCGGCATCGGCGCCGTGCTGATGATCGCCGCGAGCTGCCTCGCCTGGCGCACGCTGAAGCACGCGAAGTAGGCGGGTTCACCTGCCGAACGCCGGGCGTGATCGGGCCACAGCTCACGCGTGATCGGCCACGCCGGGACACATCCACTCTGCGCCCACGCTTCGCCCAGTCCGCCTCGACCGCGCATAACTCCTGCGCTTTCCCGTCGGCCCGGCACACCGCCCCGCCATCACGGGCTCGGCACTGCGCCGCTCACAAAACTGCAGGAGTTATGAACACCGCCGCCGGCCACGACTCAGACCAGCGCCGAGACCCCTGGCCACGACTCAGCCCAGCGCCGAATCAGGCCAGCGCGTACATCGCCACGGCCGCGGTCGCCGCGACATTGAGGGAGTCGATGCCGTGCGCCATCGGAATCCGCACCACGGTGTCGGCGGCCGCGATCGCCTCGTCGGTCAGCCCCTCCCCCTCCGCGCCGAGCACGAGAGCCACCCTCTGCGGGGCGTCCGCGGCGAACGCGCGCAGGGAGACGGCATCCGGGGTCAGGGCGAGTGCGGCGATGTGGAATCCGGATGCCGAGAGCAGCTGCCTCGTCGCCGCCCAGTCGCCGACGCGAGTCCACGGCACCTGCAGCACGGTGCCCATGCTCACCCGGATCGAGCGCCGATAGAAGGGGTCGGAGCAGCGCGGGGTGACGAGCACGGCATCCGCCCCGATCGCACCGACCGAGCGGAAGATCGCGCCGACGTTCGTCGGGTCGGCGACGTTCTCGAGGATCACGACGCGCGTCGCGCCCTCGAGCAGCGACTCCACGGTCGGCAGCGCCGGCCGGTGCATCGCGGCGATCAGGCCGCGGTGCAGCACGTAGCCGGTGAGCTCCTCGAGCAGCTCGTCCGGCCCGGAGAAGACCGGAACGTCGCGGTCGCCGAGCGCGGTGATGGCGTCGTCGACGGATGCGCCGAGGGCGAGCACGGAGCGCGGCTCGTGCCCGGCGGCCAGCGCCCGCTGCAGCACGAGCAGCGACTCGGCAATGTAGAGCCCGTGCTCGGTGCCGCGCGCCTTCTTCAGGGCGACGTCGGTGAGGTGGGCGTAGTCAGCCAGCCGCGGGTCGTCGAGGGAGCGGATCTCGACGACTCGTGGTGTCACGCGCCCGTGCCGATCGAGCAGGCAGGGGTCACGCGAAGGGGTTCGACGTGAGGGTGTACTTGGTCTCGAGGTACTCGTGGATGCCCGAGGTGCCGCCCTCGCGACCGAGCCCGGACTGCTTGATGCCGCCGAACGGCGCCGCCGCGTTCGAGATGACGCCGACGTTGAGCCCCATCATGCCGGTGGCGAGGCTGTCGATCATCCGCTGGCCGCGCGCGAGGTCTCTCGTGAAGACATAGCTCACCAGGCCGTACTCGGTGTCATTGGCCTTGGCCACGGCATCCGCCTCGTCGGTGAACGTGGTGATCGAGAGCACCGGTCCGAAGATCTCCTCGCGCAGGATGTCGCTTCCCGCCACCACCCCGGTGATCACCGTCGGCGCGTAGAACGTGCCGTCACCCTCGATCGCCGAGCCGCCGGTGAGCACGGTCGCGCCGCGCGAGACGGCGTCGTCGACGAGGTCGCCGGCCTTCTTCACCGCATCCGCGTTGATGAGCGGGCCGATGCGCACGCCCGCCTCGGTGCCCCGGCCGACGACGAAGTCCTTGACGGCGGCGGTGACGCGCGCCGCGAACTCGTCGGCGATCGACTCGTGCACGATGAAGCGGTTCGCCGCGGTGCAGGCCTCACCGATGTTGCGGAACTTCGCCAGCAGCGCGCCCTCGACGGCGCGGTCGAGGTCGGCGTCGTCGAACACCACGAACGGGGCGTTGCCGCCGAGCTCCATCGAGGTGCGCAGCACGCCGTCGGCGGCCTGCTTGAGCAGTGCCACGCCGACCGGGGTGGACCCGGTGAAGCTGAGCTTGCGGAGCCGCTTGTCGGCGATGATCGGCTCGCTCACGTCGCGGGAGGTCGACGTGGTGATCACGTTGACGACACCGGCCGGAAGGCCGGCATCCTCGAGCAGCTTCGCGAAGTACAGCGTCGTGAGCGGGGTGAGCTCGGCGGGCTTGATGACCGAGGTGCAGCCGGCGGCGATGGCTGGGGCGATCTTGCGGGTCGCCATCGCGAGCGGGAAGTTCCACGGGGTGATCAGGAACGACGGGCCGACCGGGCGGTGCGTCACGATCATGGTGCCGGTGCCCTCGGGGTTGGCGCCGTAGTGGCCAGAGATGCGCACCGCCTCCTCGCCGAACCAGCGCAGGAACTCGCCGCCGTAGGTGACCTCGCCGACCGACTCGGCGAGCGGCTTGCCCATCTCGAGCGTCATCAGCAGCGCGAACTCGTCCTTGCGCTCCTGCAGCAGGTCGAACGCGCGCCGGAGTATTTCGCCACGCACCCGCGCCGGTGTCGCCGCCCAGGACTCCTGCGCCGCCACCGCAGAATCCAGCGCCCTCGCGCCGTCGGCGACGGAGGCGTCCGCGATGCGGGCGATCACCTGGCCTGTCGCCGGGTCGCTCACCTCGATCTCGCGTCCGGAGGTCGAGTCGACCCACTCGCCGCCGATGAACAGCTGGGTGGGGACCTTGGCGAGCAGTGCGGATTCGGTGATCATGCAGATGTCTCCTGTGACTCGTGCTGAAAGAGTGCCGCGATGCGCGGGGTGCGGACGCGGGTGGATGCTGGGTGGTGCTCGGTCACTCGGACCGCGTGATTTCCGCTCCGGCCAGGGCGAGGGTGGCGAGAGCCGCGGCGCTGGACTCCTCGGCGACCCCGGCGACGAGGTCAGCGAGCACCCGAACGCGTCGCCCTGACTCGAGGGCATCCCGCGCCGATGCGAGCACGCAGTAGTCGGTCGCGATGCCGACGACGTCGACGTCGGTGATACCGAGCTCATCGAGCTTGTCGCCGAGGCTTTCGCCGTCGTCGGTGGTGCCCTCGAAGATCGAGTACGCGGGCCTGCCCTGGCCCTTGCGCACGTGCCAGCCGACGGCGCTCGTGGCGAGGTCGGGGTGGTACTCGGCGCCGGGCGTCCCCGCGACGCAATGCCTCGGCCAGGTCACGATGAAGTCGGGCTCGGCTCCCACCGCGAAGTGCCCGCCGTTGTCGTTATCGCCATCGTGCCAGTCGCGAGAGGCGAAGACCTCGTCGTACCGCCCCGGGTGCTGAGCGAGCAGCTCACTGATGCCCGCGGCCACTGCCGCTCCCCCGGCGACGCCGAGAGCTCCGCCCTCGGTGAAGTCGTTCTGCACATCGATGATGAACAGCGCGCGACGGCGCTCCTGATCAGGCTTCTCGGTCACACCTTCATGATATCGGCCGGGTACTCGAGGCCGATCTGCTTGCGGATCGCATCGAGGGTGCCCATGATGGCCACGGTCTCGGTCGGCGGCAGCGTGGTGCCGGCCGTGAGACCGGCATCGACGAGCCGCTCGAGCTCGGCGGCCTGGAACTGCATGCCGCGGGGGGACACCTCCTGCTCGTACCGCTCGACGACGGCTCCGTCGCTGTCGAAGACGGTGAAACCGGTCGGCGTGTACCAGACGCTGTCGATGGCAATCCAGCCGTCGGATCCGAGGATCATGGCGGTGTTCGGGCCGGACGTGTCGAGGGCCGTGTGGAGCACCGCCTGCGCGCCATTCTCGTAGCCGAGGATGATCGCGGTCTGCCGGTCGACGCCGGTCAGGCTCATCGACGCGCTGGCCTGGATGGTCGCGGGTGCTCCGAAGACGTCCCAGGCGAACGAGACCGGGTAGATGCCGAGGTCGAGAAGCGCGCCGCCGGCGAGGGCCGGGTCGTTGAGGCGGTGTTTCGGATCGGAGGGCAGCTTCTGGTTGTGGTCGGCGATGAGCGTGCGCACCTCACCGATCGTGCCGGCAGCGATCACCTCACGGATACGCACCATGTGCGGCAGGAACCTCGTCCACATGGCCTCGAGCAGAACGAGCCCGGAGGCCTCGGCGAGCTCGACGAGCACCGCGGCCTGCTCGGCGTTCACGGTGAACGCCTTCTCGAGCAGCACGTGCTTGCCGGCCTCGAGGGCGAGCACCGCTTGCTCGTAGTGCAGCGAGTGCGGCGTTCCGATGTAGACGATGTCGACATCCGGATCCTCGACAAGCGCGCGGTAACTGCCGTGCACCGTGGGGATACCGAATCGGTCGGCGAACTCGCGGGCGGATGCCTCGGAGCGCGAGCCGACCGCCGTCACGGCGAAGCCGTTGCCGAGGAGGTCTTCGGTCTGCTTGGTCGAGATGAATCCGGGGCCGAGAATCCCCCATCGAAGCGTGCCTGGCACTGGTTTCCCCTTCCGCGGCATTCGACCGAACGCCAAGGGAGAATCTAGCAGCGGCATCGTGCACGTCGGTCCCGGCCGCTGATGCACGAGGTTGGGGCGCTCGAGGCCTCGACTACCCGGTGACCGCTCGGTGCGGCCGAAACTAGTTGCGGCCGAAGAGGTCGCCGAGCCCACCGAGTCCGGGAATCTCGAAGTTCGATCCGAAGTCGGTGACCTGCTCGCCGATCCCGGTCACCGCGTCGCCCGCGCCAGCAGTGACGCCCTCGACTCCGCCCGCGAGATCCTCCACGCCGAGTCCACTGGCGATGCCTCCCAGGTCGAGTCCGCCCGCGAGGCTCTCGAAGTCCACGCCCAGTCCCGCGGCCTGCTCCAGCAGCGGAGCGGCCACACTGCTCAGCACGGCACCGCCGGCGACGGCGGCGAGCAGGCCACCGGCAGCCCCGAGTCCGACTCCCGCGACCGCGCCGACACCGGCTCCCGCGAGGGCTCCCGCAGCGCCGCGACCGGTCGGCTTCGCGAACATCGTGCGCAGGAAGCCGGGATTGTGGGCTTCGCCGCGGGTGGCGGATCGGGCAAGGTCCTCGGCACTCGTCGACACCGGCTGTTCGCCGGCGGGCAGCCCCGCGCGGAGCTCGGCGCCGACCTGCTCCCGCTGGGCGGGAGTCAGCCGGGCAAACGCCTCGCGATGGACCTGCTCGAGCTGTTCCGGCTGTGCCGTCTTCAGCAGGTAGTCGTAGCGGGCGATGGCGGCGCGGTCGTCCGCGCTGACCGCCGGTGCCGGAGTCGGAGCGTTGAGCCCGCCTGCGGCGGGAGTTCGACCGGGGGCCACGGCGGGAGGCCGGCCGTCGCCGGTGATGCTGTCGGCCGCGGTGCGGACAATGTCGCGCCAGTCGGTCGTGCCCGAGCCGGACGACGACGACTGGCCTTTCTTGTCGAGTGCTTTCGACGCCATTTTCAGGATGCGCTGGAAGTTGCTCATAGGGGGCCCTTCGGTTCGGCGGGGTTTCTATTGTCTCGGCATGCGCCTGAGCGAACCCTCCCAGACTTCCCAGCGCGCCGAACCTAGACTGCTCGTATGTCTCGCGTGGCACAGACCAAGAACGGCCATCCCCCGAAGATGTGCCCCGTCTGCGCGCGCCCGTTCGAGTGGCGAAAGAAGTGGGAAAGGTCGTGGCCCGACGTCGTGTACTGCTCGGACACGTGTCGGAGCCAGCGCGGAAGGTCGGGTGGGACCGGCGACAAGAGTGGGAGCCGCCTGTCAGAATCGAACTGACGACCTTCTCATTACGAGTGAGATGCTCTACCAACTGAGCTAAGGCGGCGTGACAACCGCGAGCGGTGGCACAGCAAGAAAGCTTAGCCGATCATTTTCGGCCGCGCGGTCACGAGGATGTCGGCCAGCTGGCCGAAGGTGTCGCGCAGTCGGTCGGCCAGCGGCATCCGCCCGTCGGCGTCCGCCCACGACGCCCAAGCGTGCCGCATCGCGCCGAATGCCACGAGGGTGATGAGGCGGGCGCGATCGGCGAGCGCGGCCGGGTCAGCCGCGAGCTGCGGGTCGTCGTGCTCGAGGCGGCGGGCGACGACGACCGCGAGTTCGTCTTCGAACACGCGCATGGTGGCCATCCGCAGGGCGAAGAGCTGTGGGTACTCCTTGAGGGCCCGTCGGCGCAGATGCAGAAGCTCGAGGTCGTCCCCGGCGGATTCGACCGCTGTCGCGAGCAGCTCGGACAGTCCCGTGAGCAGGTTCTGGTCGGGGCCGGCCTCGACGAACGCGGCGAGGTCGCTCTCGCCAGGAAGGCTCGGGCCATCGCCGATCACGGCGGCCTCCTTTGAGGCGAAGTAGTTGAAGAACGTGCGAGGGGAGATGTCGGCGCGGTGGCTGATCTCCTCGACCGTGACCTGGTCGTAGCCCTTTTCGTCGACGAGCTCGAGCACTGCCCGCTGGATCGCCCGGCGGGTGGCCAGGCGCTTGCGCTCGCGCAGTCCCACGGCTCCGATACTCATAAGCCTATTCTTGCCTGTTGTGCAAACTTGCACAAATTCGGCATCCTGTGCAGCTTTCGGCTGTCAGCAGCGCGGGTCGGCTTCCGGCACGGTTCCGTCAATGAAGTAGTCGTCGACGGTCTCATTGATGCAGGCATTGGACTTGTTGTAGGCGGTGTGCCCCTCGCCCTCGTAGGTGACGAGGTGCCCGCTCTCGAGTTGTGCGGCGAGGTTCTCCGCCCAGACATAGGGGGTGGCGGGGTCGTTGGTGGTGCCGACGACGAGGATCGGGTCCGAGCCCGCCGCCTCGATCTCGACCCGCTCCCGCGTCGACGGGAACGGCCAGTTCGCGCATCCGATCGCCCCGTACGACATCGACGGGCCGAATACCGGGGCGAGGCGCGCGAGCTCCTCCGCCTCGGCGGCGAGCGCCTCGGGGTTCGCGTCGGAGGAGTAGTCCAGGCAGTTGATCGCGATGAATGCCTCGGTCGAGTTGTCGGCGTAGGTGCCGTCGGGGTCGCGGGCGTAGTAGCTGTCGGCCAGCTGGAATGCATAGTCGGCCTCGCCGTCGAGTACCGAGGCGAACAGGTCGTTGAGGTACACCCAGTTTCCGGCGTTGTAAAGCGGGAGGATGATCGCGGTGAACATCGCGCCGCTGCCGAGCTGTCGCCCGTCCGACGCCTGCAGCGGGCTCGTGTCGAGGCTGTCCAGCAGTGCCCGAATGTCGACCATGGCCTCGTCGACGGTGCCGGAGAACGCGCAGTCCTCCCCGGTCATGCAGTCGGCGAGGAAGGCGCGCAGGGCGCTCTCGAAGCCCTGCGCCTGTGTGGCGCTGACCTCGAATTCGGTGGTTGCGGGATCGACGGCGCCGTCGAAGACGAGCCTGCCCGTCTTCTCGGGATACAGGTCGGCGTAGGTGGCGCCGAGCAGGGTGCCGTAGGAGTAGCCGAGATAGTTGAGCTTCTCGTCGCCGAGGATGGCGCGCAGCAGGTCGAGGTCGCGTGCGGCGCTGACCGTGTCGACGTAGCCGAGCAGCTCGCCGGTCTGCTCGAGACACGCCGCGCCGAAGGCACTCGATGACGCCGCGAGCTCGGCGAGGAAGGCGGGCGTTCCGGGCTGGTTCTGCGTCAGCGCGAACAGGTAGGCGTCGAGCTCCGCCGGATCGTCGTAGCACGATACCGCCGACGACTTGTTGACGCCCCGCGGGTCGAACCCGACGACGTCGTAGCTGCCCTGCAGCCGGTCCGAGACGGCGTAGTCGAGGCTGTCGCGGACGAAGTCGTAGCCGGACCCGCCGGGTCCGCCCGGGTTGACCAGCAGCGACCCCATGGTGTCGCCGCCCGCCGTCGAGCGGATGAGGGCGAGCTCGATCGACTCGCGCCCGGGGTCGGTCCAGTCGAGCGGCGCCTCGGCGGTCGCGCACTGGAAGTCGCCCTCGCAGGGCGTCCATTCGAGAATTTGCGAGTAGTACTCCGTCAGGTCGGCCGCGACCTCCTCGCCCGTCGGGGTGGACACGGCGTCGCGCTCCTCCGGGAGGAAGGCCGACACGCATCCGCTGAGCGGGATCACGAGGGCGAGGGCGGCGGCCGTGAGCGCGATCCGGCGAGCGGTCATGGTCGGGGAGCCTTCCGGATGGCGGAGGTGAGCATCGCCTCGAGGGCGAGCGCGGGCCCGACGTTGCCCTCGATGCGGTGCCGTGTGGTGGTGATCGCGTCCATTGTCGCGAGGGTCTGCTCCGGCGTCGACGCGCGGCCCGCCGCGATGAGGTCGGGCAGGATGGCGACATTGATGAGGTCGTCGTCGACGCCGAGCTGCATGAGGAGAATGTCGCGGTAGAGCGACAGCAGGTCGACCATGATGCGATCGAGGCCGTCGCGGAGGCTCCGCGTCGCGCGGCGCTTCTGGTCCTCTTCGAGATTCTTCAGCTGGCCGCGCAGGCCCGGCGGCACGGTTCCTCCCGGCTCGATGCCGAGGGACCGCAATGCGCTGGCGCGCTCCTCGGCGTCACGCTCCTCGGTGATCGCCTTTGCGTCGTCGCCAGCGAGTTCGAGCAGAGTCGCGGCGGCAATAACGGCATCGGAGACGGACCGGATGCCGAGGGCCGTCTGCAGGGTCTTCTCCCTGCGCCTGCGCGCGTGCTCGTTCGTCGCGAGCCGGTGGGCCATGCCGATGTGGCTCTGGGCCTCGCGGGCGGCCTGGGTGGCGGTGGGGAGATCGATGCTGTCGCGTCGTGCGATGAGCTCGGCGACGTCGCCGACGCTCGGAACACGCAGCCGCACGCTGCGCACCCGGGAGCGGATGGTGGGGATGAGGTCGGCCTCGCTCGGGGCGCAGAGAATCCAGACGGTGCGCGGCGGCGGCTCCTCGAGCGCCTTCAGCAACACGTTGGAGGCGGTCTCGCGCATGCGGTCGGCGTCTTCGATGATCATGACGCGATAGCTGGCCACGGACGGCGAGTAGTTCGAGCTCTTCACAAGCGCGCGCACCTCGTCGATCGTGATGATGACCCGCTCCGTGCTGAGCACGCCGAGGTCAGGGTGGGAGCGCGCCTCGACCTGCCGGCGGGTGGACTCGTCGCCGTCGGGGTTGCCGGCGCTCAGCAGCGCGGTCGCGAACGCGTAGGCGAGGTTGGAGCGGCCGGATCCCGGGGGACCAGTGATGAGCCAGGAGTGCGTCATCGAGCGGCTGGCCTCGCCACCCGCCGACTGCTCGGCGGCAGCGCGGAACGTCGCGATCGCCTCGGACTGGCCCGTCAACTCATCCCATACGGACATGCGGCAAGCCTAACTGGCACCGCCGACGCGCAGCTGCGTGCCGGTGAGACGGTCGCCTCAGAGCAGCTCAGCGACGCGCACGCGGATGATGCCGGCGATCTGCTCGGCGGGGAGCGAGGCGTCGATCACCAGAAAACGCTCCGGCTCCGCGGCGGCGAGTGCGAGGTAGGAGTCACGCACCCGCGTGTGGAACTCGTCTTTCTCGGCCTCGAGCCGGTCGAAGACCTTCTCGTCGGCGTCGAGCCGGGCCCGCCCGGACGCGACGTCGAGGTCGAGCAGCACGGTGAGGTCAGGCAGAAGCCCCTCTGCGGCCCAGAGCGAGAGGTCGCGCACCTCTGCGGGGTCGAGCACTCGCCCGGCTCCTTGGTAGGCGACCGAGGAGTCGAGGTAGCGGTCCTGCACGACGATCTCGCCCCGAGCGATTGCCGGGCGCACGAGCGTCGCGATGTTGTGTGCGCGGTCGGCGGCGTAGAGCAGCGCCTCGGCGCGCGGCGCGATGTAACCGCGACGGTGCAGGATGATCTCGCGCAGCTCGCGCCCGAGGTCGGTCCCTCCGGGCTCGCGCGAGATCACGACGCTCTGGCCCTGACCGACGAGCCAGTCGGTGAGCAGCGCCGACTGGGTCGACTTGCCCGATCCGTCGCCGCCCTCGAGGGTGATGAACAGTCCCGGCACGGCTACTCGGCGGCCGGCGTCTCGGCGGCGGGCAGCCCGGCCTTGGGCGCAGCGGGCTTGCGCACCGCTGGCTTCTTTGCTGCCGTCGCCCTGGTGGCCGCCGTCGTGGTGGCGGTTGCCTTCGCTGCAGGTGTCGTCGTTGCGGTTTTTGCCGCTGCCGGCTTTTTCGCGGCAGGCTTCTTCGCGGCAGGCTTCTTAGCGGCAGGCTTCTTCGCGGCAGGCTTCTTGGCGGCGGGCTGCTTCGCCGCCGGCTTCTTGGCCGCCGTCTTCTTGACGATCGGCCCCTTGGCCCGCTTGTCGGCCAGCAGCTGGATCGCCCGCTCGAAGTCGATCTCCTCGACCGTCTCCCCCCGCGGAATCGTCACGTTGGTGACCCCGTCGGTCACGTAGGCGCCAAAGCGCCCGTCCTTGATGCGGACCGGCTTGCCGCTCTCCGGGTCGGCGTCGAACTCCTTGAGCGCGCTCGAGGCCTTGCGGGCGCCGTACTTCGGCTGCGAGTACAGCTCGAGCGCCCCGGGCATGTCGATCTCGAAGATCTGGTCTTCCTCGGTGAGCGAGCGCGTGTCGGCACCCTTTTTGAGATACGGCCCGAACTTGCCGTTCTGAGCGAGGATGTCCTCGCCGGTCTCGGGGTCCTGGCCGACGACGCGCGGCAGCGAGAGGAGCCGCAGCGCCGTCTCCAGGTCGATCGTCGCGAGGTCCATCGACTTGAAGATGGATGCCGTGCGCGCCTTGACCGCGGCCGGCTTCTTTGCGGCGGGCTTGCGCTTCGGCTTCACGTCGGACACCTCACCGGTCGACGCGTCGACGACCTCGGCCGCGGGCCCGACGGGCGCCTCCGGCTCCGGCTCGAACTCGGTGATGTACGGGCCGAACCGGCCGTCCTTCGCGACAACCTGCTTGCCTGTCTCCGGGTTCACACCGATGACACGGTCTACGACCACCGGCGCATCAACGAGCTCGCGCGCCTTGTCGGCGGTGAGCTCGTCGGGGGCGAGGTCGAGCGGAAGGTTGACCCGGCGCGGCGCAGCGGGGGTTCCGTCCGCGGCATCCGGCTCGTCGGACGCGACCTCGAGGTACGGGCCGTACTTGCCGATCCGCAGGGTGATGTCGTCGGTGAGCACCATCGAGTTGATGGTCTTCGCGTCGATGTCGCCGAGGTTGTCGACCACGTTGCGGAGGCCCCGGTGCTTGTCGCTGCCGAAGTAGAAGCTCGTCAGCCAGGCGACGCGGTCGGCCTCGCCGTCGGCGATGCGGTCGAGGTCGTTCTCCATCTCCGCGGTGAAGTCGTACTCGACGAGGTCGCCGAAGAATTCCTCGAGCAGACGCACCACCGAGAAGGCGACCCAGTTCGGCACGAGCGATTGGCCGCGCGGGGTGACGTAGCCGCGGTCGATGATCGTGGAGATGATCGACGCGTAGGTCGACGGCCGGCCGATGCCGAGCTCCTCGAGCTTCTTGACGAGGCTCGCCTCGGTGTAGCGGGGCGGCGCGCTGGTCTCGTGGCCCTTGGCCTCGACCTCGGCGATCGTGAGCTGCTGGCCGGCGGTGAGCGGGGGCAGCTTCGCCTCGGCGGCCTCCGGCGTCTCGTTGCGCTCCTCGTCCTTGCCCTCCTCATAGGCGTGCATGAATCCGCGGAAGGTGATGACGGTGCCGCTGGCGGTGAACTCGGCCACGGTCGGCCCGGTTCCCGGGAACGCCTCGAGAGTCTCGGTGACGGTCGCCGCGATGACCACGGATGCCGTGGCGCCCTTCGCGTCGGACATCTGCGAGGCGACGGTGCGCTTCCAGATGAGGTCGTAGAGCTTCCAGTCGTTGCCGCGGAGCGTGCCTTGAAGCTCGGCCGGGGTGCGGAAGGTGTCTCCGGCGGGGCGGATCGCCTCGTGCGCCTCCTGCGCATTCTTGTTCTTGCCCGCATACATGCGCGGCTTGTCCGGCACCGTCTCGGGCCCGTAGAGCGAGGCGGCCTGTGAGCGGGCCGCGTTGATCGCCTGCTGGGAGAGGTTCGGCGAGTCGGTTCGCATATAGGTGATGTGGCCGTTTTCGTACAGCCCCTGCGCCACGCTCATCGTCTGTCGCGCGGTGAAGCGCAGCTTGCGCGCGGCCTCCTGTTGCAGCGTGGACGTGGTGAACGGGGCTGCCGGGCGACGCGTGTACGGCTTGGAGTCGACGGAGGCGACCGCGACGGTCACATCGGACCGGCGGAGGGCGGAGGCGAGCGACTCGGCGGCGACGGAGTCGAGCACCCGCACGTCCGACTTGAGCTTGCCGAGGTCGTCGAAGTCCTTGCCCTGCGCGATGCGCGCGCCATTGACGCGGGCGAGCCGGGACTCGAAGCCGGAGTGGCCGGTCTCGGTGGCCATGCGGGCGGAGAGGTCCCAGTAGCTCGCGGCCGTGAACGCGAGGCGTTCACGTTCACGGTCGACCACCAGTCGGGTCGCGGCGGACTGCACCCGGCCGGCGGACAGCCCGGGGCCGACCTTGCGCCACAGCACGGGCGAGATCTCGAACCCGTAGAGGCGGTCGAGGATGCGCCGGGTCTCCTGCGCGTCGACGAGAGCGGTGTCGATGTCTCGGGTGTTCTCGCGGGCACGCTCGATCGCCTCTTTGGTGATCTCGTGGAAGACCATGCGCTTGACCGGCACCTTGGGCTTGAGCTCCTGCAGCAGGTGCCACGCGATGGCCTCGCCCTCGCGGTCCTCATCAGTTGCGAGGTAGAGCTCGTCGGCGTTCTTCAGCGCCCGGCGCAGGTCGGCGACGGTCTTCTTCTTCTGGTCGGAGACCACGTAGTACGGCTCGAAGCCGTTCTCGACATCGACGGAAAACTTGCCGAGCGAGCCCTTTTTGAGCTCAGGCGGGAGGTTCTTCGGCTCGATGAGGTCGCGAATGTGACCAACGGAGGCCTGGACCTCGTAACCATCTCCGAGGTACTGGGCGATCGTCTTGGCCTTCGCGGGCGACTCGACGATGACCAGCTTCTTCGTGACAGGCACGGAACTCCTCTATTAATGCAGATGGTGATGGGCGCGAGGGAAGGGTCCCTCGCACGACGGTGTGAATGTGGCGGCGTTCGCATCCGACCGGATGCCGGATGAAGCCCCGACACGCACACCATACACACACAAACGGCCAGCCCACCCATTTCGTTCCCTACCGTGGTGCGGGACCGGCCGTCGCGGTGGCTCCGACGTCGAAGCCCGCTGCCGTCATTGCGACTCGAACCGTGACGATCGCCCCGTCGACCTGGCAGGCGCGCAGAGCCGCCCGGTTGGCGGCCGCCACCTCCCC
>Ga0326733_1000353_pt1 | contig 13451 bp, 14 predicted proteins | sample 14_GP2_308_FD_207946 | JGI IMG/M metagenome (GOLD analysis project Ga0326733, IMG submission 207946) | Glacier ice microbial communities from Ngari, Tibet, China - 14_GP2_30.8 | ecosystem: Environmental > Aquatic > Freshwater > Ice > Glacier | place: China: Ngari, Tibet | collected 2018-07-17 | reverse complement strand
GAAGGGTGAAGGTGCCCTCTTCCGAAGGCTCACCCGCGACCCAGGAGAATTGGTAATGCGTCAGCTGGCGAACCTTGATGCTGTCGTCGGTGACAGGCTGGGGAACTTGGGGCATGATGCGTCCTCTTTCGTGTGGTGGTCATACCTGTTTACGGCGATCCTCTCCACAATGGTGGGGGCTAGAAAATCTGCCGACCGTGCGTTAACGGTCAGCGCTCCCGCGAGTCCGGCCCATCATCGCGTGCGCGGAGTCACTGTGTGCCACCTCACCTTCGACCCGACCATCCCCGGGGAAAGCAGAAAAAAGTGCCCCTGGAGGGACTCGAACCCCCAACCTAATCCTTAGGACGGACTTGCTCTTCCATTGAGCTACAGAGGCCAGCCGTATGAGTTTAGCCGTTCGCGGATCCACGCGTTTCACGCGGCGGCGCTGGTCGAACTGTGCTCCCTGGCACGCCTACGCAGCCGGCGCCAGGTACTCCTCCCACTGCGGCAGCGCCCGTTCGACCCCACGCACCAGCCAGGTGGTGCCGTGCGGCGGACGGGGGTGAATCCGCAGCGTCCAGCCCATCTCCGACGGGGTGCGGTCGCTCTTGGCGTTGTTGCACTTCAGACAGCAGGCGACGAGGTTGTCCCACGAGTCCGCTCCCCCGCGTGACCTCGGGAGCACATGGTCAATCGTCGTCGCCGACGAGGCGCAGTAGGCACAGCGCTGGCCGTCGCGCCGCAGCACACCACGGCGACTGACGGGCACCCGACGGTTCGACGGGATGCGCACATACCGCCTGAGCAGAATCACCGACGGCCGGTCCCAGGACTCGGTCAGCCCGAATACCGGATGCTCGGCATCCGCGGCGATGATCGTCGCCTTGCCATTCATCACGAGCACGAGGGCTCGCTTGAAGGAGACGACGGCGAGGGGCTCGAACCCCGCGTTGAGGACCAGTGTGCGCATTCTCATCCAATCGACAAGTCCCCGCACGGCTTGCGGGGATTCGGAGCGTCGAGGGGTGCCTCCGGTCGGGAGCGTGCAGGCAACAAAAAAGGCACCGTCGAATAGACGGTGCCGAGGTGGTTGCGCGCAATTGGAAGCTGCGCTGGCTGCTGTGCCGTATGAAGTGCAGGGCGCGAACATCCACGGTTTGGATGCTGCGACTGCGTGACATTCGGCTCTCCGTAGAACTGGTGGAACTCCAGGGGTTCAGAATAACCCAGAAATCTGCGCCTCGATCCTGCGGGCGCGCGGGTTCACCCGCAGTTCACTGCGACGGCGCGCTGCGGACGGGGCTGCTATATGCCGACATAGACGTGGATGGCGACCTCGTTGGGCAGTTCGAGGCCGTCGCCGAACCCGTCGACCTCGACCAGCACGTACGAACCAGCGGCCGAGAACTTTGCCTTGGCGCCGGGCATCACGCCAGCGGTACGCAGCTGCTCAAGCAGCTCGCTCTCGTACTGCACCGGCTCGCCGAGGCGGCGGATTACGCCCGTGACGGGACCGACTGCCCCGTGGACCAGGTTCACGATGTTGACGACCCCGTCGTAGAACTTGGCGGAGGCGGGCTCCCCCAGCTCCTCAAGCCCGGGGATCGGGTTGCCGTAGGGCGAGTAGGCCGGGTGGTCGAGCATCTCGATGATGCGGCGCTCGACCGATTCGCTCATCACGTGCTCCCAGCGGCAGGCCTCCTCGTGCACGAGCGCCCAGTCCAGGCCGATGATGTCGGCGAGGAGACGCTCGGCGAGGCGGTGCTTGCGCATCACGTGCACGGCCCTCGACCGACCCTCGACAGTCAATTCGAGGTGTCGGTCGCCCTCGACCACGACGAGCCCGTCGCGCTCCATCCGACCGACTGTCTGCGACACGGTGGGACCGGAATGACCCAACCGCTCGCTGATCCGGGCGCGCAGCGGAATGATCTTCTCTTCTTCGAGCTCGAAGATTGTGCGCAGGTACATCTCGGTGGTGTCAATGAGATCTGTCATCGAGCCCTCTCCATCGCCGAATGCACAGAGGTAAGCCTAACCTGACGGCCGCCTCTTCCCGTTCGAGGGCTGCCGCGCGCGGCTCGATAGAATCGGCGCATGTCGCAGATCACCATTCCCACCGACCTCCTGCCAGCCGATGGACGATTCGGATGCGGCCCCTCGAAGGTCCGGCCGGAGCAGCTCGCCTACCTCGCCGGGGCGGGCGCCGGTATCCTCGGCACCTCGCACCGGCAGGCGCCGGTGAAGAACCTTGTTGGGCGCGTTCAGGACGGGCTCGGTGAACTCTTCCGCCTGCCCGACGGCTACGAGGTCGTGCTGGGCAACGGCGGGTCGACCGCCTTCTGGGATGCCGCCGCGTTCGGGCTGATCGAGAAGCGAAGCCAGAACCTCACCTTCGGCGAGTTCGGGTCGAAGTTCGCCGCTGCTGCGGCGGCGGCACCATTCCTCGAGGCTCCGCACGTGATCAACGCCGCCGCCGGTTCGCTCAGCACGGTCGATGTGCAGCCGGGCATCGACGTGTACGCCTGGCCGCACAACGAGACCTCGACGGGCGTGATGGCCCCGGTCGAGCGGGTGCACGGCGACGCGGGAGCCCTCACCGTGGTCGACGCGACGAGCGCAGCGGGCGGCATCCACTTCGACGCGGCCCAGGCCGACGTGTACTACTTCGCCCCACAGAAGAACTTCGCCTCGGACGGCGGGCTCTGGTTCGCGTTGTTCTCCCCCGCGGCGCTCGAGCGGGTCGAGACGGTCGCCGCGAGCGGGCGCTATATCCCGGAGTTCCTGAGCCTCAAGAACGCGGTCGACAACTCACGTCTGAAGCAGACGCTGAACACCCCCGCGCTGTCGACCCTTCTGCTGCTCAAGAACCAGATCGAATGGATCAACGGCAACGGCGGGCTCGCCTGGGCGAGCGCACGCACAACCGAGTCGTCGTCGGCGCTCTACGACTGGGCCGCCGGCGTCGACTACGCGACCCCGTTCGTTGCCGATCCGGCCCACCGCTCGCAGGTCGTCGTCACGATCGACTTCGATGAGAGCATCGACGCGGCGGCAGTCGCCACGGTCCTGCGCGCGAACGGCATCGTCGACACCGAGCCCTACCGCAAGCTCGGCCGCAACCAGCTGCGCGTCGCGACGTTCGTCGCGATCGAGCCGGATGACGTGCGCCAACTCATCCGTGCAATCGAATTCGTCGTGGGTAGCCTGTAACCATGCGAATCTGGCTCAAGGATGCCGATCGGCGGCCCGACCCGGCTCCGGTGAAGACAGACGACCGCAAAGCCGTGCTCGTAGGGACCGGGGCCTGGGCTCTCGCGTTCGTCGCACTGCTCCTCGTCCTGCCGACCGCGGAGGGCATCAACCGTTGGTGGCTGCTGACCTGCGCGATCGGCGTCGGGCTGGGGATTCTGGGGTTGATCTACACCCACGACCGCCAGCGCTGAGGGCTATCCCCGGCTGATGTCGTCGTCGTCCGTGACGTGATCGTCGAGGTCTCCGACAATCGGGTCGTCGTCCGATTCGTCGTCTGACTCGTCGTCTGACTCGTCGTCTGACTCGTCGTCGTCATCGTCTGACTCGTCGTCATCGTCGTCGTCATCCGACTCGTCGTCATCACCGGTGCCGACGGCGTCCACGTCGATGTCGTCGATGTCGACCCCGTCGAGGTCACCGGCGTGGAGCACCGATCCTCGGGAGACCGCCTCTACCTCATCGCCGTCCGACTCGTCGTCGGAATCCTCGTCTTCGTCCGAGCAGTCCAATTCGTCGGATGCCGCGGCGTCCTCCGACGCCCGGTACTCCGCCAGCCGGTCGACCCACGGCACCCAGTCGGGCGCGAGGATCGCGTTATCGCCGGGCATCAACTCGACCTCGAGCACGGTCGGCTCGGCTCCGTCGACGTGGGCGATGCTCGCGGTCCAGTGCCATCCGGGGTAGCCGACCATCTCCGACTCGAAGAACACCGAGATCGCGCCCTCGCCCTCGTCCACCGAGCCCGCCGGGGTCCCGATAGTGTCGGCGGTCGTGATCTCGAGCAGGGCATGACGGGCCAGCTCGAAATCGGCCTCGGTCGCTTCGCGCTCAGGCATCGAGCTCATCGGCGACCTTGCGCAACATTGCCGCGATCTTGTGGCTGTGGCTGGAGTCGGGGTAACGGCCCCGTTTGAGGTTCGAGCCGATCCCGTCGAGGAGCTTGACGAGGTCCTCCACGATGATCGCCATGTCGTCGGCTGGCTTGCGGCTCAGCTTCGCCAGGCTCGGCGGAGCCTCGAGCACGCGCACCGACAGTGCCTGGGCGCCGCGCTTTCCGTCGGCGATGCCGAATTCAAGCTTGGTACCGGCCTTGACCGTCGTACCAGCGGGCAGCGCGGAAGCGTGCAGGAAGACCTCCTGGCCTTCGTCCGACGTGATGAAGCCGAAGCCCTTGTCGTCGTCATAAAACTTGACCTTGCCGGTAGGCATGGCTGCACCTCTTTCTTGTGGCTGGAACCTCTAAGCCTACGGGCACTGGCGTACCTATATTCTTGTGATCGTGGCAAAACAAATTCCGGTATCCATTTATCGCGCAGAGCGTGTCCTCGCGTACATGATGGTGGCGGTCATCGTGATTTCGATCGCCTCGTTCCTCGCGATCATCATCGGAACCGCCACGGGCATGGCTGGCGCGGATTACGCCACCGGCGTCTGGCCCGCGGTATTCGTCGCCCCGTTCTTCGGCCTGCCGTTCGCGATCGTGCTGCTGGTCGCCCTCGTGATCGTGAGCGCGAAGCGCCGGTCACGCGAGGCCGCCGAGGCGCAGTCCCGCGCGCCGCAGAAACGCCAACGCCCATCGCAGGGTAGGTAGACGTGCCGGGCCCGACGAAGATGACGGATCGCCGCGGGCCTCGCCCGTGAGCGACACTTTCTCGCTCGCAACTCGACTGCGGGCGATGGATGACTCGCGGCTTGCCGCCGCCGCCAGGGCGCGGGAGATCCGCGTGAGCGGCATCAAGGACTTCTTCGACCTCGCCGAGGCGCTGCTCGACCGCGCATCCGTTCAGCAGCAGCTGACCCACCTCGACCGCAGCACGCTCGCCACGATCGCGGCCATCGCCGAGCTCGGGTCGCGCTCGGGCGGCTCGACCACCGCGGATGTCGCTGCGCTGCTCGACAGCTATGCCGAGGCGCCGCCAGAGTCGGACATCGCCGTGCGAGCGTCGACGGCGGTCTCGCTGCTGCTCGCCGACAGCGAGACGGATGCGGAGGGGATCGAACGCTTCACCGCCTATGACAGCGTCGCAGAGCAGGTCCGCTCCTGGCCCGCTTTCGGGCTGCCCGGGCTGCCGGACCTCGCCGCCGGCCTGCCGCTCGCGGTGCTCGAGCCCGCCGCGGAGACCGAGCTGCGCTTCATCGACCGCGTCGCCTCCGAGCGCGCGTTCGCGGCGACCACCGGGGTCACCGAGCTCCTCGTCGAGCTCGAACGCGAGCCGGCCCGCGAGCTGGCCAAGGGCGGCATCGCCCTGCCCGACACCAAGAGGCTCGCCAACGCGATGGCCGTCGACCTCGCCGGGGTCGGCCGGCTGCTCGCCATCGCCGACGACGCGGGACTCGTCGCGCGCGAGGCCGGCTCGTGGCTCATCACCGACGCGGGCGGGGCGTGGCTGATGGAATCCTCCGGCGCACGCTGGCGCACGCTCGCCGCCGGCTGGTTCGAACGGCTCCCCGCCGACATCCGCCGACTCCTCGGCGAGCGCAGCCACTCGCTCTGGGGCGCCGGCCTGCGCCGCTTTGTCGACTGGCTCTACCCCGCCGGCGGGGACTGGATGGACGAGCGGGTCGCCGCCTATACCGGGGCCGCGGAGCTTCTGGGCATCACCGCCAACCACGCGCCGAGCAGCCCGGGCCTAGCCCTGTTCAGCTCCGGCTTGGATGCCGCACAGGCCGCCATGGCGCCGCTGCTGCCCCGCGAGGTCGAGCAGGTCTACCTGCAGCACGACCTCTCGATCGTCGCCCCCGGCCCCCTGACCCCGCAGGTCGACGGGCGCCTGCGCTCCCTCGCGGATGCCGAGAGCCGGTCGCTCGCGTCGAGCTACCGCGTCTCCGCCTCGAGCATGAATCGGGCGATGGCGGCGGGCGAGTCCGCCGCGAGCGTGCGCGAGTTCCTCTCCGCGATCTCGCTCACGGGCATCCCGCAACCGCTCGACTACCTCATCACCGAGGCGTCCACCCGGTACGGGCTGCTGCGCGCCGGTGAGCTCCCCGAGCGCAACAGCAGGGATGCCCTCGAGGCGAAGACCTACGTGCGCAGCGACGACGCGCAGCTGCTCGACACCGTTCTCGTCGACCAGAACCTCTCCGTGCTCGGCTTCACGCGGGTTGACTCCGACCGGCTGGCCAGTCGCTTTCCGCTCGAGACGGTGTTCTGGAACCTCAGCGACGCCCGCTACCCCGTTGCGGCCGAGAACGCGGACGGCGACATCGTCGCCCTCCGCCGCCGCCGCCACGCGCGATCGGCCGGCGCGGTCGGGCCAGACCCCATCGAGGGCCTGGTCGAGCGGCTGCGCCTCGGCGGCGACAGCGAGCCGGAGGAGGCGGCGGATGCCTGGCTCGCCCGGCAGCTCGACAGCGCGATCCGACTCAAGGCCGCCCTCACCGTAAGCGTGACGATGCCCAACGGCATGGTCGTCGACTACCAGCTCGAACCCACCAGCATCGCCGGCGGCAGGCTGCGCGCGCGCGATCGCCGATCGGCGATCGAACGCACGCTGCCGCTGTCGAGCATCGCGAGGGTATCCCCTGCGGCTGACGTTCCCTGACAATCCCGCGCTCACGACATTCGCCACACAGGGCGCGGTTAGACTTCCGGGGTGAATTCAGCAGCCGAGCCCGCGACCGCACCACAGCTGCCCGGACCCCTCATCGTTCAGAGCGACCGCACCGTGCTGCTCGAGGTGGCGCACCCCCAGGCCGAGGACGCCCGCCACGATCTCGCCGTGTTCGCCGAGCTCGAGCGGGCACCGGAGCACATCCACACCTACCGCATCACCCGGCTCGGCCTGTGGAACGCCCGCGCGGCCGGCCACGAGGCCGCCGACATGCTCGCCACCCTCGAGCGCTACTCGAAGTTTCCCATCCCGCAGGCGGTGTCGATCGACATCACCGAGACGGTGGCCCGCTACGGCCGACTCGTGATCGAGCGGGATGCCGACGGCGTGCTCACCCTCACCGCGACCGATCGCGCCGTGCTCGCCGAGATCGCCCGCGGCAAGAAGGTCGCGAACCTGCTGCTCGAGCGGCGCGGCGACAACGGCTTCGTCATGCAGCCGTGGGCGCGGGGCGAGCTCAAGCAGGAGCTTCTCAAGCTCGGGTGGCCCGCCGAGGACCTCGCCGGGTACACCCCGGGCACCCCGCACGAGATCGAGCTCGACCACTCCGGCGGCTTCGACCTGCGCGAGTACCAGAATGAGGCCGTCGACAGCTTCTTCAGGCACGGCTCCGGCGTCGTGGTGCTCCCCTGCGGCGCGGGCAAGACCCTCGTCGGCGCCGGTGCCATGGCGATCTCGAAGACCACCACCCTCATCCTCGTCACCAACATCGTCTCCGCCCGCCAGTGGCGCTCGGAGCTCCTGCGCCGCACGACGCTCACCGAGGACGAGATCGGCGAATACTCCGGCCAGTCGAAGGATGTGAAGCCGGTCACGATCGCCACGTACCAGATTCTGACGGCCCGCCGGAAGGGCGAGTACGCGCACCTCCAGCTGCTCGACGCGCTCGACTGGGGCCTCGTGATCTACGACGAGGTGCACCTGCTGCCCGCGCCGGTGTTCAAGCTCACCGCCGACCTGCAGGCCCGGCGCCGGCTGGGCCTCACGGCGACCCTCATCCGCGAGGACGGCCGCGAGGGTGACGTGTTCAGCCTCATCGGCCCGAAGCGATTCGACGCGCCCTGGAAGGAGATCGAGGCGCAGGGCTTCATCTCCCCGGCATCCTGCTACGAGGTGCGCATCGATCTGCCCCAGCAGGAGCGGCTCGAATACGCCGCGGCGGCGGACGACGTGCGCTATCGCCTCGCGGCGACGGCGCCGGCGAAGCTCGACGTGGTCCAGCAGCTCGTCGCGCGGCATCCCGGTGAGCGGATCCTCGTGATCGGCCAGTATCTCGACCAGATCCAGGAGCTCGCCGATGTGCTGGATGCGCCGCAGCTCACGGGCGCGACGCCGGTGGACGAGCGGGAGCGGCTCTACCAGGAGTTCCGCGACGGCGTCACGAAGATCCTCGTCGTCTCCAAGGTCGCGAACTTCTCCGTCGACCTGCCGGAGGCGACGGTCGCGATCCAGGTGTCCGGTTCGTTCGGGTCCCGGCAGGAGGAGGCCCAGCGCCTCGGCCGGCTGCTCCGCCCGAAGGAGAGCGGCCTCCCGGCCAACTTCTACACGCTCGTCGCCCGCGATACGGTCGACCAGGACTTCGCCCAAAACCGGCAGCGATTCCTTGCGGAGCAGGGCTACAGCTACACGATCCTCGACGCGCACTCGCTCGACGAGGCAGCGGCCTGGGCCTGACCGTCAGCTGCGCTCGTAGCGCAGAAACAGCATGTCCCCTGCGGTGAGCACGTGCAGGAGCGTCATCTCGCGCGCCGTCGCGGTCTCACCGTGCGCGATGCGGCCAGCGGGGCCGCCCTCGAGCACCGGGCTCATCGTCAGGCAGATCTCATCGACCCGGTCGGCCGCGATGAGCGCGCCGAACAGCTGCGGCCCGCCCTCGCAGAGCATTTGGGGCAGGCCCCGCGCGGCGAGCGCGGCGACCAGACGGTCAGGCTCCACAGTTTCCTCGCCGCAGACTATGACATCGGCCACGTCGGCGAGCGCCTCCCTCGCCGCGGCCGGCGATGCTGCCGAGGTGATGACGATCGGCCGCACGACGGCATCCGCGAAGAACGGATGCGACGGCGCGAAGTCCAGCCGGGACGTGACGAGCGCAACGGGGGGCTGGGCCGGGAGAGAGTGCGCGACCCGCCAGGCGGCATCCGTGTCGCCGACCCGCACCCCGCTGTAGCCCTCCGCCCGCACCGTTCCGGCGCCGACGACGATGACGTCGCACAGCATCCGCAGGATGTCGAAAACGAGCTTGTCGTCGGCGTTGTTGAGGCCCCCGCTCACCCCGTCGCGCGTAACCGCGCCGTCCAGGCTCTGGATGAAGTTGACCCTCAGCCGCGGTGTCGCGCGATCGGTGACGCGGTAGCGCTCGATGAGCTCGTGCCGGTCGAGCATCAGGCGATGTTGTGGCGCAGGTACGCCGGCTCGCGGAATCCGAGGATTCCCTCGGTCATCCGCACAGCGTCGACTGCCGCGCGCACGTTGTGCATCCGCACGATCCGGGCGCCCTGCAGAATGCACGCAACAGCCGCCGCGATCGACCCCTCGATGCGCTCGCCGCGGTCGCGGCCGATGGTCTCGCCGACGAAGTCCTTGTTCGACACCGCGACGAGGGTCGGCAGACCGAACGCCGTGATCTCCCCCAGGCGACGGGTGATCTCGAGCGAGTGCCGGGTGTTCTTGTTGAGGTCGTGGCCAGGGTCGATGATGATCCGCTCCGGCGGCACCCCGAGTCCGGTGGCGAGCGCGACCCGCTCCCCCAGGAAGTCGAGGACCTCCGCGACGACGTCGACGTACTGCGGTGCCGGGTAGGCGGTGCGCGGTGCCGCGAGGCTGTGCGTGATGACGAGGGTTGCCTCGCTGTCGGCGACCACCTCGGCTATGCGCGGATCGCTCACACCGGTCGTGTCGTTTATCACGTGGGCACCTGCGCGGATGCCGGCGAGAGCGACCTCCGGATGGAACGTATCGACGGAGATGACCACCCCCGTGCCTCGCAGCGCCTCGACGACGGGCACGATCCGGTCAATCTCCGCGGCGAGGGGCACGACCGGGCCCGGGGCGAACTTGACACCGCCGATGTCGACCCAGTCGGCACCGTCGGCGATCGCGGCGAGGGAGGCGGCGACGGCGTCGTCGAGCGCGAATGTCGCGCCCCTGTCGTAGAACGAGTCCGGGGTGCGGTTGATCACGGCCATGACTGCCACCTCGCGAGTGAAGTCGAAGGCGCGGCCGCCGATGACGCGCAGCGGGTGGATAAGCTCCGGGAACGTGATCCCGGGAGCCGGTATGAGGTGCATGGTGCCATGCTCCCACGCGGCGACCGAGGCCGCACGCCCACGTCAGAACCCACACCGTGTGCTCACAGAAAGATCCCAGCTAACGCGCAGATACTACGTACATGAGCGATGGCCCCAGAATCCTGATCGTCGATGACGAACCCAACATCCGTGACCTCCTGACCACCAGCCTCCGCTTCGCCGGTTTCGCTGTGCGTGCGGTCGGAAATGGCGCCCAGGCGATCTCGGCTGTGCTCGAGGAAGAACCCGATCTCATCATCCTCGACGTGATGCTGCCCGATATGAACGGCTTCGGCGTGACCAAGCGCCTCCGTTCCTCCGGCTACACCTCGCCGATCCTCTTCCTCACCGCCAAGGACGACACCGAAGACAAGATCACCGGTCTCACCGTTGGCGGCGACGACTACGTGACCAAACCGTTCAGCCTCGACGAGATCGTCGCGCGCATCAAGGCGATCCTCCGCCGCACGATGGCGGACGAGGAGGATGCCGTCATCCGCGCCGGTGAGCTGACGATGGACCAGGACACCCACGAGGTGTCGATCGGCGCCGAGCAGATCGAGCTCAGCCCCACCGAGTTCAAGCTGCTCCGCTACCTCATGCTCAACCCCAACCGGGTGCTGTCGAAGGCGCAGATCCTCGACCACGTCTGGGAGTACGACTTCAACGGTGACGCGGGAATCGTGGAGAGCTACATCTCCTACCTGCGCCGCAAGCTCGACCAATTCTCGGCCGAGCCGGTCATCCAGACGAAGCGGGGCTTCGGTTACATGCTCAAGGCAGCGAAGGTCTGACCCGCAGAGGCTGACCCCCAGTTTCGTGGCCTAGCCTGACGTTCTATGTCCGATGCCCTGAGCGACCGGTGGAACGCGATTTCACTGCGCACAAAGATCACCAGCGTGACCGTCCTTCTCGTTACTCTGGGCCTGCTCGTCGCGGGAGCCGGCACGATGACGGTGCTGCGCAATTATCTGCTCGAGGGCGTCGACATCAAGATCGCCGGGACCGTCACCCAGCTGAGGGTCGACGCGTTGTTGACCACTGACTGCGTGACTCAGGGCCCGAACGACTACTACGTCGCGATCGTCAATGACACCGGGCGCGTCGTCTGCAATAACGCCCAAGACGACCCGCCGATCCTCGCCGAGATGACGAGCGACGATATGAGCCGCGACGAGGTGCGCGCCTTCACCCTGTGGGATAGCGACCGCAGTACCCAGTGGCGCGTTGTGGCCGTGCCGCAGCGCAACGTGCAGACGAGCGAGTCGGTGGGTCTCATCGTCGCCCTCAACCTCAATGAGACGAACAGCATCATCGCCCGCTACGCGGGCATCTTCCTCGGCTTCGGACTCTCGGTCGTGGTGCTCGGCGCCGCGCTGACGAGGCTCCTCGTGACGACGACCTTCGCGCCGTTGCGGCAGGTGGAGGCCACCGCAGCGGCGATCGCCGACGGCAACTTTAGCGAGCGGCTGCCGGGAGCGACACCGAATACCGAGGTCGGCCGCCTCAACGGCTCCCTGAACACGATGCTCGCGCGCATCGACCGGGCGTTCGGCGACCGCGCGAAGACCATCGAGCAGATGCGCCGATTCGTGGGCGACGCGAGCCACGAGCTGCGCACCCCGCTCGTGTCGGTGCGCGGATATGCCGAGCTCTACCGAATGGGAGCGCTGACGACCCCCGAGGAGGTCGCGCAGGCGATGGAGCGCATCGAGAAGGAGGCGATCCGCATGGGCGAGCTCGTGGAGGACCTCCTCGAACTCGCGCGCATCGACGAGGCCAAGCCGCTGCAGATGAAGCCCGTCGATCTGGTTCCGATCGCCTATGACGCCGCCCTCGACGCCATGGCCTCCTCCCCCGACCGCCCGATCGACGTGATCTTCACCGAGCCGGAGCCCGAGCCGGAACCGCAGACATTCGCCGCGGCCGAGGAGGAGGCCGCCGCGGCGAGCCGGACGGCCGCAGTTCTCACGAGCCCGATCTCCTTCGCCGGGGCACAGCTTTCGCGATTGCGCTCGCGACGACCCCGCCAGGCCCCCGTCGAGGACGTTTCGCAGGCGCCGACCCGGCAGCAGACCCTCGACACCCCGGCGATCGTGCTCGGGGAGGAGAACAAGATCCGCCAGGTGGTCACCAACCTTCTCGGCAACGCCCTTCGATTCACCAACCCCGGGAGCCCGATCGAGATCGGGGTGGGCGTCGACCCGGTCCGAAAAGTCGCCTTGCTCGACATCATCGACCACGGCGAGGGCATCCCCCCGCAGATCCGCGACAAGATCTTCCAGCGGTTCTGGCGCGCCGACACCTCGCGCACCCGTGAGACGGGCGGCAGCGGTCTCGGGCTCGCGATCGTGTCGGGCATCATCATCGCGCACAAGGGGTCGGTCGACGTCTTCGAGACCGAGGGCGGCGGCGCCACCTTCCGGGTCGAGATTCCTCTCCTCCCCGAGGACTACACACCGCCGGCGCCCACAGCGCGCGCCTGACAGCCGCATCCGGCGTCCCTCCCACCTAGCGTGTGGTCTGCCCGGCTTCCGCCGGGCAGGAGCGAAGGAGGCGCCATGACCCGCTATCAGGTCGACAGCGAGGCAGTATTCACGACGACGGGGGCCGTGCGCTCGTCGATGGGCAGGATCGAGTCGGAGGTGAGCGGGCTGCTCAGCCAGCTAGTGAACCTGCAGGCGTCGTGGAGCGGGCAGGCGTCCACCGCGTTCCAGGCAGTCGTCACCGAGTGGAGGGCGACGCAGCAGCATGTCGCCGAGGCCATGGCCTCGATCAACCTTGCGCTCGGGCAGGCGGGGCAGCAGTACGCCGACATCGAGCAGTCGAACGCGCGGCTCTTCCTGCGCTGAGCGCCGACCTCAGCAGGTCGCGCAGCGACCGTTTCGAAGGCCGCGGCGCCGTGTCGAAGGCCGCGGCGCCGCTAACGCACGAATGGGCGGCTCCCGCGAGGGAACCGCCCATTCAGGTGCTGTGGACTTAGAAGTCCATGCCACCCGAGGGGTCGCCGGCCGGGGCCGGGTGACGCTCGGGCTTGTCGGCAACGACGGCCTCGGTGGTGAGGAACAGGCCAGCAATCGACGCTGCGTTGAGCAGCGCGGAGCGGGTGACCTTTACCGGGTCGTTGATTCCGGCAGCGAGCATGTCAACGTACTCGCCGGTCGCGGCGTTGAGGCCGTGTCCGGTGGGCAGGTTGCGCACGCGGTCGACCACGACGCCGGGCTCGAGGCCGGCGTTGAGGGCGATCTGCTTCAGCGGCGCGTCGATCGCGACGCGAACGATGTTCGCGCCGGTCGCCTCGTCGCCCGTAAGG
>Ga0326733_1000352_pt1 | contig 13479 bp, 13 predicted proteins | sample 14_GP2_308_FD_207946 | JGI IMG/M metagenome (GOLD analysis project Ga0326733, IMG submission 207946) | Glacier ice microbial communities from Ngari, Tibet, China - 14_GP2_30.8 | ecosystem: Environmental > Aquatic > Freshwater > Ice > Glacier | place: China: Ngari, Tibet | collected 2018-07-17 | reverse complement strand
CACTTGAGGCGTTGAAAAAGCCCAGCACGGTCAAAATTTATACCGATTCATCTTATGTGCAAAAAGGCATATCGGAATGGATTATTGGCTGGAAAGCACGCAACTGGCGCACTGCCGATAAAAAACCGGTTAAAAATGAAGATTTGTGGAAAACGCTAGATAACTTGGCAAAACAACATCAAATTGAGTGGATTTGGGTAAAAGGGCACGCTGGTAATGTGGGTAATGAGCGCGCCGACGCGCTTGCCAATGAAGGCGTTGCCGCATTTTTATAATGAACAGAGTTGTGTAGTTATGCGCCAAATATTTTTAGATACTGAAACCACAGGCCTTTACCACGCGCAAGGGCATCGCATTATTGAGATTGCGGCGGTTGAGATGATTAATCGTCGCCCCACCAATAATCACTTCCATGTGTACTTAAATCCGCAACGCGAAATTGACCCTGCCGCACAAGAAGTGCATGGCATTTCACTGGAATTTTTACAAGACAAGCCATTATTTAAGGCTATTGCGCAAGATATGATTGCGTTTATTAGCGGTGCGGAATTGATAATCCACAATGCGCCATTTGATTTGGGCTTTTTAAATAGCGAGCTTGGTCATATTGGGCTACAGCCAATCGAAACGTTTTGCGACAAAATAACCGATACGCTCAGAATGGCAAAAGATTCGCGGCCAGGTCAGCGCAATAATTTAGATGCGTTATGCCGTCACTTTGGCATTGATAATGCTAGACGAGTTTTGCACGGCGCTTTGCTAGATGCCGAGTTGTTGGCAGAAGTATATATGGCCATGACGCGCGGGCAGGATAGCTTGATGATGGATTTAGGTCAGTCACAACCCTTAGTGCAAGTGCAGACGGTTCAAGGCGCTAAGGCAATTGTCAACGTGTTAAAGGCAGATGAATCAGAACTAACAGCGCATCAAGAATATTTAAAAAGCTTGGTTAAATCGGGCGCCAAACAATGGTAGTGCTGGCAAGTAATTAGTAGTAATTAATGAAAAAATAACAGAATTTTTATATAGGTTTTAATCACATGAAAAATTGCATCATTGTTACAGGCGGCGCCGGTTTTATTGGCAGTAATTTCGTTTTAAATTGGGTAAAAGGCGGCTTTGGCGAATGCGTTACTTTAGACAAGCTGACTTATGCCGGTAATTTAGCCAATTTGGCTGATATTCAAGAATACTCGGAGCACGTATTTGTGCATGGCGATATTGGCGATAGAACCGTTGTTGATGCCTTGCTTAAACAGTATCAACCACGCGCCATTGTCAACTTTGCGGCAGAAAGTCATGTGGATCGCTCAATCCATGCGCCAGGTGAGTTTATTCAAACCAATATTGTGGGCACCTTTAACTTGCTTGAAGCGGCGCGCGCTTATTGGAATGATTTGCACGAAAATGATAAAGCACATTTCAGATTTTTACACGTTTCAACCGATGAAGTTTATGGTTCATTAAGTGCTACCGATCCTGGGTTTAAAGAAACCAACCCATATGAGCCTAATAGCCCGTACTCTGCTTCTAAAGCGGCGTCTGATCATTTAGTGCGCGCGTATCATCACACTTATGGCATGCCAATGTTGACCACAAACTGTTCAAATAATTATGGCCCATACCATTTTCCTGAGAAGTTGATTCCGTTAGTGATTCATCATGCCTTAAATGGCAAACCGCTGCCAATTTACGGTAATGGCAGCAATGTGCGCGATTGGCTATATGTAGAAGACCACTGTAGCGCGATTCGCCGTGTATTAGAGGCTGGAAAAGTGGGCGAAACTTATAACGTGGGTGGTTGGAACGAAAAAACCAACCTTGAAGTAGTGCACACTTTATGCGATATTTTGGATGAGCAAAAACCAAAAGAATCTGGGAGCTATCGTGATCAAATCACTTATGTGACCGATAGGCCAGGGCATGACCAACGTTACGCCATTGATGCAAGCAAAATTGAGCGTGAGCTAGGCTGGAAACCGGCTGAAACATTTGAAACAGGCATTAAGAAAACCGTTACATGGTATTTAACCAATCCAGAATGGGTGGAAAACGTGACCAGCGGTGAATATAAAAACTGGGTAAGCCAAAATTACAAAGAACGCGGTGAGGAATTAGCATAATGGACACTAAAAATAGCACCATGAAAGGGATTGTTTTAGCAGGCGGTTCAGGCACGCGCCTTTATCCAGTTACGCAGGTAGTTTCTAAACAGCTATTGCCTGTTTACGATAAGCCAATGATTTATTATCCTTTGTCTGCGCTAATGTTGGCAGGCATCCGCGAAGTCTTGATTATTTCTACACCGCAAGATACACCGCGCTTTAAAGAGTTATTAGGTGATGGCACGCAATGGGGCATGGATATTCAGTACGCTGTGCAACCTTCACCAGACGGTTTAGCACAAGCGTTTATTATTGGGGAAGAATTTATTGGCAACGACCCATGCGCTTTGGTGCTTGGCGACAATATTTTTTACGGCCATGAGCTGGCATTAATGGCACAAAATGCCGCCAAACGCACCAAAGGCGCCACCGTATTTGCCTATCCTGTACATGATCCTGAGCGTTACGGCGTAGTAGAGTTTGATGCCGCTGGCAAAGCCATTAGCTTAGAAGAAAAACCTGAACAGCCAAAATCGCGTTATGCGGTAACCGGTTTATATTTTTACGATAATCGCGTAGTGGAAATTGCTAAAAACATGAAGCCATCAGCGCGCGGTGAGTTAGAAATTACCGATGTGAATCGCCAGTATTTGGAATGGGATGATTTACAAGTGGAAGTGATGGGCCGTGGTATGGCGTGGCTTGATACCGGCACACATGATTCATTAATTGAAGCGGGTACATTTATCCAAACCATTGAGAAACGCCAAGGCTTAAAAATCGCTTGTCCTGAAGAAATTGCCTATCGCATGGGTTTTATCGATGCCGCACAATTAGAAGTAATGGCCAAGAAATATGCCAAAAACGGTTATGGTCAATATCTAAAACAAGTGCTTACAGAACGCGTATTTTAATGAATATAATTAAAACCAGTATTGCCGATGTGATTATTTTTGAGCCAAAAGTTTTTGGCGATGATAGAGGCTTTTTTTACGAAAGCTTCAACGCTAACGTGTTTGAGCAAGCAACAGGCTTAAATCCACAATTTTTGCAAGATAATCACTCTAAATCCGCCAAAAATGTATTGCGCGGTTTGCATTATCAAATTGAACAAGCACAAGGTAAATTGGTGCGCGTTACGCAAGGCGAGGTGTTTGATGTGGCGGTGGATTTACGCCTATCGTCACCGACATATGGCAAATGGGAATCCACCATTTTATCGGGTGAAAATAAGCGTCAAATGTGGGTTCCGCCTGGCTTTGCGCATGGTTTCTTGGTGTTGTCAGATACAGCCGAGTTTTTATATAAAACAACCGATTTTTACGCACCACAGCATGAATGTTGCCTAAAATGGGACGACCCAACCGTAGCGATTAAATGGCCAACCAGTGCTAGCCCACTATTGTCTGCTAAAGATAGCTTGGGTTTAAGCTTGCAAGATGCAAAAAAGTTTGCCTAAAACCATTAATTCAGTGCGGTTATTCAATTGAAAAAAATTCTACTTACCGGTGTTAATGGCCAAGTTGGTCATGCGCTACAGCAAAAACTGTCAAATCATCAAGTGTTTGCTTTAAATCGCGATCAGTTAGATTTAAGCGATAAAGATGCCATTCGCCGCGTTGTGAAAGCTATTCAGCCCGATTTAATTATTAATCCAGCCGCCTACACAGCAGTTGATAAAGCTGAATCAGAGCCTGATTTGGCCTATGCGATTAATGCCATAGCGCCACAAGTTTTGGCGGAAGAAGCCGCCAAGCTTAACGCGGCGCTAATTCATTTTTCTACCGATTATGTTTATGATGGTTCAAAAATTGAGAATTATGTCGAAACAGATGCGGTGAATCCATTAAGTGTTTATGGTAAAAGCAAGCTGGCAGGTGAGCTAGCCATTAATGTGGTTGGTTTACCACATTTGATTTTGCGCACCAGTTGGGTATATGGCGCTTACGGTAAAAACTTTTTAAAAACCATTATTCGTTTAGCCAGTGAACGCTATAGTCTGCGTATTGTGGCCGATCAATTTGGCGCGCCAACTAGTTCTGAGAGTATTGCCGATGCCGTTATTGATCTATTCAATACTTGGCAACCGCTTGAATTAAGTCAAACGGGTGTTTACCATTTCACTAATCAAGGTAAAACTTCTTGGCATGGATTTAGCAGTGAAATTGTGAGTGAATACAATCGCTTAGCTGTCAGTAAAAGCTTGCAAATGCTTAAAGCAAATGTGGAAAATATTGAGCCAATTACAACAGCTGATTATCCAACACCTGCGGCGCGACCGGCTAATTCTACCTTAAGCAATCAAAAGCTTAAGCAAGTGTTTAATGTGTCGCTACCCAGTTGGCAGCAAGGCTTACAGCAGGTAATGCAGTCGCTTGTATAAGGAGTTAAAAGCAACGTTAAATGCTTAGCCTAATGCATCTGCCCAGCTATTAGGCGTTTCATACAGCCTAACGCGCTCTAATTTAAGATGGTTGCCGTAAGTATCTTTGTACTGATGGCTTAATATTTTGAATGCTTCAGCCGCCATATTTTCGGCGGTTGGGACGGTAGGGAACACCACCGTTTTGTGATCTGGCAAGGTGTTTAAAAAGTTAAGCACATCTTTATCATCTTTAAACACTAAAAAAGCGTGATCCCAAACATCAACCACGCTTTCCCTTGCAATACGTTTCACATCCGAAAAATCCATTACCATACCGCTTTCAGATAGATTTTCTTGCGTAATAATATCGCCAGATAAGGTAATTTCTATCGCGTAGCGGTGGCCATGCAGATTGCGGCATTGGCTTTTGTGGCAGGGGATACGATGGCCTGCATCGAATTCTAAACGGGTAGTAATTTGCATGGCAACATTATAGCATTAGCCAATAGTGCAATATTAAGAAGATGTGTGCTGCTTTGTCCAAATTACAAACTCATCAAACGGCATGGGTTTTGCAAAATAATAACCTTGGCATTTGTGGATTTTCATTTGCTTAATTAAATCCAAGCAATCTTTATCTTCCACACCTTCTGCTAGCACTTCCTTACCTAAACTATTGGCCAACATGGCGATTGATTTAACAATTTCAAAATCTTCAACCGAATATTTAATATCACGCACAAACGTTTGATCGATTTTAATTAAATCAATTGGCATGGTGCGTAGCCGTGATAAAGATGAAAATCCCGTGCCAAAATCATCTAGCGCCAGCCTAAAACCGCTTTCAGATAAGGAATTAATAACCGAGGTGGACGATTCGTTGTATTCTAAAATGCCATTTTCAGTAATTTCAAGCACGATGTCTTGTGGTTTAATTTTCCACAGCGCAATGGCTTGCAACAGTAAATGCGGCAATTCAACATCGTATAAGTCTTCTGCACGTAGGTTAATGGTTAAGTAAATGGGCAATTTATGCTCATTGATTAACTCGCTTGCATAGCGGCAGGCCGAATTAATCAGCCAGCGCGTAAACAATTTACCTTTGCCCACTTTGTTTAGAATTTCAATGGTAACGCTGGGATAAATATTATGACTAACGCCATCAGACCAGCGCAATAACAACTCAGCACCGGCACAGGTGGAATGTTCTATATTAACAATTGGTTGAAAAAACAAGGTCAGGCTATCCGTTGCGAAAGCTTCTAACACTTTGTTTTCAATATCATTTTGATGTTGAAGCTCTTGCTTAATTTCATCGGAATACATCACGAAATATTGCTGCTTTGCAATCGCGCTTTCTAAGGCCGATTTTGCATTTGTATAAACATCGCTAAAATTAGTTTGTGTAACGCCCATATGCGCGCCACCGCAAAATGGCGTAACCAATACTGAAACGTCTTTTAAAATGAGCATTTCTTCAAAAGCACGGCCTAATTTTGCGGCCAGTAAATTAAGCTGTAGCGCGCTATCAATATACGGAATCAATAGATCAAATTGCAGGTTGCCGCTATGAAATAAAACATGCTTAGGCGATATGTTTTGTTTAAGTATTGAGGTGATCTTTTGGCTTAAGCGGGCAGTGACCACATGAGAGAATACAGGGCTATTTTTTGCAATCATAAATTGCATCGAAAATATGGCAACTATCTGATTTTTAGTAGATTTCTTAATGTTATTTTCTAAATAATGGAATATTTGACTCACATTAGGCAGTTGCGTATTGCTATCAAAATTAAGCGCGTAATCCAACTGCTGTTGCTGAAGTTCATGGCTAGTTTCTGCCATTAAATGAAACAAAAACAAATGCAATTTAGGCGTGTTTGCATTGCTTAACAGCGATTTTGACTCTAAACAACTGATTAAATTTAAAATAATTTGTATGTTGGCGCTATGCTGTACAGCACTAAGCCATACAAATATTAGCTGATTAATATAGGCAGTAAATACGCTTAAATTTTGCTTGCTTGGGCAAGCTAACAATGTGTTTTTGATTGAGGCTAATAGTGGATTACTATCAATTTGATGTGAATTTGCTACAATTTTTAGCTGTTTTGCATCGACTTTAAGTTGGTTGAACAGCACGCTTTGGATCAACCCATAACGCACCAGCTTATCGGCTATTTCTTGTTCGCTATAGCTGATTTCAACCTCAAAGCCAGGAGCTTCTGCTTCAGATATCGTTTGGTATGTGGGAATATTCATTATTGGTGATCTGATTAAATCAGCATGCTTATGCTAGCTAGATATAAAAGTCATCTGGACTTAAGCCAAAACTATCAGGCGCAAGGCTATTAATGATTTTATAAGGCTCGCCAGATGGCGTGCTTGGATTGATTAACAAGTTGAGTATGATTGGTGTTTCATAGCGCACTTTGTCTGGATCTAATAACAGCATTAAGCGCGGCAGTAGTCTTCTAACTTGATTCTGTTGAATAACCACCGCCACTTCGCCTGTATTAAGCTCTACCAAAGAGCTGACAGGGTACATGCCCATAAACTGTACCAATTGGTCAATCAACTCTCGGCTAAATTGTTTGCCGCTTAAATGGTGTATTTCGTCCAGTGCTTGTTGGTGAAATACGCCTTTGGCGTAACTTTTATGGCTAGTCAATGCGCAATATGTATCAATCAAGCCTGCCGCTTGTGACATTAAGCCTATTTGATTTTTTCTCAGTTGATAGGGGTAGCCGCTACCATCAATGCGCTCATGATGTTGTGCCACCAAAAAAATCACACTGTTAGGAATGTTAGCTGTGGTTTCTAAAATTTTAAGGCTTTCATCCACATGTTTTTTGGCGTGCTCAAACTCTTCATGCGTTAATTTGCTTTCCTTCAATAAAATATCAGAAGAAATTTTGACTTTGCCCACATCTTGCAATAATCCAGCTAAGCCCAACTCTTTAATTTGCTTTTTTGAGAGCGCTAAAAAGTTACCAAATGCCATTAAAGTAATCGACACATTAAGCGCATGATTGTAGGCATAGTCATCGGTTTTTTTAAGCTTAGCCAGCCATAAAAGCGCATCTGGTGTACGGCCAATACTTTCTACCATGCTATCTAACACTTCGCTAACAGCCGTTAAATCTAAATTATGCTCATTGGCGACTGTTTCAAAAATATTACGGGTTGCAATTTGAGATTGCTCATACACATGCACAATAGCGGCGATTTCTACCTCAACTGGCAGCTCTTCTTCAAAAATTTTAACGTTGTAATCAGCGTCTTGATTATCAGCATGATTGTTTTTAGCGTCTAGCGTTTCAGCCGTACTTTTTAATTTTTCACGATTAAAAAAGCCGCCAATAAATTCGCTTACATTTTTAGTTAATTGTTTAACAAGCGAATCATGTTTTACAGCATCAGGCTCAAAAGGTAGTACCTCTTGTGCTGCGGTGTTGGCGCCATAGCGCAGTTTATAAATGGTTGCACCGTTATCGGGTGATTCTGTATTTTGTTGCGATTGGTTTTTAAGATCTTTAAGTACATCAAAGAAAGAAATTTTGTTGGCTGGCGTTTCACCATCAGCTGTTTGAGCGTTGATTTTATTAGTTGATATTTTTGATTTTGGCTCTCTAATTTTAACCACAGAGCCTTCACGCTTGATTGCCACGCTTTGTTTTGCTGGCGCAACATATTGATTGCCTAACGATTTCGTGCGGTCAATGTACACAAATGTGCAGGTTGATATTAGCTTATGCACATCTTCTGGATCGTCTAGCAAAAAGCCTTGCAATAAAAAAGGCGTGTCAATCCATGGCCTGTCTAGCTCGGCAACATACATGCCAAGAACAAGCCTATCCACCTCTACCTTTTCTCTTTTTAAATCCATCGTCTCAAGTTTTTATAGTGTGGGGCCACGTAATCGATTAAATTAATAATATTGTTATATAGCTAACATATATTACACGAAGCGATAATAAATGATTAGGAAACACAAGTGAATAGCCAGCTTAGGCCTTACAACATTTGTTTACAATTTAGCTTAAACCTAATTAATTTAACAAGGTCGCGCTTAAGTTAATTTAATCGAAAAAAACTTTGTTCAGAAACAATTCATTTGATAATTGCTGGTAAAAACCTAGACGTATTGGTGATATTTTTTCGGCTTTAACAGCGTTAAGCACCGCGCAGTCTGGCTCATGTGAGTGGCTGCAATTGTTAAATCGGCATTTACCTAAATATGGTCTAAATTCTTTAAAGGCTAATTCAACTTGCTCATTGGTTAAATGATTTAAGCCAAACTCTTGCAAACCCGGCGAATCAATTAAGCTACTGGGTTCGGTAAAACCAAACGCATCTAAATGGTATAAATGCGTGGCAGTGGTGGTGTGTTTGCCGCTATCTAACACGGTGCTAATTTCTTGAGTTCGTACATTAACATTTGGCAGTAAGGAATTGATTATAGTCGATTTTCCCATTCCGGATTGGCCAACCAAAACGCTTTGGTGATTGGCTAGATGTTGCTTAATAATTTGAATATCTTCTAAAGCGGACAAATGCACCACTTGATAGCCTAAATCGGAATACAGTTTTAGCTTTGATTTAGCGTTATCAATATCAGGTAAATCGCATTTATTTAACACGATTAATGGCGCAATATTGGCCGCTTCTGCCGCAATTAAACAACGATTCAATAACGCTTCATAAAAGCTTGGTTGTGTGGCTAATACAATCACAATTTGTGTGACGTTAGAGGCCAGTATTTTGCTTTTGATGGCATTGCTGCGGTAAAGTAAGCTGGTGCGCGGCAAGCTAGATTCCACAACGCCTTCAGTCGTTGCCGTCATTTTAATAATGACAATATCACCACAAGCTAAATCATTTTTTTTGCCGCGTGTAACACAACTAATGCGTGATTTATCGGCAAGTTCAACTTCGTAACGCTTGCCGTAAGAGGCAACAACTAATCCTTGCGGCATTAATGGGTATTTTTCAAAGGTAGAGTAAAGTTAATGGTCAAATTTATAGTAAGTTTGGTTTAAATAAGCAGCAACATTAAGCTCTTCATCTTCAAACCATTTTAGGCCAATCATCGTGTTGCAGTTACGCACTTGCGCCAGCAAGCCTTTAGAGGTTTTTACTAATGTATTTTCGCGCGTGTAAATAGCAGATCCATCGCCACCAAAACTGCTGGCATGACAGCTAATGCAATGTTGATTAACCAAGGCTTTCCCTGCATTTGTATCAGCCTTAGCAAATAACTCGTTGGCTTGTGTATTGAAATGGCATGCTAGTAAAGCACAAAATATCCAAGTTTTTAACATACACAAAATCCTTTCACTAGGGATGATTAAGCTAATACTATCTAGTATACGCCGCTAATTTTGAAATTCGCATGCTGGCAGGCGGGTGCGAATCATAAAAGGCTGAATGCAGAGGATCTGGCGTTAAAGTAGAGGCATTGTCACGGTACAGTTTAACCAATGCATCCACTAAATGTCTGGCATCGGCGTGTTTGGCCGCATAGTCATCTGCTTCAAATTCATTTTTGCGTGAATAGCTGGCCATTAATGGGCGTAGCAAGAATAAAAACACAGGGGACACCAATAGAAACAATAACAAGGCCATGTGATTGCTGATTTCGGTAACGCCTAAGCCGCTGTAAAACCAATCTTGATTCATCAACCAGCCCAATAAAGCCAAGCCAATAAAGCTCATAAAAAACAACATGGCGATGCGTTTGATGACGTGATGATGTTTAAAGTGACCAAGCTCATGTGCTAACACCGCTTCAATTTCTTCTGTGTTTAATCGGCTTAACAGCGTATCAAAAAACACCACACGCTTGCTGCCACCAAAGCCAGTAAAGTAAGCGTTTCCGTGCCCTGAACGTGTAGAGCCATCCATTACAAATAAGCCTTGTGATTTAAAGCCACATTTCGTTAGTAACGCTTCAATGCGTGTTTTAAGCGTTTCATCTGCCAATGGTGTAAATTTGTTAAATAGTGGCGCGATAAAAGTAGGGTACACCGCCAACATGACGATATTAAATACACTCCAAATTACCCATAAATAAAACCACCAATATTGACCTGCGCCTTGCATTAACCATAACGCGGCAAACAAAATAGGCGCGCCTAATGCCAAGCCAACCAAGCTATGTTTAAGCATGTCGCTAAAAAACATAGCAGGCGTCATTTTATTAAAACCAAATTGCTCATCAATGCTGAAGGTTTTGTAATAATCAAACGGGATATCAATTAAGCTACTGATTAACATAGCCGTGCAAATAACCAATGCGCCGCGAATAATTTCATGGCCTGGTAATAAGTTAAACCAAGTGTTATCAATAAATTGCAAACCGCCGCCTATAGTGAGAATTGCCAACAATACAGCTTGAGCAGCGGCTTCTATCAAGGCTAGTTTGGTTTTAGCGGCAGAGTAATCAGCGGCTTTTTGGTGCGCCTCAAGGCTAATATTGCCAGCAAACGCCGCAGGCACTGCCCCGCGATGCGCTTGCACGTGATTAACGTGCCGCATGCCCAACCAAATGCGGATAGCGGTTGTTGAGGCGAGCAAGAAGACGAAAACAAAGGTAAGTGTAGATGCCATAGAAGAGTTAATCGCTAAAAACCATAAAAGTTAAATATAATGATATTGTGAAGCATTTGAGCGTTATACGTTCAACTAAAGTGCAAAAATAGTGCAACAATTCAAACATTTTAATCGTATTTAATGGAAATCATGATGACCGCTTTAAGCAGCAATACAGACAATTTGAAATCAAACGACAACTTAATTTGGTTGGACATGGAAATGAGCGGATTGCTGCCTGACAGCGACCGTATTTTGGAGCTTGCGGCGGTGATAACCGATGCCGATTTGAATGTGTTAGGTGAATCCCCCGTATTTGTGATCCATCAAGCAGATAGCGTGCTAGATGGCATGGATGCTTGGAATAAAGGCACTCATGGCCGTAGTGGCTTAATTGAAAAAGTAAAAGCCTCTACCCTAGATGAACAAGCCGCGACAGAGCAAATGATTGAATTTTTAAAGCAATACGTGCCAGCAGGAAAATCGCCCATGTGCGGCAATTCAATTTGCCAAGATAGACGCTTTATGGCGCGCTATATGCCAGATTTAGAAAGCTTTTTTCATTACCGCAATTTAGATGTGAGCGTTTTCAAAGAATTAGCGCGTCGCTGGAAACCAACGATTTATTCTGGCTTTAAAAAAGCCAGCAAGCATGAAGCCTTGGCTGATATTTACGAATCAATTGATGAGCTTAAATATTATCGTGAGCATTTTATTGTTAAGTAAATCGTTTAAAACGTTGACTATTTAAAGTGATAGAAATCGTAGCAAAAAAAAAGGGGCATAACGATTGGGTTATACCCCTAGGGAGGAGAAGTTAGCTTTGGAGAAGCTTAGATTTATATAAGCATCAGGTGTGCCAACTTTTTCCTCTACTATTTTGATACTGTTTTTTCGTATAAATCTAAATAAAATTGTGCGCTAAACTCCCAACTGACCTCACTACCCATGCCATTTTTCTGAATTTTTCGCCAGTCGGTTTTGTCTTTCCAAAGCTCTAAAGCGCGCTGAATAGTGACCAAAAGTGACGCCGATGTGACAGATTTCAACACAAAACCAGTGGCTGTATTATTCTTAAATGTGGCATCGTTGGTATCGATTACCGAATCAGCCAATCCGCCTGTAGCCGTTACAATTGGCGGTGTTCCGTAAGCTAATCCATATAACTGATTTAACCCGCAAGGCTCAAAACGCGATGGCATAATGAAGACATCAGCGCCTGCCATGATGTTATGCGATAGATGTTCGTGATAGCCAATATTCATGCTGACTTGCGCTGGAAACCGTTCCGCTAAATCGGTAAAGCTGGCTTCTAGTGTTTTATCGCCGCTGCCTAAAATAACAAATTGGCAGCCTTGATTAATGAGTTGCGGCATGATGGATGGCAATAAATCCAAGCCTTTTTGGTGGGTGAGCCGACTGACAATGCCCAATAAAGGGGCGTTTGCATCAATTTGAAGCCCTAATTGCTGCTGTAACATTTTTTTAACAGTGGATTTACCGCTAATGCGCTGGCTGCTGTAATTTTTAGGCAGATGCGCATCAAGCTCTGGGTTCCATTCTTGTGTATCAATGCCATTTAAAATGCCGGTTAAATCTGCACTGCGCGTTTGTAACAGGCCTTGCAAGCCAAAGCCAAACGTTTCTGTTTGAATTTCTTCTGCGTAAGTCGGGCTAACCGTGCTTAGTTGGTCGGCATAAAAAAGCCCGGCCTTTAAGAATGAAATTTGCTCAAAGTATTCAAATCCATTGATTTGAAATTGTGACGCTGGCAACTCAAGCCTAGTAAGCCAATTGGCATGAGAATTACCCTGAAACGCTAAATTGTGAATGCTAAAAATTGACTTGGTGGAAGAGTTGTCTAAAAGCTTCATATAAGCTGGCGTTAAACCTGTTTGCCAGTCATTGCATTGAATCAAATCCGGCTGCCAATTTGGTAGCGGGCTGTTTGCGCTGCACAGCAAGCTTGCCACGCGCGACAGCACACCAAAGCGCAGGGCATTATCTAACCAATCTTTGCCGTTTTCATCCGAGTAGGGACCGCCAGCGCGTTCATAAAGCGCGGCATTTTTAATCACAATCACTTCTAAATCAGTATCTGGCATCCTGCCAATCAAAATACTGCACGCCTCGCCCAGCACAACAATATCAGCAATGGTTTCAATATTTTTAAGTTTAGCTAAAACCGCGCTGTAGCCAGGCATCACTAACTTAATATCTCCCTCAAACGTGCTTAACTGGCTAATCGCTTTGGGTAGCGCAGCGCTAACATCAGCAAGGCCGCCGGTTTTAATTAAAGGGAAGGCTTCAGAAGTGGCAAATAAAACGCGCAAAATATTCTCTTCAAATAAATGGATATATTGCCTATTATAGTGGTTAAGTACAATTTATATAATCAGTACGTTATTTTTAATA
>Ga0326733_1000351_pt1 | contig 13516 bp, 9 predicted proteins | sample 14_GP2_308_FD_207946 | JGI IMG/M metagenome (GOLD analysis project Ga0326733, IMG submission 207946) | Glacier ice microbial communities from Ngari, Tibet, China - 14_GP2_30.8 | ecosystem: Environmental > Aquatic > Freshwater > Ice > Glacier | place: China: Ngari, Tibet | collected 2018-07-17 | reverse complement strand
CGCCCGCGCCGCTTGGATCATTGGCGTTGAACGCCATCACGCAAGCCGGTGAAGCACCACCGTCTTCAATTTGAAGTTGCCGACTGTCCAGCTCAGAGATGTGGGGGTTTGCCATAGGCTCTGATTTTGCCTTGTGCGCGAATTTGCAACGCGGTTTAGATACAATTGTTGCATTCTATTCGAAGGTAATTTAAGCTGTGACTCAATCAATAACTTGGATGTGTTTAATTTGCGGGTGGATTTACGACGAGGCAATCGGTGCCCCGGAGCACGGAATCGCAGCCGGGACATTGTGGAGTCAGGTGCCCATGAACTGGACTTGTCCGGAATGTGGCGCACGCAAAGAAGATTTCGAAATGGTGGAGTTGTAAGTTCTCCAAAGCGGTTTGGGGAAAGTTAAATACAGTGAATTCAACTGCCCAGGCGGAAGAAACTAAAGGAGCAACGCAGTGAGTATTTCCAGTTCCGGACTGAAAGTTTTGGTGATTGACGACAGCAACACCATCAGACGCAGTGCTGAAATTTTTCTAAAACAAGGCGGTCATGAAGTGCTGCTTTCGGAAGATGGTTTTGATGCATTGTCTAAAGTGAATGACCACTTGCCGGACTTGATTTTTTGCGACATTTTGATGCCGCGTCTTGACGGCTACCAGACTTGCGCAATCATCAAACGCAATGCAAAGTTTTCGAACATTCCTATCGTGATGCTGTCCTCTAAAGACGGTGTGTTTGACAAGGCGCGGGGCAAAATGGCAGGTTCGCAGGATTACCTGACCAAGCCATTTACCAAGGACCAATTGCTGCAAACGGTTCAGTCTTTCAGCGCCGTCAAACAAGAGAAAATGTGATGTCAATTAACAAGGTGCTGGTTGTGGATGACTCAAAAACGGAACTGATGTTTTTGACTGATTTGCTTGTAAAAAATGGCTTCAGTGTCAAAACCGCAGAAAATGCAGAAGATGCTTTTCGTCGTCTGGCTGAAGAAAAACCAGAACTGATCCTGATGGACGTGGTGATGCCAGGACAAAATGGATTTCAGCTGACGCGTGCCATTGCCCGAGATCCCCTTTACTCGGACATACCCATCATGATGTGCACCAGCAAAAATCAGGAAACTGACCGGGTTTGGGGTATGCGTCAGGGCGCACGTGACTACATCACCAAGCCGGTCAACGCTGGCGAATTAATGGCCAAGATCAAGGCTTTGGGATAGGCGTTCGTTCCGAAATAAACCATGGCAAACAGACAAGCTCTTAAAGAACTGCACATCCGCTTGGCTGAGCGGTTGCAGCTTGCCAAAACGCAAGGCATTGCGCCATCGTGGCTGGCTGTGGAGGCAGGCAGTCAAAAATACCTTTTTCCCCTTGACCAGTCGGGAGAAATTTTTTCATGGGTCGGAATTCAGCCAGTTTCTTACACCCAAGCCTGGTTCTTAGGTGTGGCCAGCCTGCGCGGCGGCCTGTATGGCGTAGTTGACTTGGCAGGCTTCGTGACAGGGCAGGCGTCTGGCTACAGGAACGAGCTGGTGCGCAGTGAATCGCGTTTGGTATCTCTTAACACTGCGTTTGAAGTTAACAGCGTGTTGCTGATTGATAGGCTCGCCGGTTTGCGGCGGCAGGTGGACTTTTCTGACTACGTTGCTCGAAAGCCTGATGAGCCTGCTTTTTATGGGAACCAGTATGTCGATCTTCATGGTGCAAGTTGGCAGGAAATCAACCTGCAAATTCTTGCCCGACAGGTCGACTTCTTGACAGTTGCCGCCTAACGTACCTTTGCATTCGTTTTACCTGTTTTACCTGAAGGTCCATCCATGTCTGTTATTGAAAATATCCAGAATCTGTTCAAAAAGAAATCAGACCAGTCTGGGCATGGTGAGGTCACGGCCAGCTCTGAAGCAATGGGCGACTCGGCTGGTTTTTCAATGAATCGGCCTGGTCAAATGCCTGTCCCTGCAGGAGCAGACAGCATTTTTTTACCCAGTGACATGGTGGCTTCCCAGGATCACGTTCCAGTTAACACAGAGCTTTTGAGGCTTCCTGTGTTGGGAGCGCGGCCTCGGTCAGAGCATCAAACGATACTGGTGGTGGCGCTTGGGTTAGCAGTTGCCTCCCTGGCTCTTGTGACATTTTTGGCTTTAAATAAATCAGACCAGGTAGCCCAGCAGGTCGCAGCAACCGGTCAGGCGCTAATGCAGTCGCAGAGGCTTGCCAAATCCGTGTCGCAGGCCCTGGTGGGCAGTGCACAAGCGTTTCCCGACGTGCGTGAAAGTGCTGACGTCCTGAGCAAAACAATTCGGGGGATGAAGTCGGGCGATGAAAGCCTGCGCCTTTCGGCCGTGTCTGATGCGCTGCAGCCTGGTGTGACAAAGGTTGTGCCGCTGGTTGACCGAGCCGAGCAAAATGCCAGCGTCGTCATGGGTCAAAAAGCCATCTTGCTCCAGGTCGGCGAAGCACTGCGAACTATTAACCGGCAGTCCTCCGATCTGCTCGAAATTGCAGAAACCGTTTCCTCACTCAAACTTCAGCAAAACGCCGGAGCAACCGAAATTTCTGCATCGGGGCAGTTGGTGATGCTGACGCAGCGGATTGGCAAATCTGCAAACGAGTTTTTGACCATGGAAGGCGTGTCCCCCGAAGCTGTCTTTTTGCTAGGCAAGGACTTGAACTCTTTCAAAGAGATCGCCCAGGGTCTGCTGGACGGAAGTCCAGAACTGCGCTTGAACGCGGCTAGAGATACACAAACCCGAGAAAGGCTGGTGGCTTTGATTGCGCTTTACGAAAAAACGCGTGTCCAGGCCAGCGCTATTTTGGGTAATCTGCAAGGTTTGGTGTCAGCCCGTGAGGCGCAATCGGCCATCATTACTGACAGTGAGCCTTTGCGTCGCGATCTTGAGGAACTGCAGGCAATGCTGTCTACTCAATCCGGCTTGGGGGCTGGCGCCCTCGTAACCTTGGTTGCTGCAGCTTTGGTTGCCCTGTTGTGCGCAGCAGGTTTGGCTCGTCTGCAAGTGGCCGACAGTCAGCAGCGCCAAGCCTTCGCGGAAGAACAGCGTTTGGATGCGAAAAGTCAGGAGCAAGAGGCCAAGCGAGTCAATGACGCCAACCAGGCTGCAATTTTGCGTCTGATGAATGAGTTGCAGACGGTGGCCGAGGGTGACCTCACCCAAGAGGCAACCGTGACCGAGGACATCACCGGCGCCATCGCTGATTCCGTGAATTACACAGTTGAGGAACTCCGACAGTTGGTGGGCAACGTGCAAAACACAGCAACCCGTGTGGCACAAACAACAGCGCAGGTGGAAAACACATCCACCGAACTCCTCGCCACTTCTACGCAGCAGTTGCGTGAAATCCGTGAAACAGGCCAGTCAGTGCTTGACATGGCAACTCGAATTAATGAAGTTTCCACCCAAGCCCAAGAATCGTCTTTGGTTGCGCGTCAGTCACTGACTGCTGCTGAATCAGGCCTGCAGGCTGTGCAAAACGCCATTGGCGGCATGAACTCAATCCGTGATCAGATTCAGGAAACTTCCAAGCGAATCAAACGTCTGGGCGAGTCGTCGCAGGAAATTGGTGAAATTACCGAGTTGATTTCAGACATTACTGAGCAAACCAACGTTCTGGCGCTCAATGCAGCCATTCAGGCTGCTTCTGCCGGGGAAGCCGGACGAGGGTTTTCTGTCGTGGCAGAAGAAGTTCAGCGCTTGGCAGAACGTTCTGCCGATGCAACCCGGCAAATTTCAGCCCTTGTCAGAGCCATTCAGACTGACACTCAGGATGCGGTGGCCGCCATGGAACGATCGACGCAAGGCGTGGTTGAGGGGGCAAAACTTTCTGACAGCGCTGGTACAGCGTTGACCGAAATTGACCAGGTGTCACGTCATCTGGCCGATCTGATCGAACAGATTTCTGATTCTGCTTCCCGGGAAGCTGCTTCGGCTAATGTGGTGGCTGACAACATTCAGCATATTTTCGTGGTCACCGAGCAGACCGGTGAAGGAACGCGTTCCACCGCACAGCAGGTACGTGACCTTTCTCAGATGGCCGAAGAATTGCGGCGGTCAGTTTCACGTTTCAAAATTGCTTGACTTTCAGCCGTGACCAGATTGCAACTTCCAATTTCTGAACCTGCCCGTTACTTAAGCACCCAATGGTCACAAATTCAAATGCTGCTGGCGCTAACGCTGACATGAACGATTTGGGCCCGCTCGCATGGGTGCTCACTGAATTATGTAAATCGCTGGAGGCCGCAAGTAAAGCACTTAAGCGATTTGCAAAAGACGCAGATGCAGGACGTAATTCTGACTTGGCGGCAGTAGAGACTTCCCCATTGCGCATTGCGCGTGAACAGTTTCATCAAGCTGTTGGCGCCCTAGAAATTGTTGGAATGGCCGAACCTGCGTTGTTACTTCAGGCCATGGAGGCAACGGTACAAAAGTTTATTCAAAATCCCGAACTTTGCACCCAAGATGCCGTCGGCAAAATTGAATATGCAAGCTTCGCCCTCGCTGAATACCTAGAAAGTGTGCTTGCGGGCAAACCGTTTTCTGCTGTCTCGCTTTTCCCTCAATATCGCAATGTTCAAGAAATAAGGCAAGCCAATCGGATTCATCCTGCCGATCTTTGGGCTTATGACTGGCGCTGGGTTGAGCCTCAAGTTACGCCAGTCCCTGAGAGGCGCAGTTATGACGAAAGTGCTCGAGCGGCACTGGATCAATTAACCCTGCAATTCATAAAAGGCAGAGCTCCGCAGGCTGCCGGAAGCCTAAAAAACTTAAGCCAGTGTTTTGCTGCTGCCCAAACTGAAAAAACCCCCAAAATTTTTTGGCTCATTGCAGCTGGGTTTTTTGAGGCAAGTGCAAACAACTTGATTGATTGCGACCTTTACGTCAGGCGTGCAGCTTCCCAAGTTCTGTTGCAGTTCGCGTCGCTGTCTACAGGTAATGCTGAAATATCAACCCGCTTGAGCCGGGATTTGCTGTTTTTTTGTAGTCAGGCAGTAGCCAGCCGTGCAACTGATACCTCTGTCCTGTCGGCAGTTCGGCTCGCCTATGGACTTGTGCGGTTCAAGCCAGTCGATTACGAATTGATAAAGTTTGGTCAATTTGATCCGGCCCAGCTGACGCAGGCCCGCAAACGAATTCTCTTGGCAAAAGACGGCTGGTCCTTACTTTGCGCAGGCGACAAAACAAAAATAAAGCAGGTAGCCGACCAGTTCAGCCTTGTGGTGGATTCGCTCCGCAAACTCAACCTCACCAGTGAGCCACTTGCCGAAGCACTCTCCCGCGCGATCGAGGTGACTTTGCGCAAAAATCAGGCACCTGCACTACCGCTGGCGATGGAAGTTGCTACTTCTTTGCTTTATCTTGAGGCCGTATTTGACGACCTCGATTCAGCAGATCTTCAAATAAGTGTCAAAACAACCAATCTTGCAGAGCGTCTTCAAGGAGTGATCAATGGGGGAGACGCTCAGCCGTTAACAAGTTGGATGGAGGAGTTATACCGCAGGGTCAGCGACAGGCAGATTATGACCAGTGTGGTAACCGAGCTGCGCGTGTCGGTTGCCGAACTTGAGCGTGGACTAGACGTATTTTTTCGAAATCCTAACGATAAGACTGTTTTGCTACTGGTCCCCAACCAGCTGTCGCAAATTCGCGGGGTGTTGTCTGTATTAGGCCTTGACGATGCTTGCAAGGCTGTTGTGCACATGAAAAGTTTGGCTGAGCAGATGCTTGGCTCTGAATTTGACGAAAAACGCGATCCTGCACAGGGAGTGTTTGAGCACTTTGGCAACAATCTTGGAGTTTTAAGCTTTTTGATTGACATGCTCAATTACCAGCCTGCGCTAGTAAAAAAATTATTTGTCTACGACGAAATTAAAAATGAACTGACGTCTTTGATGGGCCGCCCAACCGGTGACACCGATGCCGCATCAAGCATTGTTGTCAACGACAGTTCGGTTTTACCGGCTTTGGAATTTGCAATTGATCAGGATGGAATGGGTGTTTCAAGTGCAGGGGTCGACGATGCATTCAATGTCACTCCAGTCGTTGACAACGTCGCTCCATATTCGATCGCTTTTGATGGGATGAATGATGAGAATGACGCCATCTTTGGGGTCTCTGCACAAGCTCACGAATTGCTTGATGTAATTTCCAATGAGCTGCAAACGCCTTCCGTCTTAACATTTGCACCGGTGACTGATGATTTTGAGGATGACGATCTACGCGATATTTTTCTTGAAGAGGCCCGCGAAGTTGCAGCTGTCGCTCTGCTTGCAATGGAGGAGTTGCAAAGTCATCCAGATGATCCAGAGCACCTAAATGTTCTTCGGCGAGCCTTTCACACGCTCAAAGGCAGTTCACGAATGGTGGGACTCAAAGAGTTCGGCGAAGCTTCCTGGGCAATGGAGCAGTTGCTGAACAGCTGGCTGGCTGAAAATAAACAGGTCACTGCTGAATTTCAGATTCTGTGCAGTAACGTCCTTGCACAGCTCAAGCACTGGATCGACGATATTTCAAAAAATTGCGACAGCACTTGGTCGTCTGTCGGGTTTTGCAGCAGCGCTCGAATGATGCAAGTGGACGGGCGCTTCCTTGCGGTTGCACTTCCTGTGCAAACTGGAAACACCGTTGAATCAGTACATTTTGCGGAGCTGTCGGTTTCTCAAATTATTCCTCGAACTGATACTAATTTTGGTACTGGGGAAAACTTTGAATCAGATGGGATGGATTTCGATAGCCTATTCTTGATTTCATCTGACAGCAGTACGTCAATTACCAGTTCTGTGATTCCAGACAATTTGATGCCTGTCCCGGTAATTGCCGCAACAATAAACGGCGCAGCTGAAAACTTCAGTGGTATCGGGATGAAAGAAGAACATCCTGCCATAGACAGAGAAAAAGATAACGGTAGCGAGACAGAGGAAGAAGAGACCGTCAAAGTTATTGAAGGCCTTCGCATTGGGATTCCCCTCTATAACGTGTACTTGAACGAAGCTGATGAATGGTCGCGTCGTTTGGGCATTGAAATTACTGAGTGGGCACTTGAAGCTCAACAACTCATCAGTGCTTCAACAGTAGCGCTCGCGCACTCACTGGCGGGAAGTTCTGCAACCGTTGGGTTTATCGCTCTTTCCGACCTTGCACGCGCCTTGGAGCATGCGCTAGACAATTCTCGAACTCATCATCGTCACGGTGCCAATGCTTACGGTCATCTGTTTATTGAAGCAACTGAAGAAATACGTCGCTTGTTGCACCAATTTGCGGCTGGGTTTTTAAAGCTGCCTGATCCCGGAATCATTGATCGTCTAGTTGCGCTTGAATTTTTTGACTTTGGACTGTCAAAAATTGACGAAAATCGCCAAAATTATGCAATTGACGAACTCGGGAAATTTGGAATTAATTCTTCAGATTCAGCATTTGCGCTGATTAATGAACAAAAAGAGCCAGTGAAAGACGATGTTGGCGATCAGCCGGCTGACATCCAATTGCCATTTGCAAACTTGATTCCAAGTCCAGACAGAACTGCGATTTTTGCTGACTATGAGGATGTTCGCGACGACATTGACGCCGTCGATGTGGTGGACGTTGACCTGTTTCCAATTTTTGAGGAAGAATGCGCCGAGCTTATGCCTCGCCTTGGTTCAGCGTTGCGTCAATGGGCTCAAGCCCCGGCCGAAAAAGAGCCACGCCTTGAAGTTTTGCGTGTGCTGCATACGCTCAAAGGCAGCGCACGACTTGCTGGTGCGATGCGGCTTGGAGAAATGGCTCACCGTATTGAGTCTGAAATTGCATTTATTGGCTCGCAAGCGCTCACCAGGCAAGACATTGAATTTTTGCTGAATCGCTTTGACGGAATGCAAAATGTTTTTGAGGGTTTACGTCAGACCGATGCAGCTGGCTCACCGCTCATGGCGGTCAAAGTTGATCTCGTTCCCGTTGTTACTATTGAGACGGATCTACAGGATATCCATGTTTTCAACACCGAAGACCAAGCCGATACTTCCGTTCTTGTCAATACGAGCGTCATTACCAGTGCTAATCATGTTAGACAAACTGAAATTCCCGGACCTCAAGCAATGGTCATGCAGCCCTTACGTCAAGCTGCCAATGCCACTGTGCGGATACGCACCCAGATGCTCGACCGCATGGTCAATCAGGCGGGCGAAGTCATGATCAGCCGTTCACGCTTGGAAGCTGAAGTGGGTCAACTGCGAATATCGCTAAATGACATGACCGGCAATCTGACTCGCTTACGTCAGCAGTTGCGCGATATTGAACTGCAGTCCGAGACTCAAATGCAGTCGCGTCTGGCGTTGGCCAAAGAGGCGCAGGCCGGATTTGACCCGCTTGAGTTCGACCGCTTTACCCGGGTGCAGGAGCTGACCCGCATGATGGCCGAATCGGTCAATGACGTTGCCACTGTCCAACGTACTTTGCAGCGCACGATTGAGGCAACAGAAGACGACCTGGTGGCTCAAGGCCGTCAAGCACGGGAACTGCAGCGCGATTTGCTGCGTACCCGGATGGTGGAATTTGAAAGCGTTTCTGACCGGCTTTATCGTGTTGTTCGGCAGACATCCAAAGAAACTGGCAAGCAGGTACGCCTCGACTTGCAGGGTGGACATCTTGAGATGGACCGCGGAATTCTGGATCGAATGATTCCTGCTTTCGAGCACCTACTGCGCAATTGCATCACCCACGGCATTGAGACGGCGCAAGTTCGGGCTAAGGCAGGCAAGGACGCAATAGGATTGATCACCATTCAACTTCGTCAGGAAGGCAACGATGTATCGATTGAGCTAAATGATGATGGGTCAGGTCTGAATCTGGCCCGTATTCGGGAGCGTGGTATCAGCCAGGGCTTGACCCGAGCAGATCAGGTCATTGACGACGAAGCAACTGCTAATTTGATTTTCTTGCCCGGGTTTTCAACTGCGGAGGAAGTAACTGAACTGGCTGGCCGTGGAATTGGCCTTGACGTGGTGCGCAACGAAGTGATCTCGTTGGGTGGCAGGATCGATACCTCCTCAGTTACTGGCAAAGGAACAGGCTTCACGATGGTGTTGCCGTTGACCACGGCTGTCACGCAGGTGGTGATGATTCGCGCTGGCAGCATGTCGGTCGGTGTTCCAGCAAATGTGGTTGAAAATGTCCTGCGTACGCCTGCAGCCAGCCTTCAAGAAGCTTATCGCTCCGGCACGCTGGATGTAGGTGGCGTGGCTGTGCCATTCTTTTGGTCGGGTGCGTTGCTTCAGGCTTCGCATTCAAGCAGTGAATCTCAGGCTAAAACCACACCGGTTGTAATTTTTCGCAGCGCTGCCCAACGAATTGCCATGCATGTGGATGAGGTTCTCGGTAATCGCGAGGTCGTGGTTAAAAATTTGGGTCCCCAATTGTCAGGGTTGCCGGGGCTGACGGGTATGTCAACCTTGCCTTCCGGCGCTGTGGTTTTGATTTACAACCCAGTTGCGCTGGCCACCGTTTACGGAGACCAGGCTCGTGCGTGGAGCAAAGACTACCTTGATCAGGACCGTACTCGCCAAGACGGGACGACAGCTGGCCGTGTGCCTACGGCACTTAATACACCGCAAGCACCTCTTATTTTGGTGGTGGACGATTCGATCACCGTGCGGCGTGTGACGCAACGTCTGCTGTTGCGTGATGGCTATCGAGTTGCCATGGCAGCCGACGGACTGCAAGCACTTGAACGCTTGCAAGATGAAATTCCGGCAGTAGTGCTGTCAGACATTGAAATGCCTCGCATGGATGGATTCGACTTGGTGCGCAATATCCGGGCGGACCACCGCATGAAGGGTCTGCCGATCATCATGATCACTTCACGAATTGCTGGAAAGCACAACGACTATGCGGTGGAACTGGGTGTCAATCACTATCTGGGCAAGCCTTACTCAGAAGAAGAACTGTTGCGGCTGATCCGGCAATATTGTTCTGTACAAACCGCTGCATTGGCCTAAAACGTGTATTTCGCAGGTGACTCGGACATTGTTTGCTATAAATAATATAGCAAACAAATATTATTAGGCTTTTACGAGGCTTTTACGACTGAATAGCGTTGCAAGGTGAGTGCTCGCGCCTCGGCATGGATTACAACTGGCAGCGGATAGTTATTGCCCAGTGAAATGTCTGCTGCAGCCTGTTCGATGGGCGATGCCATCCAGGGACTATGCAGTGCGGTCGTGGGAAGTTTGGCAAGCATTGGCAGGTATCTGCGAATAAATTTGCCATCAGCATCGAACTTTTCACTTTGGCTGATGGGGTTAAATATTCGGAAATACGGCTGCGCATCGCAACCCGAGCTGGCCGCCCATTGCCAGCCTCCGTTGTTTGACGCCAGTTCAAAATCATTGAGCTTTTCAGCGAAATATCGCTCGCCCCAGCGCCAATCGATGCCAAGGTCTTTGATCAGAAAACTGGCGGTCACCATGCGCAGGCGGTTGTGCATGTAACCGGTTTGGTTGATCTGGGCCATGGCCGCATCCACCAGCGGGTAACCGGTTCGGCCCTCGCACCAGGCGTGGAAAAGCGCATTGGCTTTTTCGCCTTGCTCCCAATTGATCGCGTCGTAGCTGGGCTTGAAGGCGCCGCCGACTACATGCGGAAAGTTTGCCAAAATCTGCGCATAAAAATCTCGCCAAATCAATTCACTGAGCCAGGTTGCCGCGCCTTCATTTCCACCGTGCTGCAACTCAAAAGCAGCTGCTGCGATTTTCCGGATTGAAATGGTTCCAAAACGCAGGTGCACACTGAGGTAGCTGGGGCCTTTGACTGCGGGAAAGTCCCGAGTTTGCCGGTACTGGCTCATGCGTTCTAGAAATTCGTCAAAAAGCAGGTTCCCTCCTTCGCTGCCAATTGGAATTTTCAGATCCGACAGATTGGTTTTTTCAAATCCCAAATCAGCCAGCGAAGGCACACCCAGTGGCTCATTCCCAGGCAGTGCAGCCAGTGCCGAGGCGTACTTTTCAACTGGGTAAGATTTTAAATAAGAGTCATCAAGCTTTTTTAACCATGCGTTTTTGTAAGGCGTGAACACGGTGTACGGCTTGCCAGCCAGAGTGAGCACTTCGCTGCGTTCAAAAATCAGGTGATCTTTGAAGCTGTGGAAAGCCACTTTCTTGCTTTCCAGCAAAGACTGCACCATCGCGTCACGCCTTAAACTACCGGGCTCGTCATCATGGTTGATGAATACAGCATCAACGGAAAGGCGGGTTGTCAGTTCAGGTAGCACTGTGTCTACCTTTGCATGGCGCACCAGCAGGCCGATGGGCACTGCTGCATCTTTCATCGCAGCGCGTACCAACTGCCCGTTTAAATCTACCAGCGATTCCCGAATGAATTCCACGCGGCGGTCTGCCCTTGGAAGTTCATCAAGAATGTCACGGTCGAAAATGAAGACGCAAAACACCTGTTCGCATGACTTGAGTGCGTGGTAAAGCGCAGCATTGTCATGAAGCCGCAAATCTCGCCTGAACCACATCAAGCCTGTCTTGTATTTTTTAGTCATTTGCCTGATGGTAGTGAAAACTGTGACTGCCCGACGAATTCAACTTTTTTGCAGGCCTAATAGACCCGGTAGCCAAAGCACTTGCCGTCCATGCACCTATTTTTTACCAATGCAACGCGTAAAATTGAACGATGGCCACGGAACCTCCCTCTTCAATCAACCTTACCCATCATTTTTTGATTGCCATGCCAAGTTTGGAGGATGAAGCTTTTTCCAAAAGCGTGATCTACATGTGCGAGCACAGCGAGCGCGGTGCTTTAGGGCTGATCATCAACAAGCCCAGTGACATCAACGTAAAAAGATTGTTCGACAAGGTCGAATTGCCGCTGCGCCGCGATGACCTGACGCTCAATCCAGTGTTTCAGGGCGGTCCGGTGCAAACCGAGCGGGGGTTTGTGCTGCATGAATCCATGATGCCCGGCAGCGAGTCGGTGTATGCCTCGACCATGTCGATTCCAGGCGGACTGGAAATGACCACATCCAAAGATGTGCTGGAAGCGCTGTCCACCGGAGCCGGCCCGCGTAAAGTGTTTGTCTCTCTGGGTTACTCCGCCTGGGGCGAGGGCCAGCTTGAATCTGAGCTGCTGGACAACAGCTGGCTGACGGTGGAGGCTGACTTAAGCGTTATTTTCGACACGCCGGTCGAACAGCGCTACAACAAAGCTTTAAAGCTGCTGGGCCTGGAAAGCTGGATGATTTCTCCTGTGGCCGGACATGGATGAGCTACATGGCTCGTCCCTGAATCCAAATCGTTTTCAACTTGACCAGCACTTGGCTACCTTGCCGTATCCGGCGGCAAATTTGCAAACCTTTTTAGCTTTTGACTATGGCTTAAAGCGTACTGGAGTTGCGTCGGGAAACCGCCTGACCCGCACTGCCTCGCCGCAGGCCACCATTGCAGCCATCGGAGACGCCCGTTTTCCGCTCATTCAGGCTCGGCTCAGGGAGTGGCAGCCCGATGCGCTTGTGGTGGGCGTCCCGTTTCATCCTGATGGTGCTAGGCACGACAATACGCTTCGCGCGCAAAAGTTTGCGCGTCAGTTGCGCGGCCGGTTTGGTTTGCAGGTGTTCGAGGTCGATGAGCGCTACAGCACCACCGAAGCCCTGGCCAGCGGTGCCAAAGATGCCGATGCTGCTTCAGCATGCATTATTTTGGAGCAATTTTTAAGGAGTCTTCCCCATGACTAATGCGGGTTTGGATGCCGAGGCGCTGTATACCGATTTGCTGGCCCACATGCGTCAGCTGTTCGATTCGCCTGGCCCGCTGCCGCGGCTGGTGGGCATCACTTCCGGCGGTGCTTGGCTCGCTGAGCGACTGCGCAAAGATTTGGGACTGCTTGAAGAAATCGGCATTTTGTCGTCGTCCATGCACCGCGACGATTTTTCGCAGCGCGGCATGTCGTCCAGCAGCCAGACCGTGCTGCCTTTTGATGTCAACGGTGCGCACCTGATCGTGGTGGACGATGTGCTTTACACCGGCCGGACGATACGCGCCGTGCTCAATGAGCTGTTTGATTACGGCCGGCCTGCCAGCGTCAAGCTGATGGTGTTGGTGGACCGGGGAGGGCGTGAGCTGCCGGTGCATGCCGACCTTGCCATGGCTCGGGTGGATTTGCCGGCGTCAAAAGCGCTGGAATTGGTTCGAGCTGATGACGGCCGGTTCAGCTTTAGCCTTCAGGCTATTGAAAACCTCGCGTGACCCAAAGGCGCAATAGGAACTTAACGCGTGTTGTATCGACGAAATCCCCAACTCAATAAAAACGGTGAACTGATTCATCTGCTGTCTACGGAGGGCTTGTCCAAAGCCATCCTGACGCAGATTTTGGACACCGCCGCCAACTTTGTTTCAGTCAGCAGCCGCGAGGTTAAAAAAGTCCCTTTGTTGCGCGGAAAAAGCGTGTTCAACCTTTTTTTCGAAAATTCCACCCGGACTCGGACGACCTTCGAAATCGCCGCCACCCGTCTGTCTGCCGATGTCATCAACCTGGACA
>Ga0326733_1000350_pt1 | contig 13541 bp, 11 predicted proteins | sample 14_GP2_308_FD_207946 | JGI IMG/M metagenome (GOLD analysis project Ga0326733, IMG submission 207946) | Glacier ice microbial communities from Ngari, Tibet, China - 14_GP2_30.8 | ecosystem: Environmental > Aquatic > Freshwater > Ice > Glacier | place: China: Ngari, Tibet | collected 2018-07-17 | reverse complement strand
TGGCACGATTTTTTTAGATCGCACCCGTATGGAAATCAAGGGTGAAAGCGGCAAAACCCAAGGCGTGGAAGTATCGAACGTCAAAGCCCTGATTGCGGATTTGTTATCTACAGATCCGATACTCGAAATTGATGGCCAGGCTGCCGGGACCTTGCAGGACATGGTGCAATACACGGTCAATAGTCCGATCGCAACATGGATAGGCCACTTTACGGATGAAACCAAAGCCACCGGTAACGCCAAGGCGGCACTAAGTTTGAAACTGCGTTTGAACCAGATAATGGAATCCAAGGTGCAGGGAGTGCTGAAGTTTGCCAATAATAATGTGACGCTGCAAAATGCGATCCCGACATTGATGCAGACAAATGGTCAGTTGGATTTCAATGAAAAAGGCATAGCGCTAAAAGGGATTAAGGCAAATTTCTTGGGTGGTCCGCTCACTGTCACCGGCGGCTCGCAAAAAGATGACACCATTTTAATCAAGGCAGATGGCACAGTGTCTGCAGCTGGATTGCACAAGACCTACCCCGCGCCGGCAATGCAAAAATTGCTGGACAGAATAACGGGAAGCACACGTTTTGGCGCAGCGATCAGTGTCAAGGGCAAGCGGGTAGAGATTGTTGTTGATTCAAATTTGCGCGGCTTGGGTCTGGCTTTTCCTGCGCCGTTGCTCAAGGCGGCCAAGGATGCATTGCCCTTGAAGATCGTACAAGCCAGCCAGCCGTCAGACAACACCGCCGTGATGCGCGATGGCATCAGGCTTTCAATCGGTTCATCCATGGTGGCCAGTTATCTGCGTGAAAAAAACGCAAATGATATTGCCGCGCCGTGGCGTTTGGTGCGGGGCGGCATAGGGGTCAATACGCCAGCGCCGGAGCCCGATAGCGGCTTGATGGTGAACGTCAGTCTGCGCTCCTTGAATATCGATGAATGGATCAGTGTCGCATCGTCGATTACAGCTGCGAGTGGAACGAATGTGTCACCTGCACAAAAGAAAGTCACTGACGCTTCAGACGCACTCAATATATCGCAATACGTGGAGCCGAATGTACTCGCCGCTCGTGCCAATGAATTGATTTTGATGGGCAAGAAATTTGATGAGGTTGTAGTTGGTGTATCTCACGAAACGAATGTCTGGCAAGCCAACATTGATTCTGTTCAGGCGTCCGGCTATCTGACCTGGGTCGAGTCTTCGACCGGTCGTGGTTTGGGCAAAGTTACCGCTAGGCTGGCGTCGATGGCGATACCAAAATCGGTTAGTACGGACGTCAAAAATTTAATGGATGGCGTAGACAGCACGACAGAAATGCCGGCGCTGGATGTGGTTGCCGAGAATTTCGAATTGTTCGGCAAGAAACTCGGACGGCTCGAACTGCTTGCCAACTATGTGCGCGCGACAGAAGGGCGTGAGTGGCGCATCCGCAATTTGTCACTGGTTAATCCGGATGCAACCCTGACAGCGAGGGGGAACTGGCTTGCCAGGAATGGTGGTAATGTTTCTACCCTCGACTACAGTTTGCACATCGCAAACGCTGGCAATTTGCTGAATCGTTTTGGATACGCGGATGTGCTGCGAGGTGGCAAGGGCAAGATGGACGGCGATCTTAGCTGGAAAGGTTTGCCTTTTTCTTTTGATATACCCAGTCTATCGGGCAATGTCGATCTGGATATCGCTTCTGGCCAGTTTCTGAAAGTCGATCCTGGCGCTGCCAAACTGCTAGGCGTATTGAGTCTGCAATCGATTCCGCGCCGCCTGACGCTGGATTTCCGTGATGTGTTTTCTGAAGGCTTTGCATTTGACGGGATTAACGGCAACGCGCGCATTACCAATGGCGTGGCGAGTACTGATAACTTGAAGATGCGCGGTGTCAGTGCCACGGTTTTGATAGACGGCACAGCCGATATTGCTAAGGAATCGCAAAATCTGCGTGCGGTCATCGTTCCCGAAATCAACGCGGGCGCTGCATCTGTTGCGTATGCGTTGGCGATCAATCCGCTTATCGGAGCCGGGACTTTCCTGGCGCAGTTATTCCTGCGCGAACCATTGATGCGCGCGTTTACGTTTGAGTATGCGATCACTGGTGCATGGAGCGATCCGCATGTAGTCAAGATAGATCGCAAGGCAGAGCAAGCGCCAGCAAAATCAAACTCTCGCATTGTCGATACCTTCACCGAGGGCTGAGTCATGACAAATTCTGTCGCGCGAGTAGCTGCAATTCAAATGATTTCTGCACCTTCCATTGCAGAAAATATAGCGACCGCCAAACGCCTGATTGCAGAAGCCGCGCGACAAGGTGCCAATCTGATTTTGCTGCCTGAATATTGGGCAGCTATGGGCATGCATGAAAACGACAAGCTGGGTTTGGCCGAGCAGATCGACGTCGGGCCTATCCAGACTTTCATGGCGGAAACCGCACGCGAACATCAAGTGTGGCTGATAGGCGGTACCTTGCCGATAGCCGCGACTGTGGCCGACAAGGTATTGAATACGATGATGGTCTACAACCCGGCTGGTGAGCGGGTCCAGCGTTACGACAAGATTCATTTGTTCAGCTTCACCAAAGGCGTGGAATCGTATGACGAAGCACGCACTATCGTCGAGGGTACAGCAGTCACTACTTTCGATGCACCGTTCGGCAAGGTAGGTTTGTCGGTTTGTTACGACCTGCGTTTTCCCGAGCTGTATCGTGCAATGGGCGATTGCACTTTGATTGTTGTGCCAGCTGCGTTCACTTATACAACCGGCAAGGCACATTGGGAAATCCTGTTGCGTGCGCGCGCCATCGAAAACCAATGCTACGTCTTGGCAGCCGCGCAAGGCGGGCGTCATCAAAACGGCCGCACGACATGGGGACACAGCATGTTGATAGACCCGTGGGGCGAGATAAAAGCCGTGCTGGCAGAGGGAGAAGGCCTTGCAATCGGCGATATCGAACCCAGTTATTTATCCGGTATCCGGGAAAATCTCCCCGCATTGAAACACCGCAGGCTCTAACTGCAGTTGTAATCGCGTTGCAGTGTTTCCAGGGGCTTTTGCCCAGATGCTCTACAATTCGTTATCCGAATCAATTTTCTTTGCGCATCAACGCGCAAATGGCAAATAAACAATGACTCCATTTGAACCAAATCTTAAAACTCTGGCTGTTGCGCGCGATGTATTGCTGACGCCTTTCGGCCTGGACGAATCCATCCTGATCAAAACATTGGGAACGATGTTTACGCATAAGGTCGATTACGCGGATCTGTATTTCCAGTTCACGAAAAGTGAAGGCTGGAGCTTGGAAGAAGGCATCGTCAAAACCGGTAGTTTTTCTATCGATCAGGGCGTCGGTGTGCGCGCGGTTTCCGGCGACAAGACAGCATTTTCGTATTCGGATGAAATCTCCGAACGTGCATTGAACGAAGCTGCAGTGGCGACGCGAACGATCGCGCGTCAAGGTGCAGGCAAGATCAAAGTCGCTTCCGCGATTCAACAGGTAGGCGGTCGTGATTTGTATTTGCCTAACGATCCGTTGACATCGCTGGATGCAACTGAAAAAGTAAAACTGCTGGAAAAAATTGAACGCATCGCACGCGCAAAAGATCCGCGCGTGGTGCAAGTAATGGCTGGCCTAGCCGGTGAATACGATGTGGTGTTGGTGGTGCGCAGCGACGGCGTGCTGGCGGCAGATATTCGTCCTTTGGTACGTGTCTCGATCACAGTGATTGCCGAGCAAAACGGTAGGCGCGAAATGGGTTCCAGCGGTGGCGGTGGGCGCTACAGCTATGGCTATTTCAGCGATGAATTGCTGGAAAAATATGCGAGCGAAGCAGTGGCTTCCGCGCTCGTCAATCTTGAAGCGCGTCCGGCTCCTGCCGGCCCGATGACGGTCGTGCTTGGACCTGGCTGGCCAGGTGTGTTATTGCATGAAGCGATTGGTCATGGACTGGAAGGCGACTTTAATCGCAAGGGTTCCAGTGCGTTCTCAGGACGTATTGGTGAACGTGTCGCGGCCAAAGGTGTGACAGTCGTGGATGACGGCACGATCGTTGATAGGCGCGGTTCGTTGAACATCGATGATGAAGGCAATCCGACGCAGTGCACGACGCTGATCGAAGACGGTATCTTGAAGGGCTATATTCAAGACACGATGAATGCGCGCCTGATGAAGATGCCGGTCACCGGCAATGCACGTCGTGAATCGTTCGCGCATCTGCCTATGCCGCGCATGACGAATACGTATATGCTCGGCGGCGATAAAGATCCGGCAGAAATTCTGGCTTCGGTAAAAAACGGTTTGTATGCAGTCAATTTCGGCGGCGGTCAGGTCGATATCACCAACGGCAAGTTCGTGTTCTCTGCGAGTGAAGCCTACATGATTGAAAACGGCAAAGTAACGTATCCGGTCAAAGGCGCAACCTTGATTGGTAATGGCCCGGATGTATTGAATCGCGTATCAATGATAGGCAACGACATGCGCCTCGACAGCGGCGTCGGCGTCTGCGGCAAGGAAGGCCAGAGCGTTCCGGTCGGCGTTGGTCAACCTACCTTGCGCATCGACGGCGTGACAGTAGGCGGAACAGCTTGAAGTTTGTTGGCATTCTTTCAAAATTTGTTTGAATGCCACTGCCATTTCCAAGCTTTTCTTGCCAAATCAGCTGAATTATTGCAATATCACCGACAGATAAAACAGATTTCAATTGAGACATGTCAGCTTCGCGCTTCCAATTTTATTTTTACTTTAGCTATTCCAGCCAAGTGGCGGTGGAGAAGCGGTAAGCGCGCAGGTAAAAAAGCTTAAACCGAAATTCTTTAAAAAACCGCCCGCCATGGCGGTTTTTTATTTTTGCAAAATAGATATTTTGACTGGAGAAAAACGTGCCGCGCACAGATGATCTACGGATTAGAGAAATGAAAGAACTGACGCCACCGTCGCATTTGATACGCGAACTTGGTGTCTCCGAAAAAGCCGAGACCACCGCTGCCGATGCGCGCATTGCGTTGCATCGTATTTTGCACGGACAGGATGATCGCCTGATGGTTGTTATCGGACCATGCTCGATCCATGACACCAAAGCTGCGATGGAATACGCAAATCGCTTGATCAAAGAGCGCGCGCGTTTTGCCGGCGAGCTGGAAATCGTGATGCGCGTCTATTTCGAAAAGCCACGCACCACAGTCGGCTGGAAAGGCTTGATTAACGATCCGTACATGGACAACAGCTTCCGCATCAATGACGGTTTGCGGATTGCGCGCGAACTGCTGTTGAACATCAATGATCTCGGCCTGCCAGCTGGTACAGAGTTCCTCGACGTCATCAGCCCGCAATACATTGCTGACTTGATCAGCTGGGGCGCGATCGGTGCGCGCACGACCGAATCGCAAGTCCATCGCGAACTGGCTTCGGGTTTGTCATGCCCGGTTGGTTTCAAGAATGGTACTGACGGCAATGTGAAAATCGCTGTCGATGCAATCAAGGCCGCATCGCAGCCGCATCATTTCCTGTCAGTGACCAAAGGCGGTCATTCGGCGATTGTGTCGACCAGCGGCAATGAAGATTGCCACATTATCCTGCGCGGCGGTAAAACGCCGAACTATGATGCGGCCAGTGTCGAGCAGGCTTGCAAGGATATCGCTGCAAACGGTCTTGCATCGCGTTTGATGATCGATACCTCGCACGCCAACAGTTCGAAAAAGCCGGAAAATCAAATCCCGGTTTGTGCAGATATCGCGACGCAAGTTGCTGGTGGCGATACGCGTATCGTCGGTGTGATGATCGAGTCGCATCTGGTTGCAGGTCGCCAGGATCTGATCCCGGGCAAGGATCTGGTCTATGGCCAATCCGTGACTGACGGTTGCATCAGCTGGGAAGACAGCCTGGGTGTATTGGAAGGTTTAGCATCAGCAGTCAAACAACGTCGCCACGTCAAGGATCCTGACGCATAAGCGCAAGCAGGCACGCAATAAAAATCGGGCACCGAATTCGGTGCCCGATTTTTATGCGCGCTAATTAATAGCGTTTGGTAAGCACCATTTGTTCGCCTTCACGTCGCATCTCGGTACGGTTTAGAAACGACATGCCGAGCAATGCAAAACTCAAGCCGTTTTCATGCACCAATGCATCGACTTGGTTTAAGGTGATGTCGCCGATCTTCACTGAGTTCAACACTACCTGATACGCCGTCGTTACACCATTTGCGGTGTTGACGTGAGCGGTCTGGCCCTTTTTGTAATCGATGCCCAAACGCTTTGCATCTGCGGCCGGCAATGCAATCAGCGATGCGCCTGTATCTACCAGCATGCGCATCGTGCCGCCGTTGATTTGGCCTTGCACCATGAAGTGTCCACGGCCGTCAGCTTGTAAAGTGACGCTGCTTGCTCCAGAAGGGGCAATACGATTGACGTGTCCGCCTATAACGATTTTTTGTTTTTTTCCACTGGCATCGAAAGTCGCTGTGGATTCATTGACGTCGACCAGTTTGATGCCGGAGGCCACTGTATTGCCGACTGAATAAGTCTTGGGCGAACCGCCATCAATTACCAGCACAGCTTTGCCGGGGAAGAGGCCGATCACGCTGATATCTGCCGCCTGGACTTGCAGCGCGGTGCAGCAAAGAAGGGATGCGAGCAGGGTACGGTTCATGGCAGATGTCATTGATTGAAAACAATGATTCTGTCATGAAATGTCCGCGATTTGGGGGGAATCACGTTACAACGATGAGGCGCGCAACAAACTGCTTACAATTTGGACATTGAGATCACGACTGACCGGCAAGCGAGGTTCACGAGCCGGTTTCAGCCGCAGTTCAGTAATCAGTCACGGAAATTATTGAATTCCAGTGGCAGATCGGCAACGTCCTTGCGCAGCAAAGCCATCGCGTCTTGCAAATCATCGCGCTTGGCACCGGTGACACGCACGGCGTCACCCTGGATGCTGGCCTGTACTTTCAATTTGCTGTCCTTCAAGATACGCACGATCTTCTTGGCAGCTTCGGTTTCGATCCCGTTCTTGATCTTGACGACTTGTTTGACCTTGTCACCGCCGATTTTTTCAATCTTGCCGCGATCAAGAAAACGCACGTCGACATTGCGTTTGACCAGCTTGTTGGTCAACACATCCAAAACTTGATTGAGTTGAAATTCAGAATCTGCATACGCGGTCAGGTCGCGTTCTTTTTGCTCGACGCGAGCATCGCTGCCCTTGAAGTCAAAACGCGTTGTGATTTCTTTCCCTGCCTGATCGACAGCATTCTTGACTTCCACCATATTGGCTTCAGAGACGGTATCAAAAGACGGCATGACGATTTCCTTTTTATTGCCTGGTGCGCGGCAGATGCCTGCGACATGCCAGATGGTTTATACAGATTGCGTACCTGATTCGTCCGCCATTCTAACGGACAAAAAACCGAGGGGCTAGGTCTACACGGGTGTAGAGCAGAGATATAATCGGCCACTATGGCTCATTCTCTACCGATTCAAACCGATTTTTCTCTGCGCAACCATAACACCTTCGGGGTAGAGGCCCGCGCACATGCCTATTTGCCGGTTGCCTCGAGCCATATGTTGGTTAAAGTAAAAAACGATGCCGTGCTTGCAGCCATGCCGCGTTTGATACTGGGCGGCGGCAGCAATATTCTGTTGACAAAAGATTTCCCCGGCCTGGTTTTGCATATGGAAATCAAGGGAATAGAAATTGTCGGTGAAGATGAGGACGCAACTTATGTGCGTGCCGCCGCTGGTGAAAACTGGCATCAATTCGTGCAATGGACTTTGTCGCATAATCTGGGCGGACTGGAAAACCTGTCGCTGATCCCAGGTAGTGTGGGTGCTGCACCTATCCAGAATATCGGTGCTTACGGCATAGAAATCAAAGACCGTTTTCATTCACTGACACTGTTTGATTTTGAAACTGGCGAGCAAACTACGCTGGACAAGGCAGCCTGCATGTTCGGCTATCGCGACAGCGTGTTCAAGCATCGTTTGCGTGATAGAGCTGTAGTGCTGGATGTTACTTTTGCTTTGCCAAAAAAATGGCACGCCGCGATTCGTTATGACGATGTGATGCAAGAATTGACGGCGAACCACATTACAAAGCCAACAGCACAAAATATCAGCGCAGCAGTGATTGCGATTCGCACACGCAAATTGCCTGACCCTGCGGTGATTGGCAACGCCGGCAGCTTCTTCAAAAATCCGGTCGTTACAACCTGGCAACGCGATGCCTTGCTTGCAAATTACCCGCAACTGGTGAACTACGCGCAAGCGGATGGCAGTGTCAAACTGGCTGCGGGTTGGCTCATAGATCAATGCGGCTGGAAAGGTAAAACTGTCGGTGCCGCTGGTGTCTATGAAAATCAAGCGCTGGTATTGGTCAATCGAGGTGGTGCGAGTGGGGCAGACATTGCAAAACTAGCAGCCTCGATTCAGGCGGATGTTGCGCAGCGCTTCGATGTGTTGCTGGAACCAGAACCAATTTTCCTGTAATGCTCAAATCGTGATTATGGAAGCCAAAATATTATGGCCTGTGCTGGGCACATATCTCACACTGAGCTTGCTGAGCTTGACTGCTTATGCCATCGATAAGGCGGCAGCACGCAAGGGAGAATGGCGGATTAGCGAAAATACACTGCATCTGCTGGATTTGCTTGGGGGGTGGCCTGGTGGATTGATTGCGCAGAAATTATTGAGGCACAAATCAAGCAAGCCGCCTTTTCAACGTGTGTATTGGATTACTGTAGTCTTGGATTGTTGTGCGCTTGCGTGGTTGCTGTCACCATACGGCCGACCTATTCTGGATTTGCTCAAAAGTTGAACTACTGAACGCATTAAAAGTAAAAAAGCCCGGCTTCATAACGAAGCCGGGCTTTTTTGTATGCGATTAAATTAGATGAAATGGCAAACGTAGTCCAGTGTTTCTACCGTTTCAATATCGAAGCTCGAATTTGCCGGCACTTCAAATTTCTGGCCGCCTTCATAGGTATTCCATTCTGTAGCGCCAGCCAGAAGAATGCGGCATTTGCCTGCATTCAGCTCCATGATTTCTGCAGCACCAGTGTTGAATTTCAAGGTTGATGGAAAAATGACGCCTATGGTTTTCTTGATGCCGTCTGCGAGCAAGACGGTGTGCGACACGCATTTGCCATCGAAATAGAGATTGGCTTTTTTGACGACGGAAACATTATCGAATTGAGTAGTCATGATCTTGTGTTTGATGAAAATGTTGAATGTTGAAGGATTATTTCTTATCTTTTTCAAAGTTGGGCAGCGCAACCGATGAGTTGCCCGTCAGCAGGCCGACTTTGCTGTAGATGCCGAGTTTTTGACGTGTGTCTGTGATGTCCAGATTACGCATCGTCAATTGACCGATACGGTCCGCTGGCGAAAATGGCGCGTCTTCCACTTTTTCCATAGACAGACGTTCTGGCGCGTAGGTCAGGTTGTCTGACACTGTATTGAGGATGGAGTAATCGTTACCGCGACGCAATTCGATGGTGACTTCACCGGTGATCGCGCCTGCGACCCAACGTTGTGCCGCTTCACGCAACATGATGGCTTGCGGATCGAACCAGCGACCTTGATACAGCAGGCGTCCGAGGCGACGGCCGCTTTCGCGGTATTGCTCGATCGTGTCTTCGTTGTGGATGCCGGTGATCAGACGTTCGTAAGCGATGAATAGCAGCGCCAGGCCCGGTGCTTCATAGATGCCGCGGCTTTTCGCTTCGATGATGCGGTTCTCGATCTGATCGCTCATGCCGAGGCCGTGACGACCGCCGATGCGATTGGCTTCCAGCATCAGTTCGACCAGATCGGAATAGACGACGCCATTCAATGCAACTGGGCGGCCTTCTTCAAAACGTACGGTGACTTCTTCGCGTTTGACTTCGACGTCATCGCGCCAGAACGCGACGCCCATAATTGGTTCGACGATCTTCATGCCCGTGTTCAAGAATTCGAGGTCTTTCGCTTCATGCGTTGCGCCGAGAATATTCGAATCGGTCGAGTACGCTTTTTCTGTAGACATCTTGTAGTCGAAGCCGGACTTGATCAGGAACTCCGACATTTCCTTGCGGCCGCCCAGTTCGTTGATGAAGGTGTCATCCAACCAAGGTTTGTAGATACGCAGCGCTGGGTTCATCAGCAAGCCGTAACGATAGAAACGCTCGATGTCATTGCCCTTGAACGTACTGCCGTCACCCCAGATATCGACGTTGTCTTCTTTCATCGCAGCGACCAGCATGGTGCCGGTGACTGCGCGGCCGAGTGGCGTCGTGTTGAAGTAGGTGACACCAGCGGTCGAGATATGGAAAGCGCCGCTTTGCAATGCTGCGATGCCTTCAGCAACCAGTTGTTCGCGACAATCGATCAGGCGCGCGAGTTCAGCGCCGTATGCTTTTGCTTTTTGTGGAATCGCGTTGTAGTCGGTTTCATCAGGCTGGCCGAGATTAGCTGTGTACGCATATGGAATCGCGCCTTTTTGGCGCATCCAGTGCAAGGCTGCACTGGTGTCGAGGCCGCCGGAAAAGGCGATGCCTACTTTTTGATTGACGGGAACGGATTGGAGAATATTCGACATGGTGTTTGCTTCGCGTACTTAGAATGAATGTGAATTAAATTGGGATAAAACGGAAGCGATGTTTAATTGAGCTTGCCGAGGACCAGATATTCGAGCAGTGCTTTTTGAACGTGCAAGCGATTTTCCGCTTCTTCCCATACGACCGATTGCGGGCCATCGATGACTTCGGCTGCAACTTCTTCGCCACGATGTGCAGGCAAGCAGTGCATGAACAACGCGTCGGGTTGTGCGCGCTGCATTTTAGCTGCATCGACGATCCACCCATCGAATGCTTTCAAGCGTGCTGTGTTTTCTTCCTCAAATCCCATGCTGGTCCATACGTCGGTGGTCACTAGATGCGCACCGACGCAGGCGTCTGACGGCAAAGCGTGCAAGGTGTAATGCGTATTGTCGGCAGCGACTAAAGTCGAATTAATCTCGTAACCTTTAGGCGTCGATACATTGACGTGGAAATCGAAAACCTGCGCTGCCTGCAACCATGAATAAAGCATGTTGTTGGCGTCGCCTATCCATGCAACCGTCTTGCCCTTGATCGAACCGCGTTGTTCGATGAAGGTAAATACGTCGGCCAGCACTTGGCAAGGATGGTGTTCATTGGTAAGGCCATTGATCACCGGCACGCGCGAATTTGCGGCAAAGCGCTCGATAATTTCCTGGCCGAAAGTACGGATCATGATGATGTCGCACATGCGCGACATCACTTGCGCTGCATCTTCCACCGGTTCGCCGCGGCCAAGCTGGCTGTCGCGTGTGTTCAGATAAATAGCGGCGCCACCAAGCTGATGCATGCCTGCCTCAAACGACAAACGCGTACGGGTGGAGTTCTTCTCGAACACCATCACCAGCGTACGATCAGCGAGTGGATGATACGGTTCGTAATTCTTGAATTTGCTTTTTATGACACGGGTGCGTTCGATCACATGCTCGAATTCATCCAGCGTCAAATCGGAAAATTGCAGAAAGTGTTTGATTGCCATAATTGAAAACGGCGACTAGGTTGCCGCCTGCCGCCGAATGTTGTAACTACTTCAATTATAAGGGATTTTGGCCCGAAAAAGCCACACGAAGCGGCACCTGCCTGGTTTCAATAAAGCTTCTGAGAAGATTCATGCAATAACTGCAGGTACAAGGCGTGCCGCATCGCTGCGATCTCGCCCGCTGCCACCGCGGTACGAATAGCGCATTCCGGTTCATTGGAATGATGGCAATTATAAAATTTGCATTTGCCCAAGTACTGTTTGAATTCAGGGAAGGCGCGCTCCAGCATGCCTTCGGTCAGTTGATACAAGCCAAATTCCTGAAAGCCTGGCGAATCGATGATGGCAGTCTGTTCGTCCATCGTGTACAGACGCGTAAACGTTGTCGTATGTTTGCCGGTATCGAGCGCGGCAGAAATTTCGCGCACTGCAATAGCCGCATCTGGAATGATCAGATTGATGATGGACGACTTGCCCATACCGGATTGGCCGATCAGGATGGTTGATTGGCCGATGAGCAAAGGCATCAGCGCGGCGGCGGTTTCTTCCGGCTGCGCGGTGGCTGAGACTTCATGAACTGGATAACCGAGGCCTGCATAGAAGGCGACGCGCTTGCGTGTTCTTTCCAGCGATGCGACCACGTCGATTTTATTCAGGATGATATGCACCGCGACGCCAGCGGCTTCAGCTGCGACCAATGAGCGCGACACGAGATCATCGGTAAATCCCGGTTCAGTCGCCACCACGATAAACAGTTGCGTGACGTTCGCTGCCAGCAGTTTGGATTTGTACTGGTCGGAGCGATACAGCAGCGTTTTGCGTTCAGTGATTTCTTCAATCACACCTTGATTGGCAGAGGTCAAGTTCAGCTTGACGATATCGCCGACGGCTACATCGCTTTTCTTGCCACGTGTGACGCATTGAAGTTTTTTGTCGCCGGCTTGCACCAGATAGTGTCGGCCATGTGCGGCGATGACAGTGCCTTTGAGAACGTCGATATTTTTGGTCATTAATTAAGCGAACGATCGTTCGTAGACTGCATTCAATTTGGCCGCGCAGATAAAGTCGTTGTCCGACAAGCCGCCTTTGCCGTCATTGACGGAATGCGTATTGAATTTGACGATGCAGCGGTTATAGGTAATCACCAGCTCGGGATGATGATCTTCGGCGTGGATGACGTAGGCGATTGCGTTAACGAAGGCTACCGTTTCGTAATAATCGGGGAAAGTGAATTCCCTGATTATTTTTCCATCTTGCAGCTTCCAGTCAGAAACGGCTTGCAAACGCTGCGTGATTTCATCTGCGTTCAACGCCGTCTCTTGATGACGGCATTTTTGCTTAAGTAAGTCGGCAGCGTTGCTCATGATGGTCTGATTCAAATAGCCAGTAATTTGTTGATGCGCACGCTGGCTGGCGGATGTGAATCGTAAAACGCCGAGTGCAAAGGATCAGGCGTCAGCGTCGAAGCATTGTCTTCATACAGTTTTACCAAAGCAGAAACCAGATCCTGCGAATTGGTGTACTGCGCGGCAAATGCATCTGCTTCAAATTCGTGCTTGCGCGAACTGAGTGAAGTCAGTGGTGACAGCAGGAAAGAGAACACCGGCAATACCAACGCAAACAGAATCAGCGCCATCGCATCGTTGCTGGCTCCCATCAGTGGCTCTACACCGAGGCCGGTATAAAACCAGGCTTGCGATTTCAAGTAGCCGAGCAATGCGAGAAAACCCAGAGAAGCAGCAAATATCACGACGATGCGTTTGACGATATGTTTGAGTTTGAAGTGACCGAGTTCATGTGCCAACACCGCTTCAATTTCATTTGGTGCCAAGCGTTCGAGCAAGGTGTCGAAAAACACGATGCGCTTGGCCGCGCCAAAGCCGGAAAAATAAGCGTTGCCGTGTGCACTGCGGCGCGAACCATCCATCACGAACAAACCGCTGGACGCAAAGCCGATGCGCTGCATCAGGTTTTCAATACGGGTGCGCAGGCTGTCATCTTCCAAGGGTTT
>Ga0326733_1000349_pt1 | contig 13544 bp, 15 predicted proteins | sample 14_GP2_308_FD_207946 | JGI IMG/M metagenome (GOLD analysis project Ga0326733, IMG submission 207946) | Glacier ice microbial communities from Ngari, Tibet, China - 14_GP2_30.8 | ecosystem: Environmental > Aquatic > Freshwater > Ice > Glacier | place: China: Ngari, Tibet | collected 2018-07-17 | reverse complement strand
ACCAACACGTGAGACGGAAAGACCGGCGTTGACAGCTGGTCGTATGCCGCGGCGAAATACGCCTAAGTCCAAAATAATCTGGCCGTCAGTAATGGACATAATACTAGTTGAAAGATAGGCTGTGATGTCGTCATTCGGAGTAAGTACCACAGGTAGGGCAGTGAGGGTTTTGCCGTTTTCAAGCAGCTTACCGGCTCGCTCCAGTAGGCTAGAGTGCGCATAAAACATGTCGCCTGGATACGAATCGCGACCAGGGTCGACTTCTTGTAAAAGTGAGAGCTGGCGATAGGCCTCGGCGTGGCTACTTAGGTCGTCATAAATAATGACGACGTCTTCACCACCATACCAAAGATGTTCGGCCATGGCACAAGCGGCGTAGGGCGCTAAATAAGACTGTGTTAACGAGTCAAAAATGTCGGCTAATACTACAATGGTATGATCCATTGCTCCTGATTCACGGAGCCCAGACAATAACTGCTCGATATCAACTTTACGTTTTCCGATGAGAACATATACAACAATGCGTTCGGTGCCTTCTTGGTTGGCACTGAGCTGACTAAGAAATGTACTTTTTCCTGACTTACTATCACCAAGGATAGCAATGCGCTGTCCCAACACTACTGGAAAGAACATATCGACAGCCGTAACACCACTGGCGAGCTGTTCGTTTAGCATGCTACGCGCCATAATACCCGGGGCTGGGTTGAATATACCGGAGGTCTTGGTAGTACGAATGGCACCTTTGCCGTCAAGTGGAATCCCCATTGGGGTAATAACACGCCCCACCAGCGCTTTGCCAACAGGTACGCTTAAAACATCATCCTCAACCACGGCCAGCGTACCGGTAGCCATTTTTTCGGAGTCAATATTGAATAAGATTACCTTGTCGCCGTATGCTTCACGCACCACTCCATGTTGGCCATCCTCAAATAACACCTGGCTACCCAGGCGGACACCCTCGAGACCCTTAACTTCAATCAAAAAGCTATTTACTGCAACCACTTCACCGGTTAAGTGTTCGGCTTCGACGAGTCGTTGAAAGGAAGCATTATTAAACACGACGGAGTACCTCGGGGAATGTATCGCGGGCTGCAAGAATTTGTCGCCTAAATGACCAGTCGAAAATTCGGCTGCCATAGCGCACAACCATACCGCCTAGCAGTGTTTGGTTGAACTGAAAGCTGACCAGGATTTGTGGACTAATATTTGTACGGCACCAAGCCACTAATGTTTGCTTAACGTCACCAGTAGGTGGTGCGGCCAGTGTAATTGTTACCACTTGGGCTGATTTTAAGAACTGTTGCAACGCTTGCGAAAGTTCATCCAGTCGTGCCTGTGTTAGTGTTTGTTTAGCACTCCATGCACGCAGTAATTCGCTGGCAGCCTGTGACAATAAGGGCGCCTCAGTTGTGTGCTTAGATGTGGTGCGTTGTAGAATTGCCTGGTGTGAAAACCAACGACCGTAAGCCTTAATTTCAAGGATAATACCAGCTATATCCTGAGCCGATGAAATACTATTTGGTAGTAGCAGCTTCATGGCCCACCTCCCGTGTAAAATCAGCCTTGTGTTGGTCAAGGGTAGCCGTTAAATACGCACTTTGCGCCCCAAGGTCAACGTTATGCTGCAGCGTTTCAAGCAAGAATGACGCAACGGCATCACCTAGTTTGGTATCAATCTGCTGGACGAGCCGTTGTTCTTCGGCTGCCATCTTTTCATCAAGCTTGGCTTTTAATTCTGCTTCGTGGCCACCAATTTCGGATTGTGAGGTTTTAAGTGCCGTTTCGGCCTGAACTCGTAAATCTTCAAGCATTACTTGGTATCGCTTTGTCTCGTTATTCACGACGTCGGTGCCGATTTTTTTCAATTGGAGATTGAGTTGGGTAGCCGTCGATTTAAGGTCACGTTGTAATTCGGCTGTCGTACGATTAAGCACTGCTTGAAAGTTTGCTTCGGCAGCTTTTAGAAGGCGTTCTTTTGTCTCAGGTGATAACTGAACAGCTTGGTAAGTTGGCCGTGCTGGGTGCGGCTTTTCTGGTTCAGCTATCTTTGTAGGGCGGAAGTGGGCGTAGGCGTGGCGGGCGGCAATCGTCACAAGCACACCTATGATAAAGACGTTTACGATGAGGAAAATTTGCAAGAAAAGTGAATCATCCATATTAGAACCTCGTCAATATTATATAAATTGATACCAGCGATACAGCTAAAATACCCAGTACTAGGGCCGATAGCTGAATGACATCACGGTAAATTGCCGACTGTGACATTGGGTTGCGTCCGACCGAAATAATACTGCTGCGGATCATTGAGTAAATAATACTAACCACGACGATAAGGGTGACAATAAAGATTGCCGCACTAATTAAAATAGGGACAGTATTAACCGTTTTGCCGGCGAGCGCATTGGCCATGCTTTGGACGGATGATGGAATGATGGTTTTCTCTGGTTGCTTAAAGAAATATGAAGCATTCACTAATACAGATACCTCACCCAGAACGAGGCTGCGTTTATTGCCCTCGTTATCGGTATACGATTGCTTTTCGGAACTGTTACGAGGGGTCCCTTGGGCAATACCAACTACCTTGGTATTGGTGGTGGCTTTCATTCCAACACCCTTAATTGGTGAAGCGGTAATTTGGTCACCTTGCACTATTTCGCCATTAATATCGGATACAAGTACCGGTGCCATGCCGCTGGTAATAACCTGTACTTGGTTATCTTGGCCATTAGAGAGTGAAAGCGGCGTGCTGCCATCGTTGATAACAACACCCAAAATACTATCAACATTGCTGGTTGCTGAGGCAATAACTTTGTCGGATGTGTTGTTTTCAAGGCTGACAATTGACCCAATAGCAAGAGTATCTGTGGCCGTATAGCCTTGAGATAGCGATGCTATAGCATGTGCACTGAGTGGCACGACAAGACTGAGTGTAAGAATACTCATGAAAACGACCAGACGTGGATGTAGGCGGATATGCTTCGCATAACCTCGGTCGGAACGTGCCGTAAATCGTCTGAAACTTATCATAAATGAACTTATAATCCTCTAATGCTTAAGTATAGCAAAAAAAGTAGCCCAGACGTAGTTTTAATTCGTGTTATTATGTAGGTATTAACAGACTAAGGAGACGAGCATGAAACGACCACAAAACAACCAATCTGGTTTTACGCTACTCGAGCTTGTGGTTGTGATTGTGGCAGTCGTGATATTAGTTGTCGTTGCTGTCTCTATTGTTCAAATGTTGTAAGGTTTTTAGGCTTTATTTTTCTTCGTCAACGTCGATACCGTTACTGTGTTTTTTGCTTGGCTTGAGTGGCACAACAGCCCATAAGATTAGGTAGGGGATGAGACCCGGGAAACCACCGGTGGGTAAGAGTATTACAAAGACGCTATCTATAGATTGCAACACAATGATGATTAGTGCGACATAGTCAGAGGCTCCGCAGAAATGGGTGCTTTTCGCTACATGCGAGGCTTGAGTGATGACAATTGTCGCAGACGGCAATAGTGTCCAAAAAATTACATCACTAACGGATTGATTTATCTCACAATCTAGCTTATGATTAAAGAGAATAAGAGAGAGTTTGGGGTAGCAGTACCTCTTACGTGGAGTACATTGGTGTCGTGATTAATAAAAGTATTCTTCATAAAATATACGATCAAGAAATGGATCGAAAACACTTCTTGCAATATAGCGGGGCTGTTTTGTTGGGTGTAATCGGCGTGAGTGCAATAGTGCCACTTCTGTTGAAGTCGAATCCTGCAGCCAAACAGGTGACGCTCGAACCAGTCCAAACCCCGCGCCGAGGTTTTGGTAACGCAAAGTATGGTAAATAGGCTCTGGTAGGTTGTAGACATGGCATTCGAGCAACGCCTTCCGGCAGTAAATGGTGATGACGGCAGTTGGGGTGATATCCTCAACCAGTTTATTGGCAAAGAACACTACGACACCGGGCTGAACAATGTGGCTAACGGTGGACACAAGACGATTACAATTCAGCTTGGCACGACGGCTGCTGGTACGGCCCCTTTGAAATTTACGCCTGGACTATTGATGACGGTACCAGAGGTGGGCGCGATGGAGTTTACCTCTACTACTGACAAACTCTTTTTTACGCATGCCATTGGAACGACCCGTAAGGCGGTCGTCACGTTTAACCCGGTCGGTGCGACCGGTGATGTCTATTATCGTGATGCCAGCAATAACTTTATCGCTCTTCCAGTCGGTGGTACAAACCAGGTCCTCACAGTTATAGGTGGAATACCTTCATGGCAAACGCCCGGCGCGGGCGGCGGATTATCGCAACAACAAGCTATGGCAATTGGTTCAATGAGGATATAATAAACAGCAATGATATTACTTAAAGCTACCAATGAAATTCTCCAATTTGTGACGACGTCGACAGCCGATATTAATTACTCAATCTCTTTCGTTGACATTACTACAACAACTTTTACACCATCAACAAGTGAAGGTAAAATGGTAACTGCGACAACCGCAACGGTGCTGAGTGCGCCCGCTGCGTCGACCCAGCGCCAAGTCAAATTAGTGACTATCTCGAATCGCCACGCCTCATTGAGTAACACTGTTACGGTGAAGAAAGATACGGCCGGAACAAACTTCAACCTGACGCCGGCGTCAACACTGCTGGCTGGTGAAATGATGCAGTACATGGACGGGGTCGGCTGGGTGTATTATTCGGTGACTGGTGCGATCAAGGGTAGTCAAACAGCGGCCGGATCGACAAATCAGATTCAATTTAATAGCGGCGGCGTGCTGGCGGGTGATTCGCGTTTAGCCTTCGATCCCTCGCAGAACGAACTTATCCTAGGCGGAGCTGACGCGACCCTACTGATGACGGGTATCACCACCGAGCCGGTTGCGTTAGCCGCTGGTACCGTGCAAGTGTACGCCAAAGCTATTGTTGGCAAAATGCAGCTCAAAATCAAAGGTCCATCCGGCCTAGACACGTCACTACAGGCTGCCCTATGGCAAAACAACGTCGTATGGTGGACGCCGAGTGTGGCCGCCGGTGTATGGACTGGCACCGTTGGTGTTCCCTTTGTGACCGGTACGAATGCCCTCGCCCTTCCTACCACTACCAACCTCTACACCATGATGCGCCGCTCGACCTACGCAAATATTGTCACTACCACCAACCAAACCATGGGTTTACGTACCGAACTTATGTTCACTCGGGGCAACGCTGCCGGGCTCGGCGGCTTCATGTTTGTTTGTCGGTTTGGGTTTAGCTCGATCAAGACGGGTATGCGGGCTTTTGTGGGGCTTGGTGTTGATACAACTGCCATGGTTGCAGCTGATCCATCGAGCAGGTTAAATATAGTTGGGTTTGGATTTGATCTGGCAGATACGGCCTGGACGTTTATGCATAATGACGGTATTGGAACGGCCATCAAAGAGACCATACCGGGTCAGGGAACATTGGCGACAAATAATACCGCCTACGACGCCTATATCTGGTGTGCTCCAAACTCCTCAACAGTCAATTATCGTCTTGATCGCGTTGATACGGGTGCAACGTTGGTTGATTCTTCGACATCGACTGATCTACCAGTTAATACAACACTGTTGACCGCTCAATGCGTGATGAGCAATGGGATCGCTAACATAGTCGCAGGTGATGCCACCTTAGGTATTAACCGAATGTACATCGAGACGGATCGATAGGGTGAGACTGCGCGTGTGGCTGCTGATTGCTGCAAGTATTGTAGTGGTGGTAGGTGCGCAGGTCAATCAGGTGGTTGCGCAACCACCTGAAGCAAAGGGTTTAACGCTGTCGCCACTGCGAACCGAGACGACGATTGCCCCTGGAACGTCACAGAAAGCATCGGTACGCGTTAGCAACACGACCGACGAGCCAATGGTCGTGCGCTTAAGCGCAGAGGAGTTTAGAGTCGTCAATCAGGACTACGACTATGCTTTTTCGGCCGATGCCACGGTTGCGTCGTGGGTAATTTTTGCATTTGACGAGGTCACCATCGCGCCAGGGAAAGCCCGGGACATTACCTATAGCATTAATATCCCACTGGGGAGTGAGCCGGGTGGTCGTTATCTGAGCTTGTTTGCCAGTACTGACAGCCTGTCGGACGCCAGCACTGTTCATTCCCGTCAAAGAGTAGGGTCCCTGGTATACCTGACAGTGGGTGGCGATGTGACGCGGGCTGGTGCGTTACTGTCGCTGACGTCACCGTGGTCGTTGGTTAACGACGCCGAGTGGTCGGCGACTATTCGAAATAGCGGGACGACTCATTTTCGATCAATCTACAGCGTCACTACTCAGACAGTGTGGGGCCACAGCGTCGCATCCAATGAAGGCAGTGCCTTGATATTACCGGGTTCAGTCAGGCGTATTAGTGACACCGTGCCACTGCCGGTTGTGCCGGGTTTGTATAAAATCGTATATCGTGTTGGATTGGGCGACACACCAATGAGCGAACGAACGAGTGTCGTCGTATTTTTACCACCAAGTACGTGGATACTGGTTGCTGGTGCGCTGGGGATCGGGTTAGTGCTTCGCGATGTGCATGGAAAACGACGGAAATAAATCTTAGAAGGATTAATTCGTTTGTGGCACGGCAGTGTAAAGGACGGTCGCAATGTATTTTCCGGCAGGTTTGGTTAAATCAATCATGATACCGTATGTGAGCGTTGTGACGTCTCCGGTCGACGCAGGGACAGTAATCGAGCGAATTAGACTGTCGGTGAGGGTCAGGCCGACAAAATTACTTGAAGCGTCGGTATTATAGCCCCATGTGTTGGTTGCCAGGGCGGCCGGTGAACCGTTGCCGGAGGCGGGGAGAGTGGCGCCGAGATTATTCATAGCACTCGCACCAAGAGCACGGGTGTACAATTTGTAGCCCATCACGTCGGTCGATGTTACAGTTACAACGCTAGTGCCCGTTGCTAGGGTCCCGCCGCTAACGGGAGTGACGGGAATAGTTATGTCACCGCTGGTGGCGATCGACAGGGCCGTTTGGCTGCCATAGGGCACATTTGTGCCATAGAGCCCTTTGCCATACGGAGAAGCGTGGCTAGTAGGGGTAAAAAGCAGTGTTAAGCAGATGCTTAGAATAATGATAAAACTAAATATTATTTTGTTCATGCTTATGATATTATATCATTTAAGAGTAAACAACATAACCACAATGGAAACACCAGATATCATGTCAAAAACAAACGTATTTATAAAAAGATTTGCGTATGGGCTGTCCGTGATTGCGCTTGTCGCTGTCTATTATCCCAACGTGGTGTCGGCTGCTCAAATGACGACACGTTCGTTGACGATCGGCAGTTCAGTGCCAAGTGCAACGACAACCTATTCGTTTGCATTCACTGTTCCGACGGCAACGGCAATTAAGTCAGCGTCTTTTACTGCCTGTACGACAGCCAGCGGCGCCTGTACGACTCCTGCTGGGTTTTCGGTGACGTCATCAACCTTGACAGCTCAGCCAACAAATTTTGGTTCGGCATCCGGTTGGACGGTCAGTACGGCTACGGCTGGATCACTCCGTTTGGCCAACGCCGCTAACGTTGCAGCCCCAACGGGTAGCCAAAGCGTCAGCTTCTCAAGTGTTGTGAATCCCAGCGCCACGAACGCGACGTTCTTCCTGCGTATGTCAACTTTTTCTGACGCCAGCTGGACGACGTCTATCGACGCCGGTACGGTTGCCAGTTCAACCGCCGGACAGGTTACCGTTACCGCGAGTGTTGATGAGACATTAAGCTTTACACTTGCCAGCGCCACGGTTGCGCTGGGGACATTGTCAACCAGTGCGACAGGATCAGGCAGCTCGTCAATGACGACATCTACTAATGCAACAAACGGCTACTCTATTTCTGTTGCTGGTACAACGCTTACCTCTGGTGGCAATACAATTACAGCCATTACTCCGTCAGCCTCAGCGTCCACTATGAACACCAAGCAATTTGGCATTAACCTAATGAGCAACACCACACCTGCGGTTGGTAGCGCAACATCGGGTTCTGGCTCGGGCGTTCCATCGGCTGGCTATAATACAGCCAACCAATTCAAGTTTACAACCGGCGACACGATTGCGTCTGCCAGTGTTCCCACCAACAGTAATACCTACACGGTCAGCTATATTGCGAACATCGACGGCGTTACCACCCCAGGTGCGTACTCGACAATTTTGACCTACGTGGCAACGGCTAACTTTTAGGAGTATATGATGAAAAAAACTATCTCTACCTACAACACCCGCATTACTGTTACCAAGACGCTTACCTTGGCACTGATTATGAGCATCGTACCTCTTACTAGTATTACCCAAGTACACGCCGCCCAAATTACCAATCGAAGTGTGACGCTTTCAAACTCAGCCGGTGCTGCGACTGGTGTCACGTATTCACTCGCCTCTGCCGCGCTTCCAACGGCGACTGCGGTCAAATCCGTTCAGATTCAGTTGTGTACGACAGCGTCAGGTGCCTGCACTACGCCAACTGGTTTTTCCAGTACAAGCTCGGCATTGGCATCTCAGCCGACTGGTCTTGGCGCGGCATCAGGCTGGACAGTAAATGCTGCCACGGCCGGATCACTTAGAATTGTGAATGCATCCAATGCGACAGTCCCGTCAGGAGCAGTTGCGATTGTTTGGAGCGGTGTGGTGAACCCGACTGCCACAAATACAACGTTCTACGGTATTATTACGACGTATTCTGACGCAGCGTGGACGACACCACTCGATACTGGAACAGTTGCGCTCAGTACGTCAACACAGGTTCAAGTTGCCTTAACCGTCGGTGAAACGCTGACCTTTTGTACAGGCACAAGTATTACTGGTCAAAACTGCGCAACCGCTGCGGGCAGCCTGGTAAGCCTCGGTAACGGTTCGTCAACAGCAACCTCAAGCGGCACGTCAATTATTGCCGCTTCGACCAATGGTAATAACGGTTACTCGGTGACGGTCAACGGGACAACGTTAACCTCTGGCGCCAACACAATTACGGCACTCGCTGCTGGCGCAGCCTCATCAATCGGCACAAAACAATTTGGCCTTAACCTGGCAAACACCAACACAACTCCTGCGGTTGGTGCTGCAATTAGCGGCACGGGCACCGCTGTGGCGGCGGCAAACTATGGAACCAATAACTCCTTTCGCTTTGCGACTGGCGAGACTGTCGCAACGGCGTCTGGCCCAACAAATGCTAACACCTTTACGATTGGGTATATCGCTAATATCGACGGTATCACGCCTGCCGGTACCTATACGTCAAACCTGACATACATTGCAACGGCTAACTTCTAATGCCCATCAAACGACGACTGCTGAGTGTGGCGGTGATGGTCGCTGTAGCTGTCTTTATTGGCGGGTGTTTGCATACACCCGCCTCGGCTCAGAGTACGAGTGCAAACGCAGCTCAAGGTATTGAGATTAGCCCTGCGCTCGTTGAACTGAACGCAGCAAAAGGCAACACCTACGTCGTTAAATTAACTGTGACAAACGTCACGTCATCAGACTTAGCCTACAGCACCTCAGTCAATGATTTCACAGCCAAAGACGAAACGGGTTCACCTCAGATTGTGCTTGATAGTCAGCTGCCTGAAACTGCGTCAATAAAAACCTGGCTGGGGACAGTCGAAGGGTTCACGTTGAAATCACGTCAATCACGAACTATTAACGTCCAGGTCACAATCCCCGAGCAAGCCGAAGCAGGCGGACATTACGGGGTTCTGCGTTTTTCGGGACGCGCCCCTGAACTTGAAAATACGGGAGTTGGCTTGTCAGCCAGCGCTGGTGTATTGATGTTGATTCGTGTCGATGGAGCGATTACGGAAAAAGCGAGCTTAGTGTCATTTTTGAGCGTGAAAGACGATACTCAGCGCTCATTTTTTGAAACGAGTCCGATAGGCTTTGTGACTCGTATCAAGAACGAAGGTAATGTTCATATCAAACCCGTCGGTAGTATCGAAGTACGTGATATGTTTGGTGGGCTGGTCGCGACGATTCCGGTCAATGACAACAAGGCCAACGTTCTCCCTGAGAGCATTCGTCGTTTTGAGGCTACGTACTCTAGTTCATGGATGATTGGACGTTACACTGCTGATCTGGCGGTAGGCTATGGCACGACAGGACAAGCGATCACTAGTACGATTAGTTTTTGGGTCATTCCCTACAAAATATTATTAGCAGCACTGCTTTTACTTGGCACAATTATCTTTGTCATGTCGCGACTGCTGAAGGTGTATAATAAACGCATAATAGCAAAGTCAAAAAATGAAAACACCACAAAAAATAAAAGCCACCGTAAAAAATAAATCACACCGCGCGAAAAAAACGAGTTACTCTAAAGTAGCGGTTTCTACTGCACTACCCGTGCTGCACTTAATTGGGCACAAACACACTGGAAAGCTGATGCATCAACGCCACACTTCACACCTTTTGCTGGTGATTTTGCTTCTGATCGTTGGATTGTTTTTATACGCTAGCGCGAGCATCACGAACGCAGCTCAGCAAACAGCCAGTGGCTCAGTTTCGGTCGGGGTGACAGTACCGGGCCCCGCGCCAACAATCGGGGCAACCATCACAGCACCGTCAAACGGTACGGTGTATATTGATCAGGATATGATTGAAGTCAGCGGAACCTGTGTAGCTGGTTCGTTTGTGATCGTGTATAGCGACGGTGTGATCGCGGGCTCAACAATGTGCACCTCGGCCGGCGTTTTTGTCATCACCGTCCAGCTATCGCTAGGCGAACACAGCCTAACTGCAAAAAATTTCGATAATTTAAACCAACCCGGACCAGATACTGATGCTGTGAACGTGACGATGACACAATCGGGTGTTCAAACAGTTACTCCGCCAGCTCCTTCGCAACCAGTGATTGGCTTGCCGACTAATCCTTCAATAATCCCTGGAGTCGCCGAACCAACCCCAATCACCAGTGACGGCTGTGCAACGTATTCTGGCGTTATTCCGACAAGCAGTACACCACGTATCGCCGTCGTATGTATTCCTCGTTTGGTTGATCCGAATGTCGACTACACGGTCGGGGTGTTAGTTTGGGGTGGATCAGCACCATACGCACTCAATATTGACTGGGGAGACGGCTCCCAAAACACACTCCGAAGCCTATCGGCTGCCGGATATTACACGTTTGGCTTTCGCTACGCCAGCCCTGGCGTCGACACGTTGAAGTTTCGGCTGACAGATAGTGTGGATAAAACTAGTTATGTACAGACAGCAGTGCGCGTGAACGGTGTCCCGCAGACATTTTTTGGTGGTATTAGTCAGACGATAATGGAGACGTCTTGGTTTGAGACGCCGGTGCCATTATATTTGTTGGCGGTGGCAATTACGTTAGGATTTTGGGCCGGTGATATATTTGATCGCCGTGTGCATATGACTAAACGCCCACATCAGCGACATAGGGCTGTCTAGCGTAGACAATTTTTTGTAAAAAGTGAGCCAGTTCCGATTACTAACGAATATTACTAATACCTCCAAAAATAAAAAAGGTGTTACAGCCCGGGGTTACCGCCGTCTCCTCCTCGACTCCGCTGTCTGTCCTAAGACTCAGCGGCCCAAGCAATCTGAAGCTGCGTTTGTAAAACGGATAAAACAGCGGCGCCCCTTGGATGGTCAAGCTGTCGGCAAACAGGTGAGACATGACGCCTGCAAGAACCGCTAAGGGAAGTTTTGGTTCATCCCACAGTCCGTTAGTGTGTCCCCACCATTGTAATGTATATAATATTATGATATAAATACACAATCACGTCAATCGATGTGACTTTCGCTCCTTATACAATCAGGTGATAATAATGGCAAAAGATGCCGAACTCGACCGACTCAAAATCGCCCAGGATCTTGCTTTTAGTCGCAAGCAGAGTGCGTATAATGCACAGGAGGCTGCCTGGAAGCGCCGAAAGGCAGCGGGCGATAGAATGCACACTGCTTTTGAAGAGAAAGACCGAGCATATCGCGCTCAGCAAAGTGCCTGGGAGGATCTACAACGCCTGCGTGACTCCAAGAGGCCGCGAATCGAGCAGCTTAATAGACTACAAGAAGCTGCTTTTCAGAACATGAGGAGCTCGTATGACAGCGCTTCGGCTGCGTATGATCGTCGTGACGGCGCTAGTGCAAAAAGCTATGCCGAACAGGGACGAGCGTACAAGGCCGAATCTCAAGGCTATGTCGAAGAACGTCGTCGCTTGGTTGCTGAACTGCGATCTGCGAGTGACCACCAGAAGTCCTATGCGCCCGCTTTCCAAGCGTCTAAAGCCAGTTTCGATTCGAAAAAGCGCGAGTTTGATGTGGCGAAAGCTGCACACGAGCAAACGCAGATTGAGTTCAAGGCAGCCAAGGAGGCGTTAGACAAAATGTCGAGTGCTTTCAAGGCACGGCTTGAGGTCGTCAGAGCGCAGAATGCGCGTATTAAAAACGACAAGCGCTCGATTGCAGAAAAAGCTGGCGTGCCGTTTCAGTACCTCGACAAGGTCTATACGTCGAAAGACGCGAGCGGGAATACCAATATTTACTTTGGTGGCATAGGCGAACCTAATGGACCCGGTCACGGACATTATGTGGTCGACCGTTCAGGAATGGTTACATACAAGCGCGATCCGTTCGACCCACATGGTGCAGAGAATTTTGAGGACGAGAAAGAAGCAGCTCTTCTCTACACTCGGAGTGCACGTAATGAGCACATGCCAGCCGGCATTAATGAACATGGTGGCGTTTTCTGGAAGCGCGATAGTAATCAAGTTTTGCATGTTACACAGTACTTCGCGGACCTTTATCATGTTTCGTGGGATGCGACGCCCAGTGGAAATCAAAACATACACTGGACTAACAAAAATGTTCCAAAGGGTCATCCTGAACGGTTTACTGCACCACCAGATGCATCACTGAGGTAAGAGGAGTGATTGGCCCCCTTCGCCGTTGGCGAAGGGGGCTTTTCCCTATATAATGAAATTATGAAGCAACAACAAGAAGCAATTTTGGCGCGAGATATCATTCAAATGATTCGAGAATATAAAGACGACGCGAACGTCCTTGAGTATCTTGAAAGTTTTTCAACGTCAATTGCGAACCTGATTGAAAACCAAGATACAGTTAACTGGCGCGACATTGCCGGGATTTGCGACCAGCGATATTATTCAATAAAGCAAGGTGCTCCTATAGATCTCAACACTGAGCTTCTTGATCGATGCGAACGTGCGGTGAAGGTATTTTTACCAAAATAAAAAAGGTGTTGCTAGGACGAAAATCTCGTCCAAGCAATCTGAAACTGCGTTTGTATAACGGGTAAAACAGCGGAACCCTCTTAACGGTTAGGCCATCAAGAAGTGCTGAGGGAGCATAGTGAAGTTTTGGTTCATCCCACAGCCCTTTAGTTTGCACCATACAAATTACACACACCTACTCTCGATTGGAAACTGTATGCGGTCTAGCCGATAATAATTTATAATAAATATAATCTAAAACAAGATATTATAACATGTATTTTTTTGGTAAAATCAGAGTATCATTTAACAGGGGTGGAATATTGCTGTACTATATAT
>Ga0326733_1000348_pt1 | contig 13546 bp, 6 predicted proteins | sample 14_GP2_308_FD_207946 | JGI IMG/M metagenome (GOLD analysis project Ga0326733, IMG submission 207946) | Glacier ice microbial communities from Ngari, Tibet, China - 14_GP2_30.8 | ecosystem: Environmental > Aquatic > Freshwater > Ice > Glacier | place: China: Ngari, Tibet | collected 2018-07-17 | reverse complement strand
GGCATTATTTTAATACAGTAGAAATAAAATCAAAAATCAGGAGTGCAAAAGCAGCTCCTGATTCTAATTTATTTAACAAACAATTAATTATTTACCTTTAAATCCATCTGCAACACCCATAAAAGATGGTTTTCTTATAAAGCCTTGTGTCCATAAACCAATAGGCTCGCCAGCTCGCCAGAAAGAATTTACTGGACTATCTAAAGGACTCCAAATGGTAATTCCATAGCGTTGGTTTGCCGGAATAATTTCAAAATACTTATCAATCACGAATTTGTAAAGTTCCATTTGTTTATTATAATCATCTTGTGTAGCATCAGGCGTTTTCTTACCTGAAATACCCATATCCAATTCAGAAACTTTAATTAGTTTGCCCGTAGAGGCTAAAAGCTTAAACATTTCTTCAATTTTGGCTTTATCAGCAGTTGTAGAAATATGCATTTGAGTTCCAATACCATCTACTTTTGCGCCTTTACTTTCAATATATTGAACATATTGTATCAATCCTTTACATTTATCAATGCTATATTCTAAGTTATAATCATTAATAAAATGCACATCGGTAGTGCTACCGTACTGTCTGGCTAATTTAAATGCATCAACAGCATAATCTTTTCCGAGGTAATCTTGCCAAAAGAACTGATCTGCTGCCAGGGTTTTACCTACTCCTGTTTTCAATTCGTATGGTCTAGCATCATCCATTGGCTCATTTACCACATCCCATGCTTTTACATATTTTTTAGTAGTATCAACCATTACAGAAATCCAACTTTTCATAGCATTGGCAATTAAGATTTTCTTTTGAGCAGCAGTTTTTTCAATAAATTGATCTTGAGCGCCCCCATAACCTTCGCCTTGTGCAGATAACCCTCTAGTAGATCCATTTCCGTACCCACCCCAAGCACCTATACCAGATTCAAAATCGACAGTAGGTATTAAGTTTGCTGTACCGTCTGTAAGGGTTAATTTAACATTATCAATGTTTACTTTACCAACATAATCTCCAAAACTAATCACAAAATTATTTCTATCAGCTTTTGAAGTTGTTGTTTTAAACTCGTATTCTTTCCAAGCGGTAGTCAATGCAATTGTTCCAAATGCATTGTTAGAATAATCTGAAGTGGACTGTAATTCTGATCTAATGTTTCCTGCAACACTTCCCTTAGCGGCAAACTTAATGGTATATTCTTTTCCATTTTGTAAAGCTGGAGAAAGACCATGAACTACTTGGGCTGTCCAGAAATTAGCAGCAGTTGGGTTTGTAAAAAAATAAGAATACCCAGCGTTTCCACTCCCTTTTTCGTTGTATTTCTTTACAGTGATGTTATCGAAATAGAAACTTGTCGCCGTTTTACCTAAATTGAAGGCAATAGTTCTACTGGTGGCTATATCTGCTGTAATTGTAATTTGTTTAGTGTATTTAGTCCATGCTGTAGTAGCTGAAATGGTTCCGAAGAAATCCCAGTGTTTGTAAGCTCCGGGAGCAATGTGAGCTTGGGTAGAATAAGAAGCTGCATTATCTGCCTTAACATCTAATACCAATTCATATTTTTCGCCAATTACAACTGCATTAGGAAGCTTCACAAATAACTGAACATCGTAATCATTTGTTCTAACGCTTGTATTGGTGATTTTTAAAGCTCTGCCAGTGCCGCCTGCACCCTGCCCAGCTGCTGTAAAAGCTGCGATTGCATTTGCATTGAACTCGTAATTTGATGCATTATCCGATTCAAAATTTGCCCCAGTAACCAAATCCCAAGTAGGTTGGCTAACACCCGGAATAATAATAGGTGCAATTAACCGATTAAGATATGCTGCATTTTGGCCAGAGTGCCAAACTAATGCATGACCAAAAACTGAAATTTTTGCTTTAGAAGCAGTTTGTAATAAGGTGTTTACGTTAGTGAGATTTAAAGAGCCATCTTGTCTCACTATAGAACCATGCTTCATTTCATATCCAGCGGTAATGTCATTAAAATTAGAATTAACCAATCGGTACATTACTCCTTTACTCACATATTCTGATAGTGAAATAGCTGCTCCTAATTTAAATTTGGGGTATTTCACACTGTCCAAATAACTTTTTAAGGGATTATAAGCATCAATTTGCTCTTGATTAGCAATGGTAAGTGGCTTATCAACGGCGTAATCTAAAGCTTCATATTTTTTGCAAGATAAAATTGTAATTGAGGAAACTAATCCTATTATTGCTATTTTATAAAATCGTTTCATTTGATTTGATGATTAGATTAAAATTATTTTATTATCGAATAGGATTAAAAGTTTCAAAGGCAACTCCTCTGTCTCTTAAAACAAGTGTATCTGTTGATGAAACACGCATATCATTTAGCTCTACCACATAATTCAGGTATAAGGCATCTCGATCTTTATTTCCCCAACTTTGTTTCTCACCCCTTTTAACAAATTTTCCAGAACCAGTTGCTGTGTAGCCAGCACCTCCAGCGGTGATTGTGCAATTGCCGCTATCATCAAAGCTTAAAAGGAGGTTACAGTTAATGTTTGTTCCTCCGTTTCCTTTAAATGTTACTGGAAAATCAGCAATCTTTAAAGCGTTAGTGTTAACTTTATTAATTTCATCTTTTTCAACATATTGTTTACGTCTGGTAATTGTACCATTTAGAGCTGTATTTCCGTTTTTACCAACCACAACATCTTTACCTCTTCGTAAATAAAAACCTGTCCATGGGTTAATATACTTTATAGCATAAAGCGTATAATTTTTACTTTTCAAAATAGAATCTGCTTTTTGAACGCTCGTCATCTCCACAGGAATAACATAGGTGGTTTTTGTTGAGTTAGGATCAGCAAAAAAAGCATCCGTAAGTTGCACCGTTACACCCCCAGTAATCATTCCTTTAGGGATTACAATTTTATCAGAAGACAAAGTATAATAGCTACTAGGCATTGCAATTACATTTCCACTGTAAGGCGAAGAATATTTCAAACCCGTTGTTAAGGAATTTTTTACTGCAATACCTATGATAACATCGGCATCATTTGAATAAACGCCTCCAGTTGTAGCTACTATTTGGCACTTAAACTGATTATCTAGAATGGTATCAAAAATATCCTCACCTAAAGTTATGGTACGGATAGGGGATTGATAAGCAAAATACACAGACTTCACTTCGTAATCCGGAAAATCCCACTCGCTATTTTTACAAGATGTAAGGAAAATTATGGCTAGTAATAATATATTAAACGTTTTTTTCATAATATTTTTTTTGTTAAGATGATACAAATTCTTGCAAATATTAACTTTTACCATCCTGTGTTTTGATTTAAGGAATTAAACTTTAATATTTCACTATAAGGAATTGGACCAAATCTCATAAAATCTTGATAACTTCTTTCTTCAACATCTATCACTTGATACGCATTTTGATTAATGCTTAATCCTTTTGCTGTTTCCTTTAAGTTTTCATTCCATCTTCTTAAATCCCAAAAACGGTATCCTTCAAAACACAATTCAAGTCGACGTTCATTTTTAATAAGCGCTTTCATTAAAATTTTATTGGTTTTAATAGACTCCAAATAAGCATCTCCATTGTTTAAACCAATTCCTGCTCGTGTTCTAATTGCTTTAATTACATCATAAGCAGAATATGATGAATTGCTCCCAGTACCCGTAGGGCCGTAAGCTTCATTTGCTGCCTCGGCGTAAGTAAGATACATTTCAGTATATCTTATATGTGGTTTATAATGCTTTTGGTTATTGATAGATGCCGAGTTACGGCTTACATCTTGTCTCAATAGTTTTCTCATGTAATAACCTGTACGAGTAGATGTTGCTACTTTGTTTAAAGCATCATTAGTTGAGCCATTAACTGATGTGTTTATAACAGTATTAGTTGGCCCACTTGTGCTCCCATTGATGACAATAAACCTAGCTAAACGAGGATCACGACCGGCATAAGGAGTAGCGCTATTATATCCGCTTGAAACTGTATTGCTAATTGGATAACCATTTGCCATTGGGAACGCGTCAACAAGGTTTTGAGTAGGATTTATACTTCCCCTGCCAAAAAGAGTTGGGGGATAATTGGCTGCTTCTAAATCACTATTAGTAACTATATTACTTCTCCATAAAATTTCAGCAGGATTATTACCAGATCCTAATGCATCAACTTCTGCTCTGTTATCATACCAAGTAACACCGTTAGTAGCTATACCATTTACACCATTGTTTTTGTTTAAAACACTAGCAGCATGCTCCGCAGCTTTTATCCATGTAACCGAGTTTCCGGTACTAAAAGCTGGACTTGCCGCAAGAAGTGACACTTTTGCTCTGATAGCATCAGTTATTCTGGCAGACATTAATTGTTTAAACAATCTCCCAAAAACCCTATTATAAGTCTCTGTTGATACTCCAGCATATTTAGTTGGGATTGCAGATGCCGATGAAATATCATTATAATCTAATGGCAATAGCCCTTCAGCTTTATCTAAATCGCTATAAATCTGCTTTAAACAATCTTCAAATTTAGCTCTTGGTACGTTAAAATTAGAAGCTGGAGTTTCTGGTTCTAAAATAATTGGGAACCCGTATAACTCTCCGTTTGAAATACCTGCATGACCTTGTAATAAGTTATACATCAAATAAGCCCTTAATCCGTAAGCTTCTCCCTTCATCCTATCCTTAAACATATCGCTCAATTTAGGGTCATTGCTATCCCATCTAACTTTATCAACTTCTGCTAAAAAGATATTGATGTACTGAATACCGGCTTTAGTATTCGTCCATTGATCCATAGGATTAAAATTGGAGGTCCATTGGCCTGTAGCAATTCTTCTATAGTTATTGTTTGTTTCATTAGTCACAGCATCATCGGTTGCCACATCATTGAATGCCCAGAAATTACTAGGTAACCTTGTGTAACCATTCATTAACAAACCTTGCGCTAAATTTGGCTCGGTGTATATGTTCTCAAAATTTCCATTATTTTGCGGAGCAGGCTCTGTAAACTTTTCACAGCCGGAAAGAACTATGATTAAGCCTATAAAAAATATTGAAATCTTTTTCATGTTATTTAAGTTAATCATCTCTATTAAAATGTGGCTTTAATCCCTAAGTTGTAGAATCTAGTTTGAGGCGCACCACCTAAATTCATTTCTAATAACTCTCTCTCTTTTGCTGCTGTTAAAAGATTAAATCCTGATGCATAAAAACCCATCTCTTTTAAAAGCTTACTCTTTAGAGCCTTACCTGTTAAAGTATAAGACAACTGTACTTTTGATAAATCAAATCTATCAGTGTTATACATCCAGAAATCAGAGTTTCTAAAGTTATTATCGCCACCGGTGGTGGTTAATCTTGGATAAGTGGCTGTTTCCTTCGTTGCCTCAGTCCAGCGGTTTCTTACAACTGCTGAGTATTTATCTTCACCATTTACCCAAAAATAATCTCTTTGAGCTGCGTTTCCAGAATTTCCTTTTATCGCTGAAGCTCCAAAACGACCGGTTGCTAAAGCAAAAAAGGTGAAGTTCTTCCACTTGGCGGTGAGGTTTAAGCCTGTAGTTAAAGGAGCTCCAAAGAAACCACCTTTACCAAGATATACTTGATCTTGATCATTAATTAAACCGTCTTCATTTACATCTAAGTATTTAATATCACCAGCTTTAACTTGGCCAAAAGCAGGTTGTGGAGCACCATTTTTTGTATTTGCGGCTGTAGCTTCGGCTGCACTATTGTAAAAGCCATTACTTCTTAAACCAAATAGAGCATCAAGTGGCTTACCTACTCTTGATTGATAACTAAATTGAAAATTTTCAGCTCTTTTGGTAGCTTTTGTTGTGTAATAAGACACTACAGTACCTACATTCCAAGAAACAGAACCTGAACGTTTGTTAAAGTTTAAATTAAAATCAAACCCTGATCTTTGATCCTCATTGTAGTTTACATAGGGAATAAATGATGAGTTAGGGTAACCAGTTGTAAAATAATTAGGGTACAATACATTGGTTTGTATAATGTTACCTGTTAGAGTATTTCTAAAGTAATTAGCTCCAAAACTGATGGTGTTATTAAACATGGCACCGTCAAAACCTACCGTAAACTCTTCTCTTCTAGCCATTTTCAAATCCGGATTACCACCTCTTCTAGAATCTGTGGTTCTCACTAAAATTCCGTCATTCCATGAATAATATGTACCAGTGCTTTGTGAATAAATGGCTTCGTATAAAAAGTAATCATTAAAATCTAAATCGGTGTAAAGTATACCTGCCGAAGCATTAAGTTTTAAACGATTTAAAAACTTAACATCCTTTAAGAAAGACTCTTCACTTATCACCCATCCTACAGAACCAGCTGGAGAAAATGCCGATCTTTTACCTTCTGCCAATCTTGGAGAAGAAACCATAGAACCTGTTAACTCAATAAAATATTTCTGTTTAAAATCATACCCTACTTGTAAGCCTAAGTTAGAATTTGTAGTTCTTTGATAAACTTCTGATAATGATTGAGTGAAACCAGTTCCCATTAAAATAGCTGAAAAATTATGCTTTAGATTTACTGTCTTATTGTAATTAAGTTGACTTGACAAAGAAATAGTTTGACCATAACGACTATCATCTATTATTTGATTGCCAGATTTAGTGTCCTGGCCGTAACGTGTTAAACCAGCCACTAAATTGGTTCCCGAATAATTAGTCCATGATGGTTGATAAGTAGCATAGCCGTTTCTATAACCTTGGTTATAATTACTTGAATAATCAATACCCAATGAAGAACTAAAAGTTAAACCACTTAATATTCCTTGCAAATCAGCATCAACACCTGTAGTAAATTGGAATTGACGCCCAACAGCGTTATTACTACCGCCAGCATATATTATTGCAAAAGGATTGGTTTGATCTAATTGAGTTCCTCCTAATAAATATTTTCCATCAATAACGTTGTTGCTGCTATTGATAAAAGCCCAACTTGCTTGGTCGGTGGGTTCAATTAAACTTAACGGGATAAGGGGAGTTAAACGATCGGGACGTAATGCTGCTGCATTTGCCCAATAATCAGTATTTACGCCTCCTTGATTAAAAAATACTGCGCTAGCATCAATCCTAGCTCTAATCATATTATTTAATTTCATGTTTACGTTGCCACGAATATTAAACCGATCAGCAGTATTGTTATTTGTAGCTTCACCAAAATTTAGTAAAGAACCAGTAGAGTTATAACCAATATTGGTGTAATATTTGGCTTTATCATTCCCACCGTATATTTCTGAAGTCATATCATACCTATTGTAGCTACTTTTCAAGTATTCTGATGAGTAAAAATCAACACTTGGGTACCGATATGGATTAACTCCTGAATGATTATAAATGGTTTCATCAGTATATAATTTTGATAAACCATCGTTAACTCTGGCTTCGTTATATAAAGTCATATACTCTGATGAACCTAAATAACCTGGAAATCCTTTAGGAGTGTTTATCCCTGCGTTGGTTCTAACATTAATTTTTTGATTTGAATTAATATCTCCTCTTTTGGTTGATACTAAAATAACACCTTTAGTACCTCTGCTGCCATATAATGCCACCGCAGATGCACTTTTAAGAAATGTGATTTGATCAATTTCTGACGGCATTAAACTAGTAATATCACGCGGAACACCATCAACAAGTACTAATGCTGAATTCATACCCCATAAATTATTTCCGTTGAAACCAGGTGCGAAAGCTTCCAATCCATCAAAACCAGAAGTGGTGAAACTTCTTTCAAAAATATCTGCCACATCAACATTTGAAACGCCCACAGGCAGATTATTTTCATTAACGTTTCTGAAAGCAATATTGATTAATTTATTATCCTTTAATAAAGTGATTGTTCTTAAGTCTTTGGTTGCAATAAATGTCTTAGTTATATAACCAGGAGCACTAACCAAAAGCTGGGTTCTAAGTTCAACCTCCAGACTAAATTTCCCGGTAGAACTACTGGTTGCTAAAGTATCATTGTTATCATTTAAAATTGAAGCACCTTCAATGGGCATACCGCTTTTATCTTGCACTATAGTATTTATAGTTATATTATTTGCGTTTTGACCTATTGCTAACCCAGATATAAAAGTTAGTAAAACGCATATAAAAATTTTTATTTGTGAATATTTCATCATTTTCTATTATTATTTCTTTTAAATAATGATTATTACCAACCTGGGTTCTGACTAAACTCTGGGTAAATGTTGACATCAGATCTTTTTAATGGCAACCAATAATGCTTTTGTGAAAAATTACGTTGTAAAATCACACGTTCTCTGTAATTAGCTACTCTATTTAAGCTAGGATTGATTGAAGTGTTTAATGTACCCACTCTATCAAATTCTGCTGCTGTTTTTAAAGTATAAGGCACTTCAATCAATTGCAACCATCTTCTTAAGTCATTAAATCTATGTCCTTCAAAAGATAATTCAACTGCTCTTTCACGTCTTACTTCATTCATAAAATCTGTTGCATTACCCAAAAACTGTGCAGCAACACGTCCAGCTCCGGCTCTATCTCGTACAACGTTTATTGCATCAGCAGCCGTTTTACTGTAATTTGGATCTTTAGCAGTTGCAGAACCATAACCTGAGGCAACAGCTTCTGCATACATAATATATATATCAGATAAACGCATATATGGTACTTTTATATTAAGATTCTGACCGTAAGCATAACCCTGATCAAATCTGTTTGAAGTAATAGGCGTGAACTTATAAAGTAAATATCCTGTTCTACTTCCTGATCTTTCATCACGGAAAGACCCACCAGTGAAAAGATTGGTATATCTGTTTGTTTCACTAGTTGCAGGCATCGTACCTTGAACAATTTTTACCCCATCAAATACAATGTCTTTGTAGAATCTTGGATCACGATCTTTCCATGGAAATTGTGGATCATAACCAGAAACTGGATCTACTTGACTTGAATTCTTAATAGGTAAACCGTTTTTCATCCCATAATTATTAACATAATTTGCAGTAGGAGAAAAAACAATATTATCTCCTTCTATAATAGAAGGCGTGTACTGTTTGGCTGTACCATAAGTTGTATTATGCGCTCCCCAATAAGGACCTTGAAAAATTGCTTCTCTATTGTTACCTTCAGCGCCACTTGGCATTAGCCATGATTGACCGAATGTATAGAAGTTAGTATTATATTTTGCGAATGGGACTAAAGCGTATGGAGCCTGACCGCTTTCGCACAAATTCAAAAGCTCAGCAAACGCTGCGGCGGCTTTTTTACTAATTTCTACATCATATGTTTTGCTACCTTTTGATTCAAAATTCATTAATGGACTAGCTGCCCACAAATAATTTTTACCTAAGTAACCAAGAGCCATAATCTTATTGATTCTTAATTGATTTTTACCACTTGTTATGCTGCCTGCGGCAGTATTATCCCAATTAATAGGTAAAAGATCTGCGGCTTCCCTAAAATCCTTTGCTGCCTTTTCTGCAGCTGCTTGGTAGCTTAATCTTGGAAGGTTAAAAACTTTATCAGCAGGAACAATTTTATCAACGTAAGGTAAACCTCCAAAATATTGGATTAGCATAAAATGAAACCATCCTCTAAAAAATAAGAGCTGCCCCTTAATTAAATTACGTTCCTCATTGGTAGCGTTTACCAGTAAATCCATATTGGCCAAACCCAAATTTGCTTTACGTATGCCGTACCATGCTAGTGGATATAGGCCTTTTGTAAACCTATCATCATTGGTGTTAGCACCATTGTTATCCATCCAGCCTGCTCCCCATCCGTCAAATTCTCTTTGCCATCCCCAAAAATCACCATTATCTATTTTGACAACTAAATGGAAATTATTAGCTGTGGTCTGAATTTCATCTTCTCCAAAATTGAAACTGTTTGTCCAATAACGATTTGTGAAATCAGGAATACAATTGTAAAGCTCTTCAGTATATCCTTGAAAGTTTCTAAAATCTTTAAAAGCTATTTCCTCAGAAACAATTGATTCTGGTTCTTTATCTAAATACTTTTCACAAGAAGTAACTACTGTGAGTACTATTGTTAATAGGCATAGTGTTAATGTTTTTATTTGCTTTTTCATAATTATTAAATTAAAATCTAATATTTGAACCTAGATTAAATCTTTTTACTGTTGGATAAGCTCCTTGGGAAGCCCAACCTTGTCCTCCAGAACTTTGAAAATTTGATTCACGATCATCAGGCATTTTTGTCCATACATATAGGTTGTTACCGTTTACAAAAACTCTTAATGAAGAGATTCCCGCTCTTTTAACCCATTTTTGATCAAAAGTGTAGGCAACTTCTGCATTTTTTAATCTTATATAAGACCCATCATACATGAAACGATTGCCAGGTGTGTATCCACTTGGAGTAGATCCCCATCTAGGCATTGGCAAATCAGCACTCATATTCTCTTTTGACCAATAAGTACCTTCTTCATACGCTACTGGGTTTTGAGAACCAAATGTTCCTAATACAACTTGACGAGTTACATTATTTACTCCATAGAATTGGGTGAAAAGACTGAATCCTTTCCAATCAAAACCCAAAGTTGCGTTATAGGTATTTTCTGGCGATCCTGAGTATCCAAATGGAATATTATCATTTGCATCAATAATACCGTCGGCATTGTAATCTAAAATATGATAGTTGCCTGGTAGTTTTTGTCTATCATTTACGTTGTGTTGAGTACTACCATAAAGTTGATCCCAAGTATTGTAATAACCACTGCTTACATAAGAATAAGCTTGACCAATTTGCTTGTTTAATGGTTTGGAATACAAAGGCAGTAATTGAGGAACATCAGCTTCTATAACTTCATTTTTTGCTCTAGTGAAATTGATGTTAGACCAAAGTCTAAGGTTTTTATTGACATTTTTATTGAACTGAATATCAAATTCATACCCTCTTGATTGAACTCTTCCTACGTTTGCTACTGGTGCTGATGCACCAAAATATGAAGGTACCGCTCTGTTACCACCTGAGCTTAAAATATCACTTCTATCATCTTGAAAGAAATCAACACTTCCTGTTATGGCATCTTTAAAAAATCCAAATTCGACACCAAGATTTTTCTTTGTTACTTTCTCCCATCTTACGTTAGGGTTACCAACTCCGGTTTGTCTGTACCAATTGTATGGGCTTTGTTCAGCATCTACTCCAGTAATTCCTAATCTGGTTCTTCCACCAAAACTCCAGTTACTTATATATGCAAACCTAGGCGCTCCACCATCATCTCCAATTTGACCATAAGATCCTCTAATTTTTAATAAACTGATAAACTTTATAGGCTTCATGAATTTTTCTTCTGATAATACCCAACCTAAACCGCCGGAAGAGAAGAACTCAAATCTATATTCAGGCCCAAATCGTTCTGATCCGTTATATGCGCCGTTATACTCAAAAGTATATTTACCTGCATAGTTGTAGGTGGTACGAAAAACCCAATCTTCTCTATATGACGGAATTCTACTTCCGTTAGCACTTTCATCTCTACTCCACAAACCCATTGCAGTAAGGTTATGCTTGGTTGCAATTGTTTTTACATAGTTTAATTGTAACTGAGAAAACATTCTACGGTAAGTAGCATTATCATCTACGTTACCAGCAGCAGTTGCCCATCTCACGCTTTCTTGAAACTCTAATTGGGTATTGATATCCTTTGCTTCTCTATAGATTATAGCCCCTGTTTCCGGATTAATCCATTTGCGTTGAACGCCATTATTTGCATCATTTATACCCCTACCATTTTCTACAAAAGTGTTATCTAAAGACAACATCCCTTTAGCTGTTAAACCCTTAACTAAAGACCCTAAATTTTGATCTAGTGAAAAGTCAGTTGTTATTCTTGATGTTGTTACTTGTTGAATACCACTAGTTGATAAAATTTGCGCAGAGTTTAATCCCATTTGCTCATTCGGACTGTAATATCCCCATGTACCATCAGCATATTTTGGCACATAAAGGTTTGGCGCTGTAGAATAAGCAGCTGTCCAAGTATTATAAGGGTTTACACCAATCCATGGCCTTTCGGATACACCTCTAGAGCCAGAAATATTTGTTTTAAAAACAGTTGTTGGGGTTAATTGAAAATCTAAATTACTTCTAACATTTAATCTATTGAAGCCATATCCACCTGTATAACCTCTATTGTTTTCAAATTTTCTAAATAAATCTGCTTCATCTAAATAATCTACAGATGTAAAGTACTTTACAAAAGCAGTACCACCACTAACATTTACATTAGCGTTATAAGACATGGCACTTTCTCTAAAAAGTGTGTTCACCCAATCAACATTAGGATAGCGTTCTGCCTCTGCTAAATTTGCAGGGTTTCTATATTTCAGCATGATATCCATTGGTTGAAAAGAAGCCCATGATGAAGGATTCAATGCCAACTCATTTTCGATTGCTTGATTACGTACAGCAAACATATCATAAGAATCTAACTTACCAGGAAGCTTAGAAACCGACTTCATAACAGTATTTACAGAAGCTCTTATTTCTGCTTTTCCATCACGGCCTCTTTTGGTAGTAATTAATATAACTCCATTAGCTCCTTTAACTCCAAAAACAGCGGTAGCAGAAGCGTCCTTTAAAACAGTAACAGATTCAACAGAGCTGATATCTATATTATTCATTGACCGCTCTACACCATCAACCAAAATCAAAGGACTGGCATTATTCCAAGTGCTTCGTCCTCTAATTAATATCTGAGGATCTTCATCACCCGGCATACCATTACTAGCTGTTGTTATTACGCCTGGTAAATTACCTGTTAAGGCAGCACCTAAACTAGATACACCACCTGTACGCTCTAATACTTTAGAGGTTGTTTGCGAAATTGCACCTACAACACTCTGTTTCTTTTGAGTGCCATAACCAACCACAACAACTTCACTTAATTGGGCAGCATCATCCTTAAGAATAACCTTAACGTTGGTTTTACCCTTTACGCTAATTTGTTGCCCTATCATCCCGATAAAAGAAAATGTAAGAAAATCATTCTCACTAGGTACTTCAATAACAAACAAACCGTTTATATCAGTGAAAGCTCTGATGGTTGTTCCTTTAATCGTTACGGTTACTCCCATTAATGGGTTGTCTGCCACGTCTACAACTTTACCTTTTAACGTTTGCTTTGTTTGAGCTGATGCAGAAACACATACTGTTATTAGAATAAAAAGTGAGATGAAAACTCTATAAAAATTTATACTTGTTGGCAACAAAGTTTTGCGCAAGCCAACTAATACTGCATTGTTTTTTTCCATTGTAAAATAATTAAAAGAGAAATCGAGTTCTTACAAGAAGTTAAATCTTGCTTTGGGTTTTATTGAAAACGTATTTAATGACTGATGCATCAATTTTTGAATTCGATAAGCTAATGACTTAAGTAGGTATTTTTTCATTCAATAAAATTTAGATTGGTAAGTTTTTAAAATTGCAATCGATTGCTTATTGTAAGCAATCTATTTTAACCAAGCGGTTAAGTTGGAGCTATCATATCTTTTTTTAAGTTTAGTTTAGTGTGTACCCACTATAGAAGTGAATTGGTTTGTTT
>Ga0326733_1000347_pt1 | contig 13568 bp, 21 predicted proteins | sample 14_GP2_308_FD_207946 | JGI IMG/M metagenome (GOLD analysis project Ga0326733, IMG submission 207946) | Glacier ice microbial communities from Ngari, Tibet, China - 14_GP2_30.8 | ecosystem: Environmental > Aquatic > Freshwater > Ice > Glacier | place: China: Ngari, Tibet | collected 2018-07-17 | reverse complement strand
AAGAATAGAAAAAGAAATTACAGCATTAGACAAAGATGCTTTGATTAAATATGAATTGGAGGTTTTGCAGTTACCGTAGTCTTGCTACTAACGGAGTTGCTATAAGATGGCGGCTTATGCGTCATCGAGATTTCAGCCGCTATTTTATAGCTATTGTTATATTCTCGGCTTTTTTTACACAATATTAATTATTAAAAAATACATTATGAAAGTAGAATTTGAATTAAACTTAGATTCCGATGGAAGACCTTGTATAAAGTTTAAACATCACGATAAAGATAGCTCACTAGAGCAAAAAGCATTGAAGATTTTTATTAATGCGGTAAAGGAAAAAGGAATGTGTTTAAAGAATCCGGGCGGGTATATTGATACCAATGGTAATAGTTGGGAGAAATATGAAATACAAATTAAAAAAGCCAGAGTAGCTTTGGCAGGCAAGTTGCTCGAAGCTGGAATATAACGTTTCGCAGCCTTGCGATGGTGGCGAAATTAAAGACCATTACCAGCAAGTACAAACAAATAATTAAGGCTATCCGAGCTATTTCGGACACAAACCAAGCCAGCCACTAGCTCAAGACTGCTGTTATGTGAGGTACGGTTATTAAAAACTAAATATTATGATTTTTACACACTATTTTGTTACTGGATTTGGATGGGAAAATACAATTTTTCAACCTAAAGATTTTAAAGAAGTTGAAAAACTTGGAGAAAGCAACGAAGGTGTTGTTTATATTGGGATTGCAGAAAATAATAAAACACATATCTTATTAGATGAAACACAAAAATCGTCTTTTAAAGACGAATCTTAGTATCTCACATAACGTTCTAAATAACCGCAGTTTGACTATACGGTTAGTTGCTTTGGCAAATTGAGGTTATTGCTTGTTATATTCTCGGCTTTTTTTTAACACTAAATATAAATAAAATGGAAAACACAAAAGACAAAACTTACACGATTAAAACACTAAATCAAATTTGCAATATTGTTAACGATGATAATATTGAATTATTAATAAATGATTTTGCGCAATGGTTGATATATTACAATGAGGCTATAAAATCTGTTCGAGAAAAAATACCGAATGACACCGAAAAGTTAAAAAACATTGAAATTGCAAAATGTGATTTTATATGGACTGATGACGGAAAAAACAAATTGACTGGGGTTATTTTTACTGAAAACGAAACGGGTAAAACAACAAAAGTAGACTTTGTAAATACAGACGAATTAAACAAAAGAAAACCACTTGCTTAACTTTGGTTACAAAGTTGCTCAAGCTGGAATATAACGTCCTGCCGCTTGGCGATGTGGCAAAAAAGCACGCCCGAATTATTAAGATTATTACAAGTGCGTAAGGCACAAACTAAATTATAAATTAAGCCTCATATTGCCATATTGCCAAACGGCTGTTATGTGAGGTTTTTAAATTAACAACAAATGGAAATTAAAGAAACAAAACAAGTTACTAAATTAATGAGTGTAACTGTTGCAAGGAAATGTGATGTATGTGGAAATATTCACGAAGGACAATATACGCCAAGCGAATGGCATACTTTTGAGCATCATCATAATGAATGGGGAAATGATAGTGTTGATTCTTATGAAAATCACGAGGTATGTTCTCCTGAATGTTATTGGACTAAATTTAAACAATGTGTTTTGGAATTAGATGGCATGAATAGTGCAGAGGTAGATGGTTTTGAAATTCAATTCGCTCGTCGTTTGGTAAATCTCACATAACGGACGATGATAGGAGCAGTTTGCTACTTACAGAAGCTGAATCGAAGGACTGAACGTCTGCAAATTGCTCTTATCATATGTTATCAGCATACCACTTAACACAATTTTTAAATTATTTATATGAAACCAACTAAAGAAAAATTACAAGAAGTTTTCGGGAATTATTTTGATATAGCCAACGGACTTATGGACGAATATGGTTGGATACCTCAAAGAAATTATTATACTTATTTTCCTCAAAATACACAAATTAATACTATCAAATTCGACACCTTTAAAAGACCAAAAGAATTAGAGCTATTTGCTCCTTATTTCATTTCAGGAAGTTGTAAAGGAGAAATTTGTTCTATTTGCGGAAAAGAAGCAACGAATAAATTAGGGGAGGAAATACCATCTGACGACCCTGATAAAATGCGACACAACCTAACCGCTTATGTTTGTCGTGAACACTTTACGATGATTGTAGGCGGTGCTGATAACGTCCCGCGGCTACCACTGCCGCCTAAGCACAAGCGAGATTTTGGCGGTGGGCGGTAGGTGCTGTTATGCCTAGTACGGCAAAATTAAAATTAACAATAAAATAAAAACAAAATGAACAAAACAATATGGAAATTTCAATTACAAGTATTAGACACTCAATTTATTTGGATACCTAAGAATGCTGAAATATTATCAGTGCAAAATCAAAACGAATCACTTTGTATATGGGCATTAGTAAACCCAACAGAAGAAACTGAAGAAAGATGCTTTGAGGTATTCGGAACTGGTCACGAAGTTGGTTGCGATATGGGAGTTGACAGGAAATTTATAGGAACGTTTCAAATGAATAAAGGCAGTTTGGTTTTTCATCTTTTCGAGCGATTGTAGTATTAGGCATAACGGTTCGTCGCTATAATTTCGGCGTGGCTTGTAACCGTAAACTTTCTGCCGAAAACAAAATATTATTAACCACCGATAATTCCACTAAATAAAACGCTGAAATATAGCGACTGTTAGGGAATCGGCTTTACAACGCCAAAGATTATGAATATAAAAGTTTATGCAACAGACAAAAGCGGAGATGAAACAAGTGAGGAAAATCGTTTATTATGGTATCCTAATTTAATTAAAGCACTTCATACTTATATTTCAATGTTTAATAATTTACCGCAAATAGGTATTGAATTTTTAGAGGATGATAGTTTAGACCCGATGACAATTAAAGGAATAGTGATAAATCCTATTTCCGAAGTAATAACAGTTCATTTTGAGTACTACTAAGCTGTTCCCTAACTACTTGCTAACACTTATAAATGTATTACAAAATGGCTAAACTACTAACAAAAATAAAGGTTATACGTATTTCAGAAATGCAGTTGCAAACGCTGCAAAAAATGAAATCTTACAATGTTGATGTTGGTAAATTCATACGCGATGCAATCAGCGAGAAAATACAAAGGGAATACAAAAAAAATACAGCAAGATGAAAACAGCAATAAATCAGTTGATAAAATGGATATGGTTGGACTTCTTTCCGAATGAATCTATTAGCGTTGAATCAGCTAATAGGATTGATTTAAAGGCAAAAGACTTGAAAGACACGGAAAAGGATTTAATTTTAAAAGCGTTCAATTCTGGGCGTTTATGTGAAGAAATAGGAATGGATAAAACAGCAGAGGAATATTTTGACGAAACTTTTGAAAAATAAACTTAAAAAAGTTACGTTGGTGTATTAGTTTTGTTTATATTTGGAGCAAATTAATTCTCAATGTTAGAAGAACTTTGCAAGAGTCACGATAAATGGGTAAGAATGGCACAGTCCATTTGCGGAAATCGCGACAAAGCAAACGATTTGACACAAGATATGTATTTGCAGTTACACGATTGCACCAAGGAAATAAACGAATGGTATGTGTACCGGACAATCAAAACTCTTTTTCTTATGGAGTTGAGAGCGAACAAAAACAAAACATTTGTCGAGGTTGAAAATTTAAGTATCATTGATGATGATTTCGATCACTTTGAAAATAACGTTAAATACGAAATAGTAAAGAAAGAATTTGACAGTTTGAAGTGGCACGAAAAAACCATCATAAAATACAGTTATGAAGATGGACTTAGAGAATGTTCCAGAGGAATGAGAATCAGCGGAACAACCATTTTAAACTATCGCAACAAATTAAAACAAAAGGTATGGCAAAAGTTAAAAAATCCCACGGGTTTGGAGATACTATCGCAAAGTTTACGGAAGCAATTGGAATTGAACCGTGTGCAGGGTGTACAGGCAGAAAGGCTGTTTTAAATGATTGGTTTCCTTACAAGAATGTTGTGGAGCTTACAGACGATCAAAAGGCAAGTGTAGCCAACATCAAGGAATTGGAAGATGAAGAAGTCTTGTCGATTTATAACGATGCTTTTAACACTGATTTGATTATGGAACATTACAACGGAGGCGTGAAAGATGCGGTTATAAATTCCCTTTTAAAATTATCAAGTTATGAATAAGGCGATAATATATTTCAATGGCGAATTAATTAAATCAGTTGATTATGATGTTTGTGAGCCGGACGACAATAGAAATGTTTATGTGTTGTCAAAAAACATAAAGGATAGTAAATCAACACTAGTAGTTGCGTTAGTTCCTTTTAATTATATGATTGAGTTTATTTCAAAATAAAGATTAAATTTACAAAATAACTAAATGTAAAATTATGAAAAAATCAGTATTATTATTAGCGAGTTTATTTTTATTAAGTTGCACGACAGACACGGAGGTAATCTCGCCAAACTCTAAATGCAATTGCGGAACGATTACAAACATAGTAACGGGCGGAACAGTAAACGGAAATACATTAATGACCTACACGGTCAAAAACAATTGCACCGCTGCAATATCGACTATAAAAAAAATAAACACCAATGGAACGGTGGGGGATGAAATGTGTAACTAAGGATTGATTAACCAATCTTTTTCAATTATGGATAAAAGAAAAAACAACGGAGGGGCAAGAGCAAACAGCGGGAGGGCAAAGAAGATTGATGAAATTACTTTAATCGAGTCTATGGATGCAATCGCTGTACCTGATGTTATTTGGAACGCACTTTGCAAAAAAGCAAAAGAGGGAGATTCAAACGCCATAAAAACGTGGTTGCAGTATCGTTTTGGGATGCCTAAGCAAACGATTGACTCTAATGTTAGCTTAACTGATTTTAGTATAAAAGAAGTCTTGGAATTTGATAACCTTAAACAATAAATATAAATCTTTATTCGCAAACGACACCCGTTTTTTTATCATTACGGGAGGTCGTGGAAGTTCAAAGTCTTTCGGGGTTGGCACTTTTGCCAGCCTTTTATCGTTTGAGGTAGGTCATAAAATACTATTCACTAGGCAGACAATGACAAGTGCGCACCTTTCAATCATCCCGGAGTTTCAAGAAAAGATTGATTTGATGGAAGCGAACCATCATTTTGATGTAAACAAATCTGAGATAGTAAATAAGCAAACCAAAAGCGAAATAATATTTAGAGGCATCAAATCCAGCAGCGGAGACCAAACAGCAAACCTCAAATCTTTACAAGGCGTTACCACTTGGATATTGGACGAAGCGGAAGAACTAACGGATGAAAAGACATTCGATAAAATCAACTTATCCATTAGACAAAAGGGAATACAAAACAGGGTAATCCTTATATTAAATCCAGCAACCAAAGAACATTGGATTTATAAAAGATTCTTTGAACTTGCCGGAGTTGAAACGGGATTTAATGGAATTAAAGGAAACACCACCTACATACATACAACATACCTAGACAACATATCCAATTTAGACAAGTCTTTTATAGATGAAGTCTTGAATATCGAAGCCACAAACCCGTCCAAATATAAGCACGTTATACTTGGTGGTTGGCTGGACAAGTCAGAGGGCGCAGTATTTACGAATTGGAAACTCGGAGTGTTCCAAGAAGTGGCTCAATCTGTTTACGGTCAGGATTACGGGTTTAGTGTCGATCCTACCACGCTTATTCAAACCTCAATAGATAAGCCAAACAAGAAGATATACGTAAAAGAATTACTTTACCAAACCAAACTTACCACAACGGAAATAGCGGTCATAAATCATCGTTACTGTGAAAATAGTTTAATAGTTGCCGATAGTGCAGAACCTAGACTGATTCACGAACTACGTAGCAGGGGCAACAACGTAAAAGAAACCGTCAAAGGTCCGGGCAGTGTAAGCGCGGGAATCGCCTTAATGCAGGATTACGAAATGATAATCGACAACGATTCTATTAATATAATAAAAGAGTTGAACAATTATGCTTGGAGCGACAAGAAAAGCAACACGGCTATTGATGCGTTTAACCACGCCATCGATGCAATGCGTTATGCGATCTATTTTCAACTAGCCAAACCCAATGCGGGAAAGTATTCTTTAGGTTGATACAAAACCGCCTTTTTGCATTATTAAGGTATGAAAGTAACCATACCAACATCCTTAAAAGAAATAACTCTTAAACAATACCAAACGTTTAGAGCAGCCACAGCCGACAACAAAGAAGACGACTTTGTAAAGCTTGCCTTGGTTACCATCTTTTGTAACCTTACTTTAGAAGAAGTGGTAAAAATCAGGGTCAAAGACTTCAATGACATAGCCCTGCAAGTTTCACAAACACTACAACACGAACCATCATTTTCCCAGCGTTTCAAACTGAACGGCAAAGAGTTTGGTTTCATTCCCAACCTAGACAAGATAACAGCCGGGGAGTTTATCGACTTGGATAAATACCTTAAGGAAGAGGAAACATTAGACCGTGCGATGGCTGTTCTGTTCCGACCTATCGACAACTCATTTAAAGACCTTTACAACATCGAGCCGTATATTAGTTCCGAAACATACAGAAAGGAATTAGAAGACATGCCTCTCGATGTTGTTATGGGTTCGATTGTTTTTTTTTACAATTTAAGCAACGAATTACTGAAAGCTACGAAGGATTATTTTCTACAACAGACGGAAACAAAACTTTTGGAGGAGGTTTTGCAGAAAAATGGGGTTGGTATCAATCAATTTATACTATCGCTGGAGGAAGCATCTTTAAGTTTGGAGAAACTACGGCACTCGATATACACACCTTTTTAACATTTCTTGAGTTCAAAATAGATTTGGCAAACGAAGAAACAAAATACATAAAGCAAGATGAATAGTTTACTGATAGCGATCACGCATTTAAAAGCCCTCTTTGAATTAGACACTAGGGTAACAACTGTTATAGAGGGCGAGGGCGAAGAAATTGACACCTACAAAACAAACCAATATCCATTGGTCAATCTTTCAATAGGCACAAGTACGGTGGGAGTTGGAGAGGTAAAGCATCAAATAGTTGTCCACGCACTAACGCAAAGAAGTTACAGCAAAACCCAAAGCCAAGGCGCAGACACGGTGCTGGCTACACTAACGGTTGACACGCCATTGACGGTTGACGGGGCGATTGCTCCAATACCAGCGGGGAGATTTTGGAAGAACGACAATAAATTAACGAATTTAGATTTGACATCCGACATATTAATTAAGGCGATCACCAGAATAAAATTACAGAACAACCAGAACGATGTGGAATTGAGCAACGAGCCAACCTTGGAAGTGATAAAGTTTGACTTCTTAAATACCTTGGATGGTTACAGTTGCACGTTTGAATTAGCCGTTACTAATAACGATAACGTATGTTCCTACTAAACACCCAAGTTGTAACAAAAGCCTTTGCTGATTATGTGGTGCAGCAGTCACGAACCAACTTGACCAAGAAGGGAAAGAACGTTTCAAAGGATTTGTATAACTCAATAAAGAATGAGGTGGTTCCAGATAACGGATATACCATCATTGGGTTTTCGATGGATGGATACGGTCAGTTTGTCGATCAAGGCGTAAAAGGCAAGACATCGGGAAGCAAAGCACCAAACAGCCCTTTTAAGTTTGGAAGCGGAACGGGTAAAAAAGGAGGGTTGAGTAAAGGGATAAAGCAATGGGTAAAGGCGAGACAATTCCAATTCCAAGACAGAAAATCGGGGAGGTTTTTGTCTTATGAAAGCACGGCTTTTTTAATATCTAGGTCGATTTATCACAAAGGAATAAAGCCAACCAACTTTTTTTCAAGACCGTTGGAGTTGGGATTGAAGAAATATGTTGACACGGATTTAATGAAGGCGTTCGGTCAGGATGTAGATATAATGATACAAAATAATTTAATCAAAAAGTAATGGCATATTCCAAGATAGTAATAAATTTTACAAGTGTTCCTTTAGAAAATCAGGTTCTGAATTTTTATGATTCAAATAAAGGGATAAACCTAAACGAAATCTTTAAAAACAACAGGGCGGGTAATGGTCAATGCGACCTTCCTTTTTTTGATGTTATAGACAATAGATGGCAGGATACTATTTCTAATCTTTATAAAATTGCGGTTAATTCAGATTATAACAATTTAGGATTATTTACAGTAACAAGTGTTGACGGATTGAATGGATTAGGTTCGGTAACTATAACGGCTACTTATGACAATGCCGTTTTTAGTTTGGTTCAAAACGGAACGAACGCAGCCGTTACTATTACCAACAGCACAGCCGTTGTTATTATTCCCGATCCAGTCATTCCCGATGTGCTGCCAGACGCAAAGATATTGAGCCGTTCTCCTTACAACGTTACGGTAACGCCTCCAATCTTGTTTGATCAAATCATAATGAATTTATACCTATACAAAGGTCACAAAACAACGAGCAGACCCGTGTTGCCAAACTACACACTTTCAAAGATTGTGGTGTATGCAGGACAGCCAAAGATAGCAATCGAGATAAGCAAAATAGCAAACGATTTTATAAAGAACAATTACACGCCCACTTTGGGAGGTGGTTCGCAAAAAACAAGTTTGCAAAATTCAACTTGGATTTATGCTGAAATGACAATGAAGTATTTAGGTAATCCCATTTACTACATTAACCAAACGCTATACGCTTTGGATGGGTTTGGCTATCATACGGAACTTGCCAACCCGACAATTAAAAAGAACGTACTTAGCAGTATTTCAAACCACGTATTTTATAACGGTTCAACTTATCCTCTGTACTTCTTGACCAACAATTTAACGTCTATTTCGGTTAACGGAATAAACGTTCCGTTTGCCTACAATCAAAGTAACAGCAACGAGGTGGTTGGAATGGTCAACGTAGGTGCGTATGCAAGTGTGGTGGGAACGTTTAACGCTGTTTTTACCTATTCGACAGGGGTTGAAACGCATACTTTTGAAGTAAAAGACGAGTGCAAGTACCAGTTAATCAATTGCACTTTTAAAAATAAGTTTGGTTTCTGGCAAAACATCCCTTTCAACAAGCTGTCAAAGAAATCAATTGACTTTGAAAGTCAGGATTTTATGCCTATTGTTTCCAGTTTTGGAACGTATGCGTTAAATTCCCACAACAAAAAGACTTTTTTGTCTAACGGAAAAGAAAAAGTAACGGTCAACACCGATTATTTAAGAGAGGAATACAACGAACTTTTTAAGGAATTGATGCTAAGTGAGTTTGTTTACTTGGAAGAAAACGGTCAAGTGTTCCCTGTAAACATAGTTAAGAAAACATTTGAAAAGAAAACAAAACTAATCAATAAATTGATACAGTATTCAATGGATTTTGAATACAGTTTTAACCTTATGAACACCGTAATTTAATGAATGTAGCTATTTACATAAAAGGGAAACAAATAGATTTGTTTGAAGACGAAAGCATAGAAATAAATCTTTCAGTAAAAAACATTTCCGACATATCCAAAGTGGTAACTGATTTTACGCAGGGGTTTACAATTCCCGCAAGCCCAAACAACAACCAGATATTAACGTACTGGTTTGACGCGGATGTTGATGGAACGTTCAATGGAAACCTTAGAGTTGATTCGTACATTGAAGTCAATAGTTTACCTTATAAATCAGGGGTAATCCAATTGGATAACTGCAAGCTGAAAAACGGTTTGCCTTATTCGTATTCGATTACTTTTTTCAGCAACGCGGTAAGTTTAACCGACAAGTTTGGTGACAACCTTTTAAGCGGAAATGCAGACGCGTTAATGGATTGCAACCTTACGGCATATAACCACAATTACGATGCGGTAACGGTGACTAATGCTATGCAAAAAGACACCATAGCAAACGGGGACATTTACTATCCACTTATCACGGCAACGGGCGACCTTAATTATGGGGATGGTTCGACACGTGATTTGGTCTACATATCGAACACTTTGAAGTTTACCGATTTTAAACCCGCCATACGTTTGATAAAAATCATCGAAGCGTTGGAAGTTGCTTATGGAATTACATTCTCGCGCGATTTCTTTGACAGGTCATTGTTTTACAATTTGTTTATGTGGCTACATAAAGACGCTGGGAGTGTGGACAACGCGGGACAGATTAAAAAAATAGATTTTACAAACAAAGGAACTATTGAGTTGTTTGGAGGCGAGGTAAATTTAATAGATGATTACTACATTGCGCCTCCAGCGATCAGGGTAAATGCGCTGATTAAGATAGTGCCTTCAGTTGGTTATGAAAACACGCCCTATTGCATAGAAAGAAATGTTGATGGTGTAAAAACTGGCTCACGCGAGAATTTAAAAGGAATTTCATATACTTCTTTTTATACGTATACCAACACGAGCAAACATACTTTCTTTGTTTCCAGTACGGAGGGATTAAAATTCACGTCCGAGCTTATCGTTAGAAGAAAATCAAACGGAGAAGAAAAGACGGCTATTTTTGCTGAGCAAACTATCATCGGGGATTTGGTTGTAAAGGACAACTTGCCACAAATAAAAGTAAAAGATTTTATTAATAGTCTTATATCTCAATTTAACCTAATCATCAAGCCAACAAGTGCAACCACTTTCTATGTGGACACGTTGGATAATTGGTACAGCAAAGGAAAGACTTATGACATATCGGGATTGGTAGACATAAAAGAAATAACGGTTGCCAAACCCGACATTAAAAAACAAATAGATTTTAGTTACCAAAAAACGGATGCGCTTTTAGGTAAAGAATATTTTGACAATTACCAGATAGGTTACGGAGACTTGAAAGCGAAGTATGATGTTTCGGGTTCGGACTTGAAAATTGAAAGTCAGTTTGAAAATATGATGTTTGAAACATTGGTAAATCCAGCCACAAAGACACCGACAAACATTCAATGTGGATTATCCATTGATAAGACATTAGAGCCTTACAAAGCAAAACCGTTTGTATTTTATAAAAATGGTCGTGTAGATATGGCAACGGTTTTAAAAGTATCAGGGATTTCAATTCCTTCTTTGACACATACGGCAACGGAAGATAATTTAGACTTCGCACAAGTTACCAATTCCTTAAACTTTGGAAACGAAAATTCGACTTATTTTTATACGCTAATAAAAAGAGGATTGTATTTTAATTTTTGGAAAACATACATCGAGGATTTGTATAATAGAAAATGCAGGGTACTGACTTTTAAATGCAAGATACCCGTTTACATTTTGTACAACTTGGGATTAAATGACAGGTTCATAATAGGAGGTAAGAAATATAAAATTTCTACACTGAAAGTAAATCTTGTTAATGCTGATGCAACGGTGGAAGTGTTCACGGATTTCTCAGCACCCATAGACAGCGAAAGTGTTATTTCCTTCATAACGGTTGACAGCGTGATAGTGAAAGTTGACAGCCCGGTAAAGGTAAACAACATCATTTCGACCGCGCCCGTAACTTCTTATTTAACCAACGGAATAAGCATAGTTGAATATTTCAGCACACGGGCGAAAGAACATTTTGAAGTGGGAGTAAAAGCCAATACGGGTTGGTATGTTACAACGTCCTCGCCTTGGATAACCTTAAATAAAACAGCAGGACAAGCCAGCGACTTTGTGAGAGTATCAACATCGGAAAACACCACGGGAATTGAAAGAACGGGAACGGCAACATTTACCATCGGAGCAACGAATTACACACTAACAATAACGCAACTATTATGATAAAGACGGTAATTGATTTGCTCACGTGCAACGATTGGCACGGCACGAAAAGCGAGGTTATAGAAATCGCAAAAGGAAAATATGAACTACCTAAAAATTTCAAGGGAACAATAGCAAAATTAAGAAGGTTATGGCAATAGAGAGAATAGTAAACATAATTGTAAAAGACAATGCGTCAGTTAGCGATAAGCACGTAAAAGAACTTGACAAGTCATTGAACAAGCTGGAAGGTTCAAACAAGGGCGTGACGGGTTCAATGAAAGAGTCTAGCTTGTCCGTGTTGGAAAACGGGGGGGCAATGGGATTGCTTAACGATGCTACGGGTGGTATGGCAATGTCAGTTAAAGATGCCGTGGAGTCAATGGATTTGTTTTCTAAAGGCAGTAAGATAGCCACGGCAGCAACAGCCCTGCAAACGTGGGTAACCAATGGGGCAAACGTGGCGACCAAAGCATTTAGGGCAACTTTATTGACTACTGGGATTGGGGCGGTGGTCGTGTTGATTTCGGCTTTGGTCGTGGCTATGTCAAATATGGAGAGTTCAGCAGAAAAAGCGGAACACGCACAAAAATTATTGAATGACGAAATCGAACGAAGCAACAATTTGTTGTCGTCTGAACTTTCGGACATTGAATATGTGGCCAAGGCACAAGTTTTAAGGGCGGAAAAACAGGGCAAAAGTGTAAAAGAAATTCAAGCCATAGAAAACGGAGCAAGTACCGACAGGTTGAAAGCGTTAAAGAATGAGGAAGCAAGACTTTTAAAAGCAGGGCAGGACAAGAACAAAACACCGGAACAAGCCAAAGCGATTAACGACGCCTTGATTAAAAACACAGCTTCTTTCAATAAAGAAATTCAAAACCAAGAACTTGACAGACTAACGAAAGAAAGAGACATAGCGGTAAAGAGCAGGGAGGTTGTAACCAAAAGCAACACAGGCACGCAAACATCAGCTAAAGATCATCACGCTAAATTGTTGGCAGACCGAAAAGAGTATTTAGACAAGGCTAACGCATTTGGCGAAGAAAACAATTTAAAAGCGGTTGACACCGAGAAAATACAAAGGGATGCAGCCAAAACTGCAATGTTGGAAGACTTGGAAACAAAAGTGGCAATTGGGAATAATTGGGTAAAAGAGAGTAGGCACATGGCAGAGCAAGAGATTGCGGATGCGCAAGCCGCAGCAACAGCAAAGCAAAACATTAACGCCACGGCTATCCAATCGGCACAGGGATTGGTTGGAATATTGGCGGGATTGGGAGAAAAAAACAAGAAAATACAAAAGGTTGCGTTAGTGGCAAGCGCGGGTTTGTCCATCGCTGAAATTATAAACAACACAAACGTTGGTAGTTCTAAAGAGGTTGCCACAAAAGGCGTTTTTGGTTTGAGTACTTCGGCTGTTTTATACGCTAAAATGGGCGTGAGTATTGCATCTGTATTGGCAGCAACAGCAAAAGGAATGTCAGCCTTGGGAGGTGGTGGAGGGTCAGCGGGTGGAGGCGATGGAGGACGACCAAGTACAGCACCGCAATTCAATATCGTTGGTCAAAACTCAAACAATCAATTGGCGCAGTCAATCGGGAACAGTCAAAACAGACCCGTGGAAGCGTTCGTGGTATCTGGAAATATGACAACCGCGCAAAGTTTGGACAGGAACAGGATAGCAACGGCAACGTTTAATAATTAAGTTTAAAAATAAAAATAAAAATAGTTACGTTGTAATATTATTTTACTATATTTGTACTTCTTAAACGTATGAAGATATACGTTACTATTTAAAAACTCAAAGACCTTACTTAATTGT
>Ga0326733_1000346_pt1 | contig 13594 bp, 11 predicted proteins | sample 14_GP2_308_FD_207946 | JGI IMG/M metagenome (GOLD analysis project Ga0326733, IMG submission 207946) | Glacier ice microbial communities from Ngari, Tibet, China - 14_GP2_30.8 | ecosystem: Environmental > Aquatic > Freshwater > Ice > Glacier | place: China: Ngari, Tibet | collected 2018-07-17 | reverse complement strand
TATGTGAAGGAAATAATTAAGTTAATTTCCTAAAATATTTAAAACAATTTTTAAATTACTAGCTAGTTAATTACTATTCATTTAGTTGTCTATTTAATCTATATTTTGGCGTGTGTATAAACTATGGATATAAATACTTAAATACAAATTTAATATATTTTTTTAATATTCGCTTACTTTTAAAAGGAGTCGTGGATGATGTTACAAATTTAAAATATTGGAAATTATTTAGAATTCATCTTGTAATTTAGTGCTCAAGTTCGAAACTAATTTACTTTCAACGATTAATCGCTTTTTTAAAGAAATATTAATTACCTGTGGGTAAGGACAAGCGAAGCTTTGAACAGAAGCCAATCCTAATATTTTTTTCTGCCTCTCATTTATAAATCATTCAATTTTTATACAATATGTCAAGAGCGACCGCCTAAATGCGTTCGAATACTTTGTTTAGTAGCACCAAATCCATGAGAATCTATCTTAAAAATCTAATATTTTCCATTCCATTATTTTTTTGCTCCTGTAACACTTACAAGCAAGTAACTTATTTTCAGGATTTAAATCGCATCGAGCCTACAAAAGAAAGTGTAAATAATTCGGGTACATTAATAATTAAACCCGACGATGTTTTAGGAGTAAGTGTGAGTAGTTTAAATGCTGAAGCATCTGCGGTATTTAATTTTGCTTCGAATATTAATGGAGTAAACGAAAGCTACGGAGGATATTTAGTAAATGCTGTTGGGGAGATCGAAATGCCTTTGATAGGAGCAATTAAAGCAAGTAGTTTAACAACATTGCAATTAAAGGACTTAATTAGGAAAAAATTGATACCCTTTTTAAGAGAGCCAGTGGTTCGTGTAAACCTCTTAAATTTTAAAGTATCTGTTTTGGGAGATGTAGGGCAACCAGGCTTATTTAAGACTCAAAATGAAAAATTTACCATTACCGATGCTTTGACAATGGCTGGAGATTTAAATGTTACGGCTAAACGGAAAATTATATTAATAAGAGAAGAAAATCAGACAAGGGAATATATTCCTATAGACATGACTTCCAAAAGTTTATTCAATTCACCATATTATTATTTAAAAAATAATGACATTATTTACGTGGAGGCGGGAAGTGCAAAGTATGCATCTATCGATCAAACCTATCCTAGAATTGGATTACTTTTATCACTAATATCTATCGCAGCTATTTTTATCAGAAGATAATTGCTAGAAAAAAAAATAATTTAAAACAAATATTGTACAATCTTTATTATCCAGTTGTTTGATAAGTAGCTCTTTTTATCAAGTTTAATTGTCTGTTCTACCATGGATGTTTAAGCTCTTACTTTTTCCCTAATTTTTAAAAGTTCCTTTTTTTTATTGACACTTCCTTGGACGGGAGTGAGCTGGCGAAGCTTTTTGCCAAAAAAATTAATCAAAAAATTTAAAAATTAATCTATATGGAAAGTAAATGGTACGCAATTTATACCCAAGGCCGTTGGGAAAAAAAAGTGGCTTCTTTATTAACAAAAAACAATATTGAAAATTATTGTCCATTAAACAAGGTTGTGCGTCAATGGAGTGACCGCAAAAAGGTAGTGGAAGAGCCTTTATTTACTTCTTATGTATTTGTTAAAATTACCGAAAAACAACAAAGTATTGTTAGGCAGATAGATGGGGTTATAAATTTTGTTTATTGGTTAGGCAAGCCAGCGGTTATCAGAAATGATGAAATAGAGATGATTCAGTTATTTCTTATTGCTTATATGAATGTAAAATTAGAAAAAAATAAGGTAAGTGTTAAAGACATCATTCGGATTGTGGATGGGCCTTTAACTGCATTTCAAGGAGAGGTAATAGCTGTTAAGAATAAAACCATCAAAGTACTTTTACCCAAGCTAGGTTATTTAATGTATGCTGAAATAGAAACTGGCAACGTAGAGGTAATTATCAGACATTTGGCTCACAGGGCCATTTAATACTACTAATAATAATTTGTATAACATCCTAATCTGATTACTTTATGGACATAAATAGTACTCGTCCGGTCTATAATGATTACTCAGATTTAGACAAATCGGTAAGCTTGTTTGACAAGCTTACCATGTATTTATATTACTGGCCTTATTTCATATTATGTATTTGTATTTGTTTGGGAGGAGCTTTTTTATATCTAAGATCTTCTGTGCCGATGTATACTGTTACCGCAAAACTTTTAATCAAGAGCGAGAAAAATGAAATTTCGAAGGAGGAGGGAAGCAGTAGCTCAACTACTAATGAAACAGTTATTGAAAATGAAATTGAAATATTAAAATCAAGATCGCTCTTACAACAAGTTGTTAAAAACCTACAACTTTGGGTGCAATATACTAGGATTGGAAAACTTAAATCTGAAGACCTGTACGGTTCATCCCCAATCAATTTTGTTTTGATACATCCGGCTAATAGCTTTTTCGGTCAATCAATGGAGATATTTATAAAAGATAAAAATACATTTGTTTTACAGCAGCCAAATTCTAAAAGTGATTTTCCGTTTAATAAAGAATTGAAAAGTGTTTTTGGCATTTGGAAATTAGAATCAAACAATAACCTAAGTGCTTTTATTGGTAGTACTATCCAAATTACGGAAAGTCATCCGCGGCATGTTGCCGACGGATTAGCGGAAAGTATTTTTGTATATACTGCGAATGAAGAAGCATCAATTGTTGACCTCGAATTAAAAGAAGTTGTACCTCAACGAGGGGTTGATGTACTCAATAACTTGATTTCAGTTTACAATCAGGCAGCTATTGAAGACAAAAATGTGGTCACAGCAAATACACTTAAATTTATTGATGAGCGATTAGCAGCTGTTAGTAACGAACTAAATGGTTATGAAAAAAAGGTTGAGAGCTACAAAAGCAGCAGGGGGTTGACTGATATTTCGGATGATTCTAAAGTTTTTTTAGAGAATGTAAAAACCAATGACGGGCAATTAAATGAGCTTAAACTTCAATTCCAAGTGTTCGACCAAATTCAATGGTATATAAAATCTAACAAAGGAATTGGATCGGCACCAGCTACCATTGGTATTTCTGATCCTAATTTGGTTTCACTTGTCAATAAACTTATCAGTTTACAACTAGAAAAGGATAAACTGTTATCTACTACACCAGAATTAAATCCGGTTTTCATCCCACTCAATAAACAAATTTTATCCGTCAAAAAAACTATTTTAGAAAATATCAATAGTATAAAAAGATCACTTTCCGGAACCAGAAACCAATTAGAAAGCTTCAATTACAAATTAGAGAATTCAATTAAACAAGTACCGGGGCAGGAAAGGGAGTTTATAAGCATTAAACGCCAACAGAGCATTAAAGAAGAACTTTATATTTATTTACTACAAAAGCGGGAAGAAGCCGTTGTTAACCACGCGTCCAAAATAAATGGAAGCAGAACTATTGAGGAAGCTTATTACGGATCGCCCGTTACTCGAAGCTCCATGTATACATACGCCTTATCGTTCATCCTGGGTATGTTGATTCCAGGCGGAATTATTTTCGGAAAAGATCTTTTAAATAATCGTATAACTTCCTCGAAAGAAATTGAGAATTTAATCCAAATTCCGATTTTAGGTGAATTGTCACAGCAAAAATTAACTACGCCATTAATAGTATTAGATGGCTCAAGAACCATTATTGCAGAGCAATTCCGGATACTCAGAACCAATCTCAATTATACCATAGGCAAACTTAAGGCTGGTAATGTAACGTTATTAACCTCTGGCATGCCGGGAGAAGGAAAGAGTTTTGTGACCAGAAATTTGGGAGCTTCATTTGCTGCTATGGGAAAAAGGTCTGTAATTCTGGAATTAGATTTTAGGAATCCCAGCATTTCTAAGTATTATAGTCTTCCAGGTGAAAATGGTATTAGTGCTTTTTTGAATGGCGAAGTGCCTATTGAAGAAATAATTCAACCTTCAAATATTCATCCGGATTTGTATGTAATAGCTACTGGTTACATACCTAAAAACCCGTCCGAACTTTTAGAAAGGCCAGAGATAGAAGTTTTATTTAATTGGTTGACTGCTAATTTTGATGAAATACTAATCGATACACCTCCTGTAAAGCTGGTGGCCGATGCCATGATATTATCCAGATTTAGTAATACAGTGCTATACATTATGAGGCAATCACATACTTACAAGTCAGATTTAAATTACCTTAAACAGCTTTACCAGCGGAATAAGTTTAACAATTTGCATGTAGTTTTAAATGGCGTAGAAATGAGTGGTAGATATGGCTATAAAAGCGAATATTATTACGGATACTACGCAAAAGAGCTCCAATCCTAACACGCTTTTCACCCTTCTCTAGCTAAATATCTTTCTTAGTTTTTCTATTAAAACGATATTCTATTGAGGTATCGATAGGACATTTTATGCACCAAAATATTCAAGAGTTTCATCCAATAGATAATTTCTTTATTATCAATTTTGGCAAATTCGCTCCTCATAATTTTTTTTGGGGAATGTGGGGAGCAGCCATTTTATTGATTGTTTTGATTTATTCGTTAACGATTTCAGTAGCTCCTTATCTTCATTCAGATGAATTTATGACTCTTGATTTGGGTAGAATTGTACTTCACCCAAACACCGGCTGGTCCATTGCTTGGATTACTAGTAAAGATCATCCGGTTTTTTTCATTTTCTATTTAGGGCCAGTATTTCAGGAGCTCTGTTATACCACATTTGGTCAATACGCCCCACGCGTATCTGCGATTGTTGGAGCTCTGATAGCTGCAACGATTTTAGTGAAGTGGTTGTTATTAAAAGGAACATATAAAAACGCTGCTTTTATACTTGGACTGGTATTTCTGCTTGATCCTATTTTTGTGCAAGCATATACTATGGGCAGGGTTGATGGCTGGACAATGGCTTTTTGTTTTTTATCCTGTTGCCAGATCTGTAATTCTGGTTCTTTTTCATCAAACTACAAAGCTTTAAAAGCCCATCTATTTTTCGCTGGTTTTTTTGCTGCCATTGGTTTATTTATATGGCCATCGGCTATATTCCTATTTCCATTAATCTCATTTGAATTATTCACGCTGTTTGTTAAACTAAAAGCAGCCGGCATTATAACCAAACAACGTTTTTTATTATTTATTTCAATGGGTGTTGGAGGAATTGTTGCAGCGCTGATTATCGTGATACCTATTGCGCCTTATTTGGTTCAGCAATTCTACAATTTAGTTGATGGTGTAACAGTAAATACACAATCAGGAGCTGCACAAGGGAATATGTACGCTAACTTGCAATCATCGGGGTTTAAAATAATTGGCTCGCTTAAATTTACTCCAGTTATAACTATTCTGGCAGCTGTCGCATTTTGTATAAAAAAGCAAATTGGTTTAATACTAGCATGTTTAATAGCATGTCTTATTATGATGTTTACCTTAGTTTACATCCATAGAGTACAATATTTACTTCCTTATTTAATTGTAGCTATCGCTGGTGCGTATTCCTCACATTTGCTGATTGCAGAAAAATTAAAATTTAAACGCTCTGGTGAGGTGTTTATGTTAATCTTGCTTATCTCGTGGGCTGCGCTCTTTTCGCTTGGAATAAGAACCTATTTCGCCACGTTTCAATACAAAAATAGGGATAGAGAATTGGTTTACAAGGCTGCCATAACTTTGATAGGGAAAGGAAATCACACTGTTTTTGCACCCTATGAATTTTATTATCCTGGCAGGAAATTGGGGTGGAAGATGTATGGGCCATACATACCTTATGACAAAGTTTTTACTTCCGAAATGTTAGCGAATTTACTATCACATGTAGATTATGTAATTGTTAAAAATGAAGTAGAAATATCTGAACAATTTGTTGTTCAAATGAAAAATGAAGGTTTATCAGAGCAAGATAATTATAAAGTTTATGCTAATAAAAACGACCTTTTTACCGGGAAGAACACTTTTGCCAGTAGGGTTAGGAATTTGTATTCTATATTTCGACAGCCTTATGGCCCATACAAGCTCTTCGTTCGAATAGGCGGCCGAACTTTGCCTTCACGCAAAAACTAAATTTTTTCATTCATTCATTTATAAATTTATCTATGATACAAATTGGCATCATTGGTTATGGGTATTGGGGCCCAAACCTGGTCAGAAATTTTTTTTTAGCAGATGATTGTGTAATTAAATCTGTGGCAGAAATTCGTCCAGACCGACTTTTTCATTTGCAAAAAACCTTCCCATCCATTAAAGGCCTTAAGGATGCTTATGATATTATAAGCGATCCGGAAATTGATGCTGTTATTATCGCTACTCCGGTTTATACACACTTCACACTTGCCAAAAAAGCACTTATGGAGGGTAAGCACGTACTGATCGAAAAGCCAATGGCTTCGTCAGTAATTGAAGCACAAATTCTAATTAATTTGGCTGCACAAAAAAACCGGATGCTAATGGTAGATCATACGTTTTTGTATACCGGGGCGGTTTCAAAAATGAAGCAAATGGTTGATGAGGAAAAGCTTGGCAATATTAAATACCTGGATTCTACCCGTATAAATTTGGGATTATTTCAGCCAGACATTAATGTATTATGGGATTTAGCTCCGCATGATTTATCCATTCTAAACTACATTATTGATGAACCACCTTACAGTGTGAATGCTACAGGCGTTACCCATACTAATAACACAATCGAAAATATTGCATACTTAACGGTCAATTATAGCTCCGGCTTCATTGCTCATTTCAACTGCTCATGGACTAGCCCCGTTAAAGTAAGAATGATGTTAGTGGGAGGTGATAAAAAAATGATTTTATACAATGATCTAGAACCAACCGAAAAAATTAAGGTTTATGATACTAGTTATAAACATAGTACGGATGAGGAACGCAAGAGTGTTTTAGTAGACTATAGAACGGGTGATATTCATGTACCTAAACTCGTTACCACCGAGGCTTTGTTGGGAATGGCTAATAATTTTATCAGATCTATTAAAGGAGAAGAAATACCCATTTCTAGTAGTCAGCTAGGTTTAGATGTGGTTAAAATTTTAGAAGCATCGAGCAAATCGATAAAAAACAACGGATTCGAGGTATTAATAGAGTCAGTTGAAAAGAAAAGTAATACTCATTTTTTAAAAGCTGTTGTTTAATAACATGGATACATTAACAATTAACAATGCTAACCAGAACTTTAAAGATGTATCTGTTGGCGAAGACGTTAAGATCTGCAATTTTGTGAATGCATACGGTTGTTCAATTGGTGATGGTACTAAAATCGGAACCTTCGTAGAAATTCAAAAAGGTACCACAATAGGTAAAAACTGTAAAATTTCTAGCCATTCTTTTCTTTGCGAAGGTGTACATATTGCTGATAATGTGTTTGTTGGCCATAATGTAACTTTTACTAATGATAAATTTCCAAGAGCAACGAACACCGATGGTACTTTACAAAAAGAAGCAGATTGGAAATGCGAAGAAACCTATGTCGGCGAAGGCGCCTCGATTGGCTCAAGTGCTACCATTCTTTGTGGCATTAACATCGGACGAAATGCCATGATCGGCGCAGGTTCGGTAGTTACCAAAAACGTGCCTGACAATGTAGTAGTAGCGGGAGTACCTGCAAAAATTATTAAAACATTAGATTCAATACTTAATTAAGATGGAGGTTTTCGAAATTCAAGATAAGATATCATGTCTCGACTTGAAAGGACAGCATAAACAAGTTAAATCTGAGTTATTTACTGCCTTTGAAAAGGTGTATGATAGTCACGCCTTTTCTGGAGGGACATTCGTCAGCGATTTTGAAAGCGATTTTGCTAGCTTTTGTGATACGAAATTTACGGTTGGGGTAAATAATGGCACGTCTGCATTGCACCTGGTCATGTTGGCCTTAAAAATTGGTAATGGTGATGAGGTAATAATTCCAGCTAATACGTTTATAGCTACTGCTTGGGGCGTTTCATACACTGGCGCAACGCCAGTTTTTGTTGATTGTACTGCAGATACCTGGCAAATTGATGCTGGTAAAATAGAAGCAAAAATCACGTCAAATACAAAAGCAATTGTTGGTGTGCATCTGTACGGGCAACCATTTAATGTAGATGCTGTTTCTACAATTTGCAAAAAACACAACCTATATTTAGTCGAAGATGCTGCTCAGGCTCAAGGTGCAAAGTTCAAAGGCATCCCGGTAGGCGGATTTGGCGAAATGGCAAGTTTTAGCTTTTACCCAGGCAAAAATTTAGGAGCGTGTGGTGAAGCTGGGTGTATCACTACCAACAGTCAAGTGTTTTACAATCATCTGCTTAGTTTAAGAAATCACGGTTCGGTTACCAGGTATTATCACGATGAACTTGGTTATAATATGCGAATGGGAGGATTAGAAGCGGCATCGCTAAATGTTAAATTGAAGTACTTAACAGGATGGAATGACAGACGACGAGAGATTGCAGAAATGTACCAGCAATACATTGCTAATAGCAAAATTACCATGCAAGCTCAGCCTAAAGAAATGGAATCAATCTATCACTTATTTGTAATTACAACGGATGATAGGGATAACTTAATTTTGTATCTAAATAGTAAAAATATCTTTCCGGGTCTCCACTATCCCGTTCCCTGTCATTTACAAAAAGTTTATAAAAATTTAGATTATCACACGGGCGACTGTCCGAATTCGGAATATTTAGCTAGCCATTGTTTGTCGTTGCCGATGTACGCTGAACTGACAAATCAGGAAGTGAATTACGTAATAAGAGCCTTGAACCAATATTAATATATGTTGATAAATAAACTGAAAAAACAGGTAGAAGTACTTCAGCTGAACTTACGTGGTAAGGTAGTTTTAACAGAAGCCGCAACCGGTGCTTACATCGTTACACCGATATTGGCAGCATTGGCTGGAGCGAAAGTGTATGCCTACACCAAATCTTCTTTTTATGGTTCTGTTTACGACGTAGTTCAACAAACCAAACGGGTTTATGAAGGTTTAAATGAAAATGAATTAAATATTACATTTATTGAAGAGTTAAAACCGGAATTGATTTTTGAAGCGGATATAATTACAAATTCTGGTCATTTACGACCATTAAATAAGGAAAAGCTACAACATGCGAAAGATGATTTAGTGATTGCATTAATGTATGAAGCTTGGGAACGGCGTGATGCAGATATGGATATTAACTACATCAAAAAAAGAGGTTTTAAAGTAGGAGCTACCAATGAAAGACATCCGGATATAGATGTATTTAATTTTTTAGGCGAGATGGCTATCAAACAAATATTTGACGCTGGATTATGTCTCTTTAAAAACAAATTTATATTGGTTTGCAACAACGATTTCGGGACATATATAGCAAAAGTACTATCGAAAATGTGTGATGGTTTATGCGTAATAGATCATGATGAAAATAAAGATAAATATGACTTTCCCAATATCGATTGGGTGGGAGGTTTCCCTAAAATTGATATTCCTTTAAGCTATAAAGATGCGGAGGCCGTAATTTTTACAGCATACCCCTTTGTAAACACCTGGATTGGGAAAAATGGCGAACCCATCAAAATTAAAAGCATTCAGAACGCGTTAACGAATCCACTAATATTACGTTTCGCCGGACATATAGACATGGCAGCATTTAAAGAGGCAGGCGTTCCCTATTTCCCTAACCACGTAGCGGCTGGTCATATGGGGGTTTTGCCATCAGCTATTGGTTACGATCCAATAATTAGATTGCAGGCCGGTGGACTTAAAGTTGCCGAAGCGATGCTGACAGACAATTATAACTTCAAAAATATGTCCATCGGTGAATTGATATGATGGCTTATGAAAATTTGATAGCCATTGGACGTTCAAGATTTTTATACGACACTATCTTGCACTTAAATAGTTTAGGGCACTCATTTAAAGCCATTATTACTGAAGAAGCTTACAGCGAATATGATATTAAGCATAGCGATTTTGAAAAACTTGCAAACAAACTTGATGCAGGATTTTTCATGTGTAGGTGTTTATTTACAGATGAAATTATAGACATTATAAAAGTCAATTCTGTTCGCTTAGCCATTAGTGTAAATTGGAAATACACCATAACTGAAAATTTCCTAAACTTATTTGATTGCGGAATTTTAAATTTTCATTTAGGAAATCTGCCAGATTATAAGGGGAATGCCACAGTTAACTGGAGCATTATTAACGGCGAAAAGCACTTACACGCCAATGTGCATAAAATGGCAATTGAACTGGATTCCGGCGATATAATTTGTAGAGAATCAATACTAATAACAGAAGAAACATACGTTGGAGATATTTTAGAAAAAGCCAAAAAATTAGCCCCCGTACTTTTTGAACAGGCCGTAAAAAAACTTTCTATAAACCCAAATGCGTTTATATTAAAAGGAAGTATAAAAGGTTTGCGGTGTTACCCAAGGCTTCCGGAAGACAGCCAGATACACTGGAATAAAACAGCAACCGAAATTTATAATCTGATTCGAGCGTCATCTCATCCTTTCTCTGGTGCTTTCACTTATTTAAATGGTGAAAAGGTAATTATATGGAAAGCCAAACCTCATCAATTGAATGACGATTTTTTGGCAATACCAGGTCAAGTTTTAGCAATAAGTAAGGCTTCTGGGTTCGTATTAGTAGCCTGTAAAAATGAGGTTTTAGAAGTGCAAGAAATTGAGTGGCAAGGTGTAAAGGTGCCAGCTGCCACATTTGTTAAAAGTATCAGAGTACGCTTCAAATTCAAAACTGATGTTTGAATCTGCACAAAAACTAATAACAGTCATTATTCCCATATTCAATGAGTATGATGGAATACCTTTTTTAGTTAAAAGTTTGGATCAATATTTTAAAGAAATTGTTGATTTTAAGGGAGAGGTGATTTTTGTGAATGATGGTTCAACAGATCATTCAGCCCAGCTAATTGCCGGAATTGTACATGAAAGCTACCGGGCTAAAGTGATAAACCTGTCCCGGAACTTTGGATCGCACGCCGCTTTACGTGCAGGTGTTGCTCATGCCAATGGCGATTATATTTGTTTCAATTATGCTGATCTGCAAGATCCCTTGGAGTTGATTACAATCATGAAAGCGAAAATGGAACAGGGAAACGGCATTGTGTGGGCACACCGGGAAACTGGAAGTATTTCGTTCGCTGAACGGGTTTTTTCATCCAGCTATGCTTATTTAATGAGGAAGTTCGCATTCAGTAATTTCCCCGAAAAAGGATTTGATATTGTGATGTTTGATAAAAAGGTGGCTAGAGAATTAGTAAGAAATGTGGAAGCCAACTCGTCTGTATTTCTTCAAATATTAGGTTTGGGCTTTCGGCAAACAAGCATCACCTATAAAAAGAGAGACAGACAAAACGGTAAAAGTAAATGGACGCTTTCAAAAAAAATCAAACTGTTTGTTGATTCATTTGTAGCATTTTCTTTTGCACCTATCCGGCTGGTTTCCATAATTGGGATATTATTTTTCCTTCTGGGGTTAGCTTGGACAGGTTATATTATTTTCAGAAAACTGGTTTTTAATGATTTAGAAAGCGGATGGCCTGCTTTGGTGTCCATCTTGATGTTGGGTTTCGGGATTACAAATATCGCATTAGGAATAATTGCTGAATATTTGTGGCGGACGTTAGATGCTAGTAGAAAAAGACCGGTATTTATAATCGATGAGGTAGTTGAACTTACACTGGAAAAGGCTGACTATTATGCTAACAGCAGACTGTAAAATCACTAACCTTTAATGCAGAAATATGAAAGTGCAAAGTAAATATCAAATGGAAAGTGGTGCCTATTCAGTTTTATCACATCGGTTATCTACAAAGCTTTTCAGCGAATGGTTGGCATTGATTCGGCATTCAGGAATATGTAGATGAGATAATAAAGCTTGGTTCGAATTGAAGAATACTTGATATAGGTTGTGGAGAGTGCTATATTATGAGCTTTTAGCCGGCGGGAGTCACTTACATGGGTTATGATATGAGTTCACCGTATATTAATTACGCTAAAAGTAAGTATGGTAATAAAGGAACCTTTGTAATTGAATGAGTGAGCGATATGGTATTGCAAGGAAATGAACCGTTCGATATCGTGCTTGCTACTGGGCTTTTACACCATTTAAATGATACGTAGGCAACGGATTTATTCTGTATTGGATATACAAGCCTTAAGCCCGGTGGGCCCATGTTTACTTATGATAATTCATATTTTAACGGACAATCTATCCTTGCACGTTATATCAGTTCGAAAGACAGAGGGCAACATGTGAGATACCCCGATGGATATAAACGAATGGCGCAAAATGCATTTAATAATGTAGAGGTTATTATAAAACATAATATGATCAGAATTCCTCAAACGGTTTGCATTTTAAAATGTAAAAAATAGTGCTTGAAAAAACTCAAGGAGATAGCTGGTTGTTTAAGGGATTGGAAGTTTTAACGGCCAGCCTACTTTACGTACCACCACTGCGTTCGGGACTACAACCCTTGCGTTAGGGGTTGAAGTGAAAATCTTTTTTGCTCCCTTCGCAAAAAAAATGCAATGAAAAACCCGCTCAAACGCCCAAAAATATCAATTTCAAAAAATATGCAGTCTTTATTATCCTCATCTATAATCTAAAAATGTCCATTCTGAATTCGCTAAATCCTGATCATGTCAATTCAAAATAATATAAAAATTCTGGTGACCGGTGGCGCTGGCTTTATAGGCTCACATCTTACAGATAAATTATTGTTTCTTGGATATAAAGTTGTAGTGTTGGATAATCTTGCAAACGGTTCGCTTACAAATTTAGATGAGGCGATTAGTAACCACAACTTTTCGTTTATAGAAGGAGATATTTTAAGCAAGGAAACCTGTTTTGAAAGTATGCAGGGAGTAAACTATGTTTTTCACTTGGCTTGCTTAGGCGTTCGGCACTCCATTCATAGCCCGTTTGAAAACCATCGGGTGAATGCAGAGGGTACCTTGAATGTACTAGCTGCTGCAAAAAAGCAAAAGATAAAACATGTGTTCTATATATCTACCTCCGAAATTTATGGTCGCACAAGCAGTTTCCCGATTACCGAAAATGCCTCAACAAATCCATTAACCGTTTATGGAGCAAGTAAATTAGCCGGTGAATTTTATGCAAATGCCTATTATGAATGTTTTGGGCAGCCATCAACTATATTGCGGATTTTTAACAATTATGGCCCAAGGGCGCATTATAAAGGTGATGCTGGTGAAATTATTCCGAGGAGTATTGTGCGGATTTTATATGATCAAAAGCCTGTTGTTTTTGGCGATGGAAGCATTACTCGTGATTTCTTTTTTGTAAAAGATACTGTTACTGCCCTAGCTCAATTTTTATGTATTGCTCAACATGTTGCTCAACAGAAAATTATCGGGCAAACCTTTAATTTAGGAACTGGGATTGAAATTTCTATGAAAGCCTTACTAAATAAATTGTTGGAGGTAATGGGAGCATCATCTCTGGGTATTCAGTACCTGGAAGATCGGCCAGCAGATGTTCCGAGGCTTTGGGTAGACAACTCAAAATTTACATCCTTAACCAATTTTGTTCCGGCAAATGATTTATTAAGCGGATTGCTCGAGAC
>Ga0326733_1000345_pt1 | contig 13623 bp, 14 predicted proteins | sample 14_GP2_308_FD_207946 | JGI IMG/M metagenome (GOLD analysis project Ga0326733, IMG submission 207946) | Glacier ice microbial communities from Ngari, Tibet, China - 14_GP2_30.8 | ecosystem: Environmental > Aquatic > Freshwater > Ice > Glacier | place: China: Ngari, Tibet | collected 2018-07-17 | reverse complement strand
TCGCAATCATCGTTCAAAGGTACCAATAAACCGCCAGCACCTTCAACAATCACAATATCGGCTAGCTGGCTTAACTCATCAAACGCTTGTTTAATCAGCGCAATCTCAATCGTTGCGCCTTCCTTCTCAGCAGCGATATGCGGTGCAATAGGTTCTTTGAAACTATAAGGATTAGTTAAAGCGCGCGGTGCTTTTACGTTGCTGGCCGCCTCTAACTTTAGCACATCATCATTTACCCACTCGCCATCAGCCCAATCGCAACCAGCGGCTACAGGCTTCATGCCAACCACTTTGTAGCCTTGCGCCACGTATTGCTGAATCAATTTACAGGCAATATAGGTTTTGCCTATGCCAGTATCGGTGCCGGTAATAAAAAATGCTTGTTTCATTATTTATAGGTTTTAAAGGTAATCGGTGAAACGCCAATGCCTAAATCCGGTTTGGATTCTGATTTCCACGCGTGTCCGTACACCACTTCAAAAGTAGCAGGCAGTTTGCCATCCACTCTAAATTGCTCATAATTTTGCGCTAATTGCTGTAAAAAACCACGCCCTTGCAAGCCGCGTGCACGACCAGCCGTGGCGTTGTGCGCGCCTATGGCTTTTAAATCTTTCATCACAGCTTTCACATCATCGTATGTCAATGTGTAATGCTCCACATCCAGCACTGGCGCGCTAAAGCCAGCGCGGGTTAAGGCATCACCAATATCGTGCATATCAATAAATCGGCTAACATGTGTGTTGCCGTTATTAGTGGCCGCACGCAGTTCTTTTAAGGTATCTGGCCCAAACGTGCTAAACATTAATAAACCATTGGGCTGCAAAACGCGCGCTATTTGGTTAAACGCACCATCCAAATCATTGCACCACTGCAAAGCGAGGTTTGACCAAACCATGCCTAAACTACTGTTTGCTAACGGCAAATGTTCAATATCGGCGCAGATTAAGTTTTTTTGTTTAAATATTTTACTTAGCAAAGGTTGTTGCTGCTGCGTTTTTTGTAGCATGCCAAGCGCAATATCCAGCGATATTACCTGTACGCTACTAAACTTTTTTTGCAATGCAAAGCTGCCATGCCCTGTGCCACAGCCCGCATCTAATATCACTTGCGGCTTAATTTTAACTAAATCTAAACGGCTTAACATTTCGGTGCGAACCAATTTTTGCAAAATGGCGGCGGCATCATATGTTTGCGCGGCGCGATCAAACGAAGCGCGCACGCGCGCTTTATCCATCCAATAACTATCTTGTACGTTTAAATCTGACATCAGGGCAATCTATTATTAGTGTGAGTGATAGTTAAGGTTCTAAAAACTGGTTAAGCGCGGCAATAAATTGCTCAGAATGGGAAAGAAATGGCGCATGTGCACTGCCTGAAATAACGCGTAAAAATCCTTGCGGTAGCTGTTGCATCATCCAATGCGCAGCTTGCACCGGCGCTAAGGTGTCGCGATCGCCATGAATCAGCAAAGTGGGTTTGCGAATATTGGCAATTTCATCGCGCAAATCGGAATCTAATAAAATCTGCAAAGCGCGGTGCAGAGTTGTTTGCGTGGGTGTTGGACGTGTGTTAAAACTGGCGCGAAGCTGTTTAAGCGTGCTGCGGGCATCGTCGGCTTTCATGCATTGCAAGGTTAAAAATTGCAATATAGTGGCTTTGTAATCGCTATTTACGTTTTCGGCAAAGGTTTCAAAATTGCTGGGTTCTATGCCCGAATCCCAACCTGCTTTATTCACAAAACAGGGGCTTGAGCCAACTAAAACCAAGCGCTTAACGCGATCAGGCTGATTTAAGGCAATGCGTTGCGCCACTAATCCACCAAGCGACCAGCCAAGCACATCGGAAACGCCCGGAATGACTTGCGCCACTTCATCAGCCAGCGCATGCAGGTGATACGGCTCAAGCGGGCGGCTATTGCCCATGCCTGGCAAATCCACCAAATACAGCATATATTGCGCCGATAATTTTTTAATGAGCGGCTGCCAAACACCGCTGTGCATGCCCCAACCGTGCAACATGACCAGTGGCTGGCCCTGCCCAATTATTTCAACATGTGCGCTCATACGATTTCTACACTTTCAGTCATCAACTTTTAGGCCTGATTAATCGCGTTTGCCAAACGTAATACATCATCAACAGAATGGGCGGCCGATAATGAAATACGTAGCCGCGCTGTGTTTACAGGTACTGTGGGCGGGCGGATTGCTGGCACTAAAATACCCAACGCTTGCAAGTGCTCACTTAAGGCCAAAGCCGCATGGTTACTGCCAACCACCAAAGGCTGAACCGCGGTATCGGATGGCAATAATTGCCAGTTTTTTAAATCTAAATTTGCTTTAAGTGTGGTGATTAATAAGCGCAAATGCGCGCGCAAATCATCACCTTTTTCAATTAATTTTACCGCTGCCGATAATGTGGCTGAAAGCGCTGGCGGCGCGGGTGTTGAATACACATAGCTATTGGCTTTTTGGATCAGGTAATCAATCACTACCTGCTCGCCCGCCACAAACGCGCCTGCAACGCCTGCCGCTTTGCCTAAGGTTGCCATCATAATAATGCGCGGCGATTTCAGATTTAAGTGGCTCAAACTACCCTTGCCATGCTCGCCTAAAACGCCAAAACCATGCGCATCGTCTATATAAAGATAGGCATTATATTTTTCGCATAACGCTAAATATTCTGCCAATGGCGCAATATCGCCATCCATGCTAAATACGGCGTCTGCGGCAATTAGCTTATGATTTGCCGTGCTTTCTTTAAGCAGTTTTTCTAACGCAACCACATCGTTATGCGCAAAACGATGAAACGCGGCGCGCGATAAATACGCGCCTTCGTTTAAACAAGCATGATTTAATTTATCGGCAAAAATCGCATCATGCCTACCCATTAACGCGCCAATCACACCAATGTTGGCCATGTAACCAGTCGAAAATAACAGCGCGGCCGGCATATCTACAAATTTAGCCAATTGCTTTTCTAGCGTATCGTGGTAACGATGATGGCCCGTAATCAAATTAGACGCACCGCTGCCCACACCAGAATCACCGGCCGCTTTTTGCATGGCGGCAATTAGCTCTGGGCGATTCGCCAAGCCTAAATAATCGTTGCTGCAAAACGATAAATAAGGCTTATCGTTAGCAATAATATGCTCGGCTTGTGGCGAATCTAATAGCCTGCGCTGGCGCAATAAGCCATCCGCTTTGCGCTGGATAAGCTCTTTTTGCAAGCCTGAAAACAGGCTTAACGCTTGGTTTGATGCCGCTAACATTGATTTTTATTTATCAAACTTGGTGATTAAATTTTATTAATACCAAGTTTAGCGAATAACTTTTTATCCGTTGCCGCTTCTGGGTTAGCCGTTGTTAATAACTTTTCACCGTAGAAAATGCTGTTAGCACCGGCTAAAAAGCATAGCGCTTGAATGCCTTCATTCATACTTTGGCGTCCCGCCGATAAACGCACATAGCTGTTTGGCATGGTAATGCGCGCGGCCGCGATAGTGCGCACAAACTCAATCGGGTCTAATTCTTCGGTGCCATGCAAAGGCGTGCCTTCCACTTGCGTCAGCAAATTAATCGGCACACTTTCAGGCGGCAATTCCATATTGGCCAGCTGCGCCAACAAACCTGCACGCTGATTGCGCGATTCGCCCATGCCGATAATGCCGCCGCTACACACATGAATATCAGCACTTCTAACGCGACCTAGTGTGTCTAAGCGGTCTTGATAAGTGCGCGTGGTAATCACATCGCCATAAAATTCTGGCGCGGTATCTAAATTGTGATTGTAATAATCCAAACCAGCTTCTTTTAATTGCTCTGCCTGACCCTCTTTTAACATACCCAAAGTGGCGCAAGTTTCTAAACCCATCGCTTTCACTTCTTGAATCATTTTCAACACAGGCTCAAGGTCGCGCTGTTTTGGTCCGCGCCAAGCAGCACCCATGCAGAAACGGCTGGCGCCATTATCTTTGGCTTCTTGCGCGGCGGCTAGCACATCGTCCAACTTCATTAATGGCTCGTTTTCCACTTCAGTGTGGTAGCGCGCCGCTTGTGGGCAATAGCCACAATCTTCACTGCAACCACCTGTTTTAATGGATAAAAGTGTACTTACCTGCACAGCATTTGGGTCAAAATTGGTACGATGAATGGTTTGCGCTTGGTGCATTAAATCGCTAAACGGCAGCTCAAATAAAGCCACAATCTCATCCACACTCCAGCGATCAACCGTATTGTGCTCAACATCACTTTGGCATGCGCCACGTTTCAGTGCGTCTGTGTTAATAACCGATTCTGACGCTGAGTCCTGTGTTGGCTGTTTAATCGTTTCAAGCATGATGCATCCCTTTGATAATACGTAGATTTGGCTTATATTTGACGTAACACAATTAAAAACTGGCTACTTTTATTACTATGTTCAATGACTATTTACGCCAAATTATAAGCTGTAAAGGCAATATCAGGCAAACAATAAACAACTGGTTAAAAAATAGTCATTTGTCAAAATTAAAGACTTTTTCAGCCATTGTTTTGCGCGAGAATTGCTATTTGTGCGCCGCTAACCTGACTGAAAACCACGGCTTATGCCAAGCCTGCTTAAAAGATTTACCTTGGCTACCCGCCAATAGCTGCCCCCAGTGCGGCTTAAGCTCAAGCGGCCAAGTGTGCGGCAGCTGCCTTAGCGCACCACCCTATTTCGATGCCACCTATGCTGTATTTTTATACCATTACCCAATGGATGCCATGATACAACGCTATAAATACAGCAACGCTCTCAGCTTAAGCCACACGTTTGGGCAACTTCTCAGCGAAAAAATCAGCTCTGTTCATAGTAATGAAAATATCGATTTAATCATCCCCATGCCCATGCATCCAACCCGATTAAAACAACGCGGCTTTAACCAAGCAATAGAAATTGCCAAAATCGTAGACAAGGCTTTAATCAAACATACTAATGCAAAGCTAGATTACAAAAACGTCACCCGCCAAACCCTAACCCCTCCCCAAGCCAGCCTGCCATTAAAGGAGCGCGTAAAAAACATTAAAGGCGCATTTAAAGTAAATGCCAATTTAAGCGGTAAACGCATTGCAATTGTAGATGACGTAATGACCACCGGCGCCAGCTTAAATGAACTAGCTAAAACCTTAAAACAAGCAGGCGCAACGCATGTAGAATGCTTGGTAATTGCACGCGTTCCCCCTCATAGCTAGCTAAAAATTGTAATTCTTTATAAACTTAATGCCTTATTACTTAAAAAGTATTTTCTACTCAAATAAACTTATAAATTTATTTATGCGTGTATGGTATTGGCTATCTAGTAAAAAAAACGTTTATAAGGTCGGCGCTATTGGCGTTTTAATGACAGCTGCTAGTTTAGTTACACCAATTATTAAAGATATCTTTAACAAGCCAACAAGACCAGAAGGTATTTATGCTCCAATTACAATCAAAGATGTTTCGGGCAGTACAATTAAAATTACACAGAACTTCGAAAGCAATTTAACAAAAGAACAGTACCTAGAATTTTTAGAAAGAAATAAGGCTTTAATCATATCTGAACGCGCCAACAGTTCAGATATAGAATTAATTAATAAGAAACTTGCTGCAATTGAAGCGCAACATAACAATTTAGAAAAGAGTTACCAAGAAACACTTAAAGATAACAAAGAACTTAGCTGGACTCTGGCTCAACTGCGTTCAAAAGATTCAAAAGTAACTCATCAAGAAATTATTAATGCACAAATTGCTTTACAAAATGGCGATACCAGCAAAGCGGATTCACTGCTAAATGAAATCGAGAAATCTGTTGACGAGCCTATTTCTATTGCAGCAAATGCTGCGTATCAAAGAGCTAAAATTGCAAATAATACTTTTCGTTGGGAAGATGCTTTAGAGTTAGCAAACAAGGCAGTTAGACTGCAGCCAAAAAATGAAACGTTCTTATCTTTTTATGCAGATCTTCTATTAAAAACAGGTAACGAAACAGAGGCACAAAAAATATATGAGGAATCTTTGCAATTAAATATCAGTAAATATGGCGGAAATTCTATTAATACAGCAGAGCAATACAACAGATTGGCTCAAGCCTACGCAAGTAGTAATTTTACTATCTCAGAATTACACTATTTGAAAGCTATTGAAATAGTTAAAAAATATCCAGATAAACATGATCTTTCAATTGGTAATTTTTATAGTAATTTAGCAAAACTATATCAAGAACATAATTACTTCCCTCAAGCAGAAGCAAATCATTTGAAAGCAATTGAAATTCATGAACGCTTTTTGCCGTCAAATCATCCTGATTTAGCCATTGATTACAATAACTTTGGCGGCTTATACCATTTGCAAAAAAACTATTCAAAAGCAGAATTTTATTTTCTCAAGGCAATATTTATTGAAGAGAAAAATTCTCAAACAAATCCTTCATCCCTGGCCAGACATTATTACAACTTAGCATTAATTTATCGTGAGCAACGATTCGTAAAGAAAGCTAAACCTCTTTTAATTAAAACAGTTGCCATTTATAAAAAACACCCTCCAGCCAATTCTGAAGAGATTATTGGAACATATGCTTTACTTGCAAGCACATTATTTAACCTTAAAGATTATGAATCCGCTGAACCATATTACAAATTTCTTGTTGAAAAGTTAACAGTTGCATATGGATCTAACCATATATGGACAAGGGGTTTTTTAAGAGAATATATACTTTGCCTTAAAAATCAAGGTGAAGATATTCGCCCTGTACTTAATAAATACAACCTTAGAGTTACCCCTTTAATAAAGTAATATATATGTTTACAATCGCACTATTTGAACCCGAAATCCCTCCCAATACAGGCAATATTATTCGACTGTGTGCCAATACGGGCGCCAACTTACACTTGATTGAGCCGCTTGGTTTTAAGCTAGAAGATAAACAGTTAAAACGTGCTGGTTTGGATTATCACGAATATGCTAATTTAAAAGTGCATAAAAATTGGGCAGATTTTAAGCAGGGAATGATTGGCAGACGGCTGTTTGCGATTACCACAAAAGGCAGCCAAAATTATGCAAAAGTAGAGTTTAAAGCGGGTGATGTATTTGTTTTTGGCCCAGAAACGCGTGGTTTGCCAGAAGAAATTCGCGCCGAATTTATGCCAGAACACAGGTTGCGCTTGCCTATGTTGCCTGACAGCAGAAGTTTGAATTTATCGAATAGTGCTGCAGTTTTGCTTTATGAAGCTTGGCGTCAGATTGGGTTTGAGGGCGGGGTTTAGATTCACTGGATTCCGTATTAAGTACGGAATGAAAGATATGCTACAAAATTGCTGATAAAAATTGCAGCTTCTAAGCCAGACAAGGCGCGTGAAATAAAATAATGGCGCGGCATATAGGTTATATGTAAGCCGTTATTTTATTTCGCGCAACGCCGTATGGCGACGAAGATGCAGTTTTTAAAAGCCTTCGGCTTTCTGATTGCGTCCTAACAAATCCATCACCGCATCGCGCGCTGATTTGCCGTGCGTTAGGGCTTGATTCACTTCAAAAGTAATCGGCATATCAATGCCCATGCCGTCTGCGCGGCGCATTACTTCGCGTGCGGTGTTTACACCTTCGGCGACATGGCCTAAGCCTTGCAAAATATCATCTAGCGATTTGCCACTAGCCAGTTGCAAGCCTACTTCGCGATTACGGGAATATTGGCCGGTGCAGGTTAAAATTAAATCGCCAGCGCCTGCTAAGCCCATAAAGGTTTCGGTTTTTGCACCTAATGCCACGCCAAAGCGGGTGATTTCGGCTAAGCCGCGCGTAATCATGGCGGCACGTGCGTTATTGCCAAAACCCATGCCATCACTAATGCCTGCGGCAATCGCCATCACATTTTTCACGGCGCCGCCTACTGAAACACCTACCACATCGGTGCTGTTGTAAACGCGTAAATTACTGCCGTGAATTAAATTGGCGGCTGTGATGGCAAAATCGGCATCATTTGCCGCTAAAGTCACCGCTGTTGGCAAGCCGCGCACTAATTCGGCGGCAAAACTTGGGCCGGATAATGCACCCCATTTTTGATTGTGGCTTAATTCTTCTAAAGCGACTTCATGCGGTAACTTGGCGGTTTGCGGCTCTAAGCCTTTGTGCGCCCACACAATGGGCTGATTAGAATTTAAGGCTTTGATTTGTTTTAAGATATCGCGAAAACCTGCAGTTGGCACAACAGACAAAATAATATCGGCGCCATCAATGGCAACACCTAATTCGTCTTCAACCTGCAGGTTATCGTTAAATTTAAAATCGCCCAAATACATGGGGTTTGCGCGCGCTTTGCGCATGCCAGAAACATGGCCGCTGTTGCGCGCCCACAAAGATACTTCGTGTTGATGGCTAATTTGGATGGCAAGTGCTGTACCCCAAGCACCTGCGCCCAAAACAGCAATTTTAGAGCCGGCGATTTTAGCCATTGATTGATGCTCACTTAATTGAAATGCAATTTAATTCTTTTGATTCAAACCACTATTTAATTTAAAACACTGTTTAATTTAAACCGCTATTTAATTTAAACCCCATAGCACACTGCTAGGCACAAAGCCCGTTGCGCCATCGCGGTGTTTCACTTTAACCCAGCCTGTTTTAGCGCTGGTAGGCAATAGCTCTAGCACTACATCTTTTTCGACTGTTGCAACCAAGCTTGAAGCGGCATCTTCTTCTGATTTGATGTCGGCTTTGGTCAATACAAGCACTGTGCGTTTTGCGCTTAATTGCTTGCCTTCTACCCAACTTAAGCTGCCTGCTGCGTCACGAATTTTGATCCATTCGCCTAAATTCACAATCACTTCTACAGGATAACCTTGGCCAAGAATATACAGCTTGCTGGCCTCAACCGATGGCGCGTCATACAAAATGGCTTTCGCGGGCACAATTGAGCGGTACTCTAACGCGCAAGCAAAAGTAGAAATTGCTAAGCCTACGGTTAGGCCTAGCAAATACTTGGGCATTAAATTAGTTGGCTTTTGCGGCATTTTCAGCTTGTTGTTTTTGTTGCATAAACAAAGCTTCAAAGTTGATTGGATTTAATAAAACTGGTGCAAAACCAGCACGGGTTACTAAATCAGACACCACTTCGCGCGCATACGGGAACAAAATATTTGGGCAAGTAACACCCATAATCATTTCAATATTTTCTTCTGGGATATTGCGAATGGCAAAAATGCCGGCTTGCGTAACTTCTACCAAAAAGGCTACTTTGTCGCCGATTTTAGCTGTAACAGTCACTTTAATCGCTGATTCGTAAATGCCTTCATCCAGCTTTTGTGCCGAATTACCTAGCTCTACGTTTACTTGCGGTGCGGTGCGATCGGTAAAAATTTGCGGCGCATTGGGGATTTCTAATGAAGCATCTTTTACATACAGCTTTTCAATTGCAAAGCCAGGTTGTGCTTCTTGCGGTTCTTGGTTTGTTGCGTTATCTGCTGTTGCCATATTATTTTCCTAAAACGGTTTTGTTTTTAAATTAAGTTGGATTAAAAATTGTGCTGAAGTATTTTAGCTTTTAATTGATTTTTGTTCATTACATTATTGTGACAATTTGCCGTCATTGCGCACGATTAAGCAAGATTAAGCATTGGATCTAATTTACCTGCCACATCTAACGCGCGCAAATCGTCATAGCCGCCCACATGTTGATCATTAATATAAATTTGCGGCACCGTGCGGCGGCCGGTTTTTTGCGTCATTTCGGCCCTTAATTCTGGCTGTAAATCCACACGGATTTTATTAATAACAACGCCTTTTGCCGTTAAAAGTCGCTCGGCATTGATGCAATACGGGCAAGTAGCCGTTGCGTACATCAATACATTTGGGGTGTTTTCGCTATTCATTATTAAAATAGCCTAGCTTTTTACTAAAGGTAATTTGGCCTCAGACCAAGCATTTAAGCCACCTTGCAGATTATTTAATTGGCTAAATTGCTGCGCTTTTAAAATGGTGCAAGCGGTTTTAGAACGCACACCACCTTTGCAATGCACTAATACTGGCTTATCTTTAAACTTTTCAATTTCTTTTAAGCGGCTGGCCAACTCGGCCACAGGAATATGTTTAGCGCCTTGAATATGGCCGCTAGCAAATTCGGTTGCATCGCGCACATCTAAAATCAAAGGTTTGCCGCGGTTTAACATTAATACGGCTTCTGTTGCGGTTAAATTATTCACGCCACTAGCGCCACGGTTAAACATTGGCCATAGCAAAGCAACGCCAGAGCCAATAGCCAAGCCCATTAGCAATGCGTTTTCTTTCACAAATTCAAACAGGGATAATTCGGTCATCTTATTTCCAAAAATTGATGTATCGGCACATTGATAAGCTGTAAGCCAAGATTACGTGCAAGCCATTATTTAAATGCGCAATTGCATGCGCATTACACAGCCAACTATTATAATGGATAACTTATATTATGATTCACCCCAAGTATAATGAATCAGCCCAAGTATAATCAAACACACCAAGTATATTGAATCACACCAAATATATTGAATAACACCAAGTTGATTTGGAAGAATTTGCCATGACAAACACCGCTGCCGTAACGCCCGCTATTTTATTAATTTTAGATGGCTTTGGTCATCGCGAAGATATAGCCAATAACGCTATTGCGCAGGCCAAAACACCTAATTTAGATGCATTAAAACGCACAGTGCCGCATATGCTGATTAATGCTTCTGAGCATTATGTGGGCTTGCCAGATGGGCAAATGGGCAACTCTGAAGTGGGCCACCTCAATATTGGCGCGGGTCGCATTGTGTTTCAAGATTTTGAGCGCATTAATAATAGCATTACCAATGGCGAATTTTTCAAACATGCTGCATTGGTTAAAGCCTTACAAAATCTAAAAGTCAGCAATAAAGCCTTGCATATTTTCGGCTTATTATCCGATGGCGGCGTGCATAGTCATATTAATCATATTTTAACCATGTTAGAAATGGCCGCGCAGCAAGGCCTGCAACGCGTTTACGTACATGCGTTTTTAGATGGCCGCGACACGCCGCCGATTAGCGCCGTGCCTTATATCGCCATGCTAGAAGACAAATTGCAAATGCTGGGCGTGGGTAAAATTGCGTCAATTTCTGGCCGTTTTTACAGCATGGATAGGGATAAACGCTGGGAACGCGTAACACCTGCCTACAATATGATTGTAGATGGCATTGGCGAATTTACCGAAGCCAGCGCCAGTGAGGCTTTGCACAATGCTTATGCTAGAGGTGAGCAAGACGAGTTTGTAAAATGCACGGTAATTCGCCAAGCGGATGAGCCAGCGATTCGGCTAGAAGACGGTGATTGCGTGGTATATATGAATTTTAGAAGTGACCGCGCGCGCCAATTAACCGATGCTTTATTAAATGACGATTTTGCGGGTTTTACGCGCAGCCGTGTGCCAACACTTTCTGGCTATTTCACCTTAACGCAATACGATCAAAATCAGAAAAAAGCCACACCGGTATTTGCCGCCACCAGCGTGCCTAATACCTTTGGCGAATATGTATCTGGCTTGGGTTTAAAGCAATTGCGCATTGCCGAAACCGAAAAATACCCGCATGTAACTTTCTTTTTTAATGGCGGCGATGAAGCGGTATTTGCAGGTGAAGACCGCATTTTAGTGCCATCACCCAAGGTGGCCACCTACGATCTACAGCCAGAAATGAGCGCGCCAGAATTAACCGACAAGCTAGTAGCGGCGATTGATAGCCAGCAATACAGCGCGATTATTTGCAACTACGCCAATGGCGATATGGTTGGCCATACCGGCAATTTAGCCGCTGCCATTAAAGCGGTAGAAACCTTAGATTTTTGCGTAGGCCGCGTGGTAGAAGCCGCCAAGAAAAACGGCGCCGAAGTGATTATTACCGCCGACCATGGCAATGCCGAAATGATGTTTGATGGCATTAATAATCAAGCGCACACCCAACACACCACCAATTTAGTGCCCATGATTTATGTGGGGCGCAAAGTTAAATTGGCTAAATCTGGCGCGTTATCTGATTTAGCGCCCACTTTATTAACCATGATGGGATTGCCTCAACCGGTTGAAATGACTGGCAAAAGCTTGATTAGCTTTTAAGGCCAATAAAATTGATTGTGACATTTTTAATTGCATTTAAAGTGATTTTTACAAAACGAAATATGGCGCCATATTTAACAAAAATATCACATCTTGTCATTCCCGCGCAGGCGGGAATCGAATTTAATCAATCGTCAAGATGGATCCCCGCGTTCGCGAGGATGACGAATTTTTAAGTTTTCATGGTTAAATTGGTTTCTAGTAAAGCTGTTATTTAATGTTTAATTTGTATCGCGCTTTATACGTTGTGGCGGCTGTTACCTTGCTTAATGGCGCCCTAATTGGCAACACTTTCGCGGCCAAAAAAATTGATGTCGCCAAAGAAGATTTAGGTGATTTGCAACAAAAGATACAAGCCTTAAAGCAAGAATTAGATAGTAATCAAGCGGCGCATAAAGATGCCGCCGATGCGCTAAAAGATTCTGAAAGCGCGATTAGCCAAGCCAATAAAAAGTTATTTGAGATCAATCAAAAGCAGCAACAAAACAAAAGCGCGCTGACTTCATTAAAAAAAGAATCGCTCACTTTAAATGAGAAATTAGCCACGCAACAAAAGCAATTAAGCCGTTTGGTTAGGCAGCAATATGTGCATGGCAATCAAAGCTATACTAAACTTTTGCTGCAAAACAAAAATCCCAGCCAAATTTCGCGCGATATTCAATACTATTCATACATTGCCAAAGCGCACGCCAAATTAATTGATGAAATGCAAGGCAGCCTTGTAAAAGTTAAAGTGTTGAACAATAAAACGGCCTCTACCCTGCAAGCGGTGGCCGATTTAAAAGCCAAGCAATTGGCTGAACGCCAAGCATTGGTGCAACAAAAGCAAGAAAAATCCAAAGTGGTAAAATCGCTTTCTAGCGAAATTGCCGCGCAGCGCAATGAAATTAAAAAGCTTAAGCGCGACGAACAAAGTTTATCCAATTTGGTCGAGCGTTTAGCCAAAATTGTAGCTAAAAAGCCGCCTAAAAAAGTACCCAAGTCTAAGGTAATCGCCAAAAAATCGATTAAGGCAGATAAATTTGATCAAGCTGGTGAATCTGACAAAGCTAACGAAAAACCTGAAAAACAAACCATTGCTAAAAACGAAGAAACGCCGACCAACGCTTACGCTGGCAGCAACTTTGCCGCCTTAAAAGGCAAGCTTAATTTACCAGTGCGCGGCGATGTAACCAACCGCTTTGGCAGCAGCCGCTCTGATACTGGCGTTTCGTGGAAAGGTTTATTTATTCGTGCCAATGAAGGCAGTGACGTTAAATCAGTCGCCAGCGGGCGCGTGGTATTTGCCGATTGGATGCGCGGCTTTGGTAATTTGATTATTGTGGATCACGGTAGCGGTTATATGAGCTTATATGGCAACAACCAAGCCGTGCTTAAACAAGTGGGCGATGAGGTAAACGCAGGTGACAATATTGCGGCAGTGGGCAACACTGGTGGCAATGAAAGCAATGGCTTGTATTATGAATTGCGCCGTGCCAGCAAACCGTTTGACCCATTAAGCTGGAGCGTGATTCGCTAAAGCAATATTT
>Ga0326733_1000344_pt1 | contig 13671 bp, 11 predicted proteins | sample 14_GP2_308_FD_207946 | JGI IMG/M metagenome (GOLD analysis project Ga0326733, IMG submission 207946) | Glacier ice microbial communities from Ngari, Tibet, China - 14_GP2_30.8 | ecosystem: Environmental > Aquatic > Freshwater > Ice > Glacier | place: China: Ngari, Tibet | collected 2018-07-17 | reverse complement strand
CGGATGACGTGCGTGCCGCGCAGTGGGATCTGGCGTCCGAGGCGGGGCTCGAGGGATTCATGTACTACTACTACTGGTTCGCGGGCAAGAAGCTCATGAACGCGCCGATCGAGTCGCTGCTCGCGAGTGAGGCGCCGACGCCCTTCTGCATCATGTGGGCGAACGAGAACTTCACCAGGCGTTGGGATGGCGGGGAGAAGAACATTCTCATCGGGCAGGACTACGACAAGGTCCCCGCGACAACCTTCATTCACGACGTGCTGCCTCTCATCTCGGACGAGCGATACATCCGGATCGAGGGGAAACCGGTGATCGCCGTGTACCGCATCACCCAGATCCCCGACTTCATGGACGTGCTGGCCTACTGGCGGCGCGTCGCGCAGGACGCCGGTCTCGGCGGCCTGCACCTGGTCACCGTGGACGTCGGCGAGACCATGCAGGGTGTCACGGGCGACCCCAGCGAGTTCGGGCTCGACGCGTACCTCGGCTTCGCTCCGCACAACATGCAGTGGACGGCGCAGGACCGCGGGCCGCTGCGCGTCGACGAGCGCTTCGAGGGAAACATCATGAACTACGGGGCGATGGTGGAGGATGCCGAGCAGAACCTGCGCAACCCTGTCGCCCCGTGGCGCTACCCGGGAATCATGGTCAACTTCGACAACACCGCTCGCCGCCAGTGGATGCCGGACCTCTGGTACGGATCAAACCCGTACACATTCCGCCGCTGGCTCGACTCCGCCCTCGCGGCCGTGGCCGACCGTGAGTTCGACCGTCGTGTCGTGTTCATCAATGCGTGGAACGAGTGGGCGGAAAGCGCGGTCCTCGAGCCGTCGCAGCGATTCGGGTCGACGTTCCTGCTCGCCACCCGGGACGCGCTGCGCCGGTGAGAAATACCGGCCGCGCCTCAGCGCCGCGGCCGGCCGCGCCTCAGGCTCCGGTGTCGATGAACTCCGGTTTGGCGTGCACGACGCCCACCGCGAGGTCGTAGTCCGGAACATCGAACGACGTCGCCTGGGGGAAGTCGTGCAGGTGCCGGCCGGCCGAATCCATCAACGAGGCGTTGACGAAGTACTTTCCGGTGCCGAACCTCGCGTCGCGCAGGATGAACTCCACGGTCCGTGTGCCGCGGAGCGGCTCGAGCACCGCGCCGAGGCGCTTGCTCGTGGTTCCGTAGACCACCTGGCCGAGGGCATTGTCGATCTGCAACGCACAGACCCAGTCGTCGAGGCCGTCGGCGTGCTCCATCGTGACCGAGACCTTGAGATCGTCCCCTGGTTCCACCGACGCACCGGCTCGGCGGCCGATGGCCCCCGCTGTCGCGCTCAGCACGCGCCCTGCGCGGACCGTCGTGTTCGCCGGAGCCGCGTCGGCCTCGTCCTGCCGTCGGTCCTCGAGAATGTCACGGAACTCGGCGACAGCGCGCCGCGAATCACCGTCGAAGACCACGTGCCCCCGGTTGAGCAGGATCGCCCGGTCGCAGAGCTCGGTGACCTGGCCGAGCGAGTGGGTCACCAGCACGATCGTGCGCCCCTCCTCCTGAAAGGAGCGGATCTTGTCGAGGCACTTGCGCTGGAACGCCTCGTCCCCGACCGCCAGCACCTCGTCGACGAGGAGCAGGTCGGGGTCGGTGTGCACGGCGACGGCGAATGCGAGGCGCACATACATGCCGGACGAGTAGAACTTCACCTGGGTGTCGATGAACTCGCCGATGCCGGAGAAGGCGTGGATGTCATCGAAGCGCTCCTCCGTCTCGGTGCGTGTGAGGCCGAGGATCGATGCGTTCAGGAAGACGTTCTCACGCCCGGTGAGGTCGGGGTGGAATCCGGCGCCGAGCTCGAGCAGCGCGGCGATGCGTCCGCGCCGGGCGACCGTGCCGGAGGTCGGGTCGAGGATGCCGCCGATCACCTTCAGCAGGGTGCTCTTGCCTGACCCGTTGTGCCCGATGAGCCCGACGGTCGTTCCCGCCTGAATCGTGATGTTCACGCCTGCGAGCGCCCAGAACTCCTCGCGATGGCGCTTCCCGACGCGGCCGAGGGTGACGATGCGCTCCTTGAGGGAGTTGTCCTTGCGGATGACGAATCGCTTGGAGACATCGTTGACGACCACGATGTCGGGCACGTCGGTCGGTGCGGCTGTCTCAGTCACGCGGTGCATTCCCGTTCGTAGTGGTGGGCAGGAGGAGTCGTGGACGGTCCCACTACAGCGCTTGGGCGAAGTTGCCCTGAAGCTTGGTGAAGACGCGCTGGAATCCGACCAGCATCACGAGGCCGATGACGAACGCGATCACCAGGCGCAGGAGCAGCTGGTCGGGGTACTCGGCGCTCGCGTGGCCGCTGATCCAGAATGCGCGCTGGAAGCCCAGCACTGCCAAGGTCACCGGGTTGTTGGAGTAGATGTCGAGCAGGATCGTGTCGCCGAGAACGTCCTTGGCCATGCTCCACGAGTACACGATCGGCGAGGCCCAGAGCATGATCAGCAGGAGCACCTCGACAAGGTATTGAATGTCGCGCAGGTAGACATTCGCGGCCGAGAGCAGGAACCCGAGCGCGGTGCCGAAGACGACAAGGACCATCAGCGAGGGGAAGAAGTAGAGCAGCTCCCAGCTGAGAGGGACCCGGTTCAGCGCGATGGTCGCGACCAGCAGGATCGCCAGCTGGAAGCAGAAGTTGAACAGCGCCGAACCGACACTGGCCAGAGGGAACACCTCGCGCGGAATGTAGATCTTCTTGATCAGGCCCGCGTTGCCAACAATCGACGCCGTCGCGCCCCCGACGATCTCGCTGAACAACCCGTAGGCGGCGAGACCGGTGAAGACGTAGATGGCGAAGTCCGGAATTCCCGCGGCCGCGTTCAGGAACTTGCCGATCACGATGTAGTAGATCAGCAGCTGGGTGATCGGGCGCACGAGGGTCCAGATCAGGCCGAGCGCGCTGTCCTTGTAGCGGGACTTGATGTCCCGGCGCACCAGGAGGGCGAGCATCTCGCGGTGATGGAAAATCTCGCGGATCGAGGCGAACGTGCCGCCGAGTGAGCCGGTGCGGCCACCGATGGTGACCAGGGGCAGCGCCGACAGGCTACGGAATCGTTCCTGAGCTGACATATACACTTCAATCCGAATCGGGGCCTGCATGAGTATAGCCGCCGCCCACTGCACGCCCCTCTGGCCGGTACTGGCCGGCCCGACCCTGGCGCCCGCAGCCCGCGGCTACCTCGCGCGGCCGCGGATCTTGCGTGCCCTCACGGCCGCGCCGTCGATGAGCCGCACGACGAGTCGGTTGCGCTGGGCCTCGAGTTCGGCCTGCACCCTCGCGGTCGACGCGCGCTCGTGGACGACCTCGGCCTGCAGTCTGACTCTCTCCTGCTGTTCCTCGTGAATTCGCGCCTCGAACGCCCGCGCCTCGTCCCGCGCGGTGTCCTCGAGCGCGACAATCAGGGCGCCCGATTCACGGAACGCGAGCTCGAGCGAGCCGAGCACGCGCTCGACGGTCGGCTTCGCCACATCCTGCACGGCGAGGAGAGGCACATCCGGCAGCGCCGGCAGCTGCTCAGCGGCGATGCGATCCTCCCGCACGAAGGCTCCCGACTCGAGCCCAGCGCGCAATTCGTCGCGTGTCGGATGCCGCAGCATGTAGTGGGCGGGCAGGGTGCCGGAGAGCAGGCGCCGGTAGTCGCGCATGCCGTGGTGATTCGGGCTCGGGGTGAGACCCGTCTGGCTCTCATACGCCCGACCGGCGTTCTCGACTTTGCGGCTGAACTGGTACCACGACCGCCACGGATAGTGCAGCACCTCGATCTCGAGCTCCGCCGGTGGGCGTCCCCCACTCGTCAGGTTGACGAAGTGATTGCCTTGCGCCACGACCACGCTCGGGTCGCCGATATGCGGCGTGTCCGGAGTGGCGTGTGCATGCAGCCCGATGGCGCGCAGCTGCGGGGCGCTGCGGAGGTCGCGGTAGGTGAGCCGGTGCAGCCCCGTGCCGGACAGCGACGGGTCGCCGATCATGTCGATGACCGGCACCGTGAAGCAGACGAGCGACTTCGGAATGCGCGCGAACGCCTCCCGGAGGGTCAGGGTGCCGCCGGCCGTCACCCAGAACTCATCGGCATCCGCGTTGAGCACCCAGTCGGCGCCGTGACGGGTGTAGGCCTCCCTCGCCATGCTCGTGACCGTCTCGCCCTGTTGCTTGCGGTGCACGGGATCGTGGCGAAGCTCGAGCACGCCTCTCGCCTCGTACTCCTGCAGGATCTCGGTGGTGCCATCGACAGAGCCGTTGTCGGTGACGATGAACAGGTCCACCCCCTGGCCGAGGTGGTGCTCGATCATCGACGCGATGATGTCCGCTTCGTCGCGGACCATCATGGTCATGACGAGTTTCACGTCAGGACGATAGGTACTCATGAAACTCTTCCTTGAGGTAGATCTGGGTGTGGAACTGATTGGTGTCGTGCATGACGAACTCGATCTCGACGGGCAGCTTCGCGAGCCCGTACCCCTTGAGCCCTGCGAAATGGTTGAGCCACATGTCGTCGAGCATCCAGAACTTCTCGGGGATCCCGGTGAAGAAGGCGCTGTCGCCGAAGATCGCGGAATTGCAGACCATCCCGCCGGTGCCGGCGTAGTCGACGCGGCCGCCGGGCACCGCGTGCTCCCTGTCCCAGTAGCCGCCGTCGCCCACCGCGAACGCCCACCACGCCGTGAGGGTGTCGGGGCGGTAGTGCTCGAGCGCCGTCGCGACGAACTGCGGCGTCACGTTCTGGTCGTCGTCGAGCACAATGACCGGGCCGGTGTAGCCGCGCAGGACGAGGTGCCGTGCCCAATAGAAACGTGCAATCGCGCCGAGGTTGAACGGTGACCGCACGATGTCGACACCGACGAGCGCGCCGCGGGGCGAGTAGCGCCGCAGGGTGGCCAGGTGCCCGGCGTGGTCGGCTCTGCTGTTGTTCCAGAGGTAGAGCCTGACCCCGCTGGTGCTCTCCTGGGCGTCCAACAGGTCGAGGATGTCGATGAGTCGCGATGGCCGGTTCCACAGGCACATCACCACGACGGCTGCGTCGCCGGAGCGCGTCCGCCCGAACGAGAAACTGCGGGCAGGGAAGCGTCCGGCAAGCAACTGACGTTTGATCAGGCGCTTGGCGCCCGCCTTCAGTCGTTCGCGCATCACGAGCCGAGCCTAGCGCGACGGTGCCCCGTCCCGACACGTTCGGACCTTCCCCCGGGGCGTCGCCGCAGGGGAACATCACCGGGTATGTAATGTGAACCCACAAAGGCGCATGGGGGGCAGCGGTGGGCAGCACGAGGTCGGGGCGCAATCCGGACACGCGGCGTGGGGTGCCGCGGGCGATCATCGGATGCGTTGTCTCCGTCGCCATCGCGCTGGGTTTTGTCGCGGTCGCGGTACCAGCAGAACCGGCCGCGGCCCTCAGCGGCAGCCAGTTCGACCCGGGCGAGATCATCAGCGACTCGGAGTTCTACAACGGGTCAGCGATGAGCGAGCAGCAGATCCAATCGTTCCTCGATGGCAGAATCGCCGCCACGAAACTGGGCGCGTGCGAGACCGACCAGTGCGTCAACGTGCGCACCGACAACGTCGAGAGTCGGGCGCGGTTGGTCTCCGACAGGACGGGCAACGTGCGGTGCGAGGCGTTTCAGGGCGGGCCAGCCCTGCGGGCGTCTACCGTCATCTATCGGGCGCAGGTGGCGTGCGGCATAAATGCGAAGGTGATCCTCGTCACGCTCGAGAAGGAGCAGGGACTCCTCTCGAAGTCCAATCCGAGCAAGGCCGCGCTCGACCGGGCCATGGGGTACGCGTGCCCCGACACGGCCCCGTGCGCGGTGGACTCTCTCGGGTTTGCCAATCAGGTGTACAAGGGCACCCTGCAGCTGAAGACCTACAAGGCGAGCAACTTCGGCATCCAACCGGGTTCGCGGGCCACCCCCTGGCATCCGAACGCCGCGTGCGGCTCGAGTGTCGTCAACATTCGTACCTATGGCACCGCTGCCCTGTACAACTACACCCCGTACCAGCCGAACGCGGCCGCGCTGACAAACCTCTACGGCCCAGGGGACGCGTGCTCCTCCTACGGCAACCGCAACTTCTGGGTCTTCTACAACACCTGGTTCGGCAGCCCGACGACCATCCGCCCGGCCGGGGTCACGGTGTCGCGCGTCGGGGCCGCCGATCGCTACGGCACGTCGGTCGCCATTTCCGCCGCCAACTTCGATCCCGCCACCCAGACCGTCTATGTGGCCAGCGGCATGAACTACCCCGACGCGCTGAGCGCGGCCCCCGCGGCGGCGCTGCGGGACGCTCCGCTGCTGCTCGTGCCGCCGACAAGCCTGCCGGGCAACGTCAGGGACGAGATCGTCAGGCTCACGCCGGCGCAGATCGTCGTCGTCGGAGGAACCAGCGCGATCTCCCAGAGCGTCGTGCTCGAACTGCAGAAGATCGCCCCGGTTCGGCGCGACGCGGGCCAGGACCGGTTCGCGACCTCGCGGGCCGTCGCCGAGGGCGCCTTCCTGCCGGGCGGCGCCGACGTGGCCTATATCGCCACGGGGCTCGGTTTCGCAGACGCGCTGTCGGCCGGGGCGGCAGCCGGGGCGCAGAACGACCCCGTGATTCTCGTGGACGGCCAGAGCGACCGGCTCGACGACGCGACACGCGCGCTGATCACGCGGCTCGGGGTGAAGAAAGTCGTCATCGCCGGCGGCGCGAGCGCGGTGAGCGAGGGGGTCCAGGACGGGCTCGCGACGGTCACCGGAGTGAGCCAGGTCGTCCGCGCCGCGGGGAGCGACCGTTACGCAACCTCCGAGGCAATCAACGACGCGGCGTTCGCTGCGGTACCCACCTTTTACGTGGCGTCCGGCACGACGTTCCCGGACGCGCTCGCCGGTGCGGCCCTCGCCGGCGCGCGCCAGAGCCCGCTCTACCTCGTGCCGGCCACCTGCTTGCGCAGGCCGATGCTTCAGCAACTCGTCGACTCGGGCGCGAAGTCGATGGTGATCCTCGGCGGAACGACGGCTGTCGCCAACAGCGTGGCGTCGTTCACCAACTGCGAGTAGGCGCCTCGTGTGATCAGTCGCCGAGCAGCGCCCGCAGGTAGGTGCCGTAGCCGCTCTTGACGAGCGGTGCCGCGATCGCGGCGAGCTCGTCGTCGCTGATCCAGCCGGCACGCCACGCGATCTCCTCGATGCATCCGATCTTGTAGCCCTGGCGGTCCTCGACGACGCGCACGAACTCGGTCGCCTGCACCATCGACTCGAAAGTTCCGGTGTCGAGCCAGGCGGTCCCCCGGTCCAGCACGTGCACCTGCAGGGAGCCCTGGTCGAGGTAGTGCTCGTTGACCGTGGAGATCTCGAGCTCGCCCCTGGGACTCGGCACGATCGACTTGGCGACGTCCACCACGGTGTTGTCGTAGAAGTACAGCCCGGGGACGGCGAAGTTGCTCTTCGGCTTCTCCGGCTTCTCCTCGATCGAGACGGCCTTGAAGTCCTGGTCGAACTCGACGACCCCGTACGCGCGCGGATTCGACACGTGGTACGCGAAAATCATCGCGCCGTCGATCTCGTTGTGGCTGCGGAGGTTCGAGCCGAGGCCCACCCCGTGGAAGATGTTGTCGCCCAGCACCAGAGCGACCTTGTCGTCGCCGATAAACTCCTCGCCGATGATGAACGCCTGCGCGAGGCCGTCCGGCGACGGCTGCGCCGCGTAGCTCAGGTTGATGCCGAGTTCGCTTCCGTCCCCGAGGAGACGCTGGAACTGCGCCTGGTCGGCCGGCGTGGTGATGATCAGGATGTCCCGGATGCCCGCGCGCATCAGCGTGGACAGGGGGTAGTAGATCATCGGCTTGTCGTAGATCGGCATCAGTTGCTTGGAGATGCCCCTGGTGATGGGCCACAGCCGCGTGCCGGAGCCGCCGGCAAGGATAATTCCGCGCATGGTCAGTTCCCGTCGTTCAGTGAGGCGTAGAAGGCGCGGGCCGCATCCCACGTGGGCAGGATCCCCGCCGCGGCAGCGTCGGCCAGGCTCGGCGCATCCGTGTCCTTGGGCGAGAGCAGCAGCTCGCCGGCCTCCTCGGGGAAGACCAGGCCGATGGCGGGGTCGAGCGGGTTGATGCCGTGCTCCCGTCCCGCGTTGAAGGTCGATGTGACGAGATAGCTGACGGTGGCGTTGTCGGTCAGTGCGACGAAGCAGTGCCCGAGGCCCTCGGCGATGTAGATGGCGCGGCGGTCGGTGTCGTCCAGCAGTACCGAGTCCCACTGGCCGAAAGTCGGCGACCCGACCCGGATGTCGATCACGAAGTCGAGCACAGCCCCGTGCGTCGCCGTGACGTACTTGGCCTGGCTCGGCGGGATGTCGGCGAAGTGGATGCCGCGCACGGAGCCGCGCTTGGACACCGAGGTGTTCGCCTGCGCCACCTTCAGCGAGTGCCCGATCTGTTCTTCGAGCCGGTCAAATCGGTACCACTCGAGAAACACACCGCGGTCGTCGCCGAGTTGCTTGGGCGTGATCTCGTAGGAGTCCGGGATAGAAAGTTCACGGATTTGCACACTGCGTACTCTAGCAACGGGGCGCGTCCCCACCGGCCGCGGCAGCGGATGCTCCGGGACCGCACCGGCTATGATTGGGCCTTCCATGGCCAATCCGACTCCCGACACACGCCGCGTTGCGATTGTGACCGTGAGCTTTGGGTCGGGTGACGTGCTGGCCACCTTCCTCGAGTCCGTCGGACACGCCTCGGCCAGCGACACGCTCGTCGCGATCGCGGACAACAAGCCGACCTATGAGAGCTCGGTCGCGGCCCAGGCCCAGGCCTTCGGTGCCATCTACCTCCCGATGACGACGAACGCGGGCTACGGCGGGGCAATGAACGCCGCGGTAGCCGCCCTGCCTCCGTCGATCGACTGGGTGCTGCTCAGCAATCCGGATGTCGTCCTCGGCGACGGGTCGGTCGACGCGCTGGTGCGCGCCGGAGACGCCGACCGGTCGATCGGGGCGGTCGGGCCGGCGATACTCACCGCGGAGGGCGCCGTCTACCCGTCGGCACGCTCCGTGCCCTCCCTGCGCACCGGGGTCGGCCATGCGCTGTTCGCCAACCTGTGGGTCGAGAACCCGTGGAGCCGCGCGTATCGCCGAGACGCCGACGAGACGCCGGAGACACGTGACGCCGGCTGGCTCTCCGGCGCCTGCGTGCTCGTGCGCCGATCGGCCTTCGACTCGCTGGGCGGCTTCGACCCCGGATTTTTCATGTATTTCGAGGATGTCGACCTCGGCCACCGCCTGGGCCGGGCCGGATTTCGCAATCTCTACGAGCCGTCCGCGGTGGTCACCCACACGGGCGCGCACTCGACCGCCACCGAATCGGGCCGCATGATCACCGCCCACCACGACAGCGCCCGGCGATTTCTCGGCAAGAAATACCCTGGCCCGCTCCTGTGGCCTGTCCGCATCGCGCTGGGTATCGGCCTCCGCCTTCGATCTCTCGTCGTGCGCCGCAAACTCCACCATTAAGTAGAATCGTCGGCGGCGCCGCGATCTCGCCGAAAGGAACAATGTCATGAAAATCCTCGTCACCGGCGGAGCCGGCTTCATCGGCTCGAACTTCGTCAGGCGCACCCTGGAAGACGCCTATGAGGGACTCGAAGGCGCCGAGGTCGTGGTGCTCGACTCCCTCACCTACTCCGGCAACCTCGAGAATCTCGTCTCGGTCGCCGACTCGCCGAGGTACACCTTCGTGCATGGCGACATTCGCGATGCCGCCCTGCTCGACACCCTCTTCCCCGGTCTCGACGCGATCGTGCACTTCGCTGCCGAGTCGCACGTCGACCGCTCGGTGCGCGACGCGTCGATCTTCGTCGAGACGAATGTGCTCGGCACCCAGCAGCTTCTCGACGCGGCGCTGCGCAACAACGTGAACCGGTTCCTGCACGTGTCGACCGACGAGGTCTACGGCTCGATCGCCGAGGGATCGTGGGACGAGCAGCGCCCGCTCGAGCCCAATTCCCCCTACTCCGCGTCCAAGGCCGGAAGCGACCTGCTCGCGCGCAGCTACCACCGCACGCACGGGCTCAACGTCTCGATCACGCGCTGCTCGAACAACTACGGCCCGTACCATTTTCCCGAGAAGGTCATCCCGCTGTTCGTCACCAACCTGATCGACGACACGCACGTCCCGCTCTACGGCGAGGGCAACAACATCCGCGACTGGCTGCATGTGGACGACCACACCCGCGGCATCGCGATGGTCCTGACGCGCGGCCGGGCCGGCGAGATCTACAACATCGGCGGTGGGACCGAGCTCACCAACAAGGAGCTCACCCAGCTGCTTCTCGACGCGACCGGCACCGACTGGTCGTACGTCGACCGCGTGCAGGACCGCCTCGGCCACGACCTGCGCTACTCGGTCGACATCAGCAAGATCCGTTCCGAGCTCGGCTACGAGCCGCTCGTCCCGTTCGAGCAGGGCCTGAACGACGTCGTCCAGTGGTACCGCGACAACCGGCAGTGGTGGGAGCCGCTCAAGGAGCGCGCCGCCCTGAGCTCGCTGTGACCCGCTTTCTCGTCACCGGCGCCGGCGGCATGCTCGGCCAGGACCTCCTCGCCGCCCTCGACGGGAGGGAGGTGACCTCCCTGACCCGCTCCGACCTCGATGTGACCGACCTCGACGCCGTTCGCGCCGCTGTCGCCGGCCACGACGTCGTGATCAACGCGGCCGCGTACACCAAGGTCGATGACGCCGAGTCCGACGAGGAGGCGGCGTTCGCCGTGAACGCAACGGCCGCCGGACATCTTGCGACGGCGACAGCGGAGGCGGGGGCGATCCTCGTCCAGGTGTCCACCGACTACGTGTTCGACGGCACGGCGACGACCCCGTACGCGGAGGACACCCCGCTGGCCCCCGTGTCCGCCTACGGTCGCACCAAGGCGGAGGGCGAGCGTCTCATCGCGCGGGAGAACCCCGGCCGCAGCTACCTCGTCCGCACCGCGTGGCTGTATGGGGCCGGCGGCCCCAACTTCGCCGCGACGATGCTGAAGCTCGCCGCGCAGCGCGACCAACTGGCGGTCGTCGACGACCAGGTCGGCCAGCCCACCTGGACCCTCGACCTGGCGAAGAAGATCGTCGAGCTCGTGGACGCCGGCGCTCCCTTTGGCACCTACCACGGAACGAACTCGGGGCAGGGGAGCTGGTTCGACTTCGCCCGCGCGGTGTTCGCCGGCGCCGGGCTCGATCCCGAGAGGGTGCTGCCGACGGACAGCTCGTCCTTTCAGCGTCCGGCACCCCGGCCCGCCTATTCTGTTCTCGGGCACGATGCTTGGCGCGCCGCCGGCCTCGCCCCGATGCGCGACTGGCGGGACGCGCTGGGGGATGCCATGAGCCAGGGAGTTGTGAAGACGCAGTGACGACAACGCTTCGGGTGATCGTGGACGACATCGTCGCCCCCGGATCCGGTGGAGCCGGACGCTACGCCGAGGAACTCACGCGCGAGCTCATCCGCACCGCACCCGCCGGTTGCGAGGTCAGCGGTGTCGTGTCCGCCTCCCCCGAGGCGGACTACTCCACTCTGCACACGCTGCTTCCCGGCCTGTCGGACCTGTTCAAGAGCGCCCTCGCCCGGCGGGAACTCCACCTCGCCTGGCAGCACGGTGTCACGAAGCTCCCCGGCCGCGGGATGATCCACGCGCCGAGCCTGCTCGCTCCCCTGGGCAAGCGCGACCAGGTCGCGGACCCCGGCGGGCAGACCGTCGTCACGATCCACGATGCCGTCGCCTGGACGCATCCGGCTCTCATCAGCCCGCGGCAGGCGTCCTGGCAGAAGGCAATGGCCAAGCGCGCCTTCAAGCACGCGGACGCGGTCGTCGTGCCGACCCACGCCGTCGCGCACGACCTCGCAGGCGTCTACAACTTCGGCGACCGCATCCGGGTGGTCGGCGGGGCGGTGAGCTCCAGGCTCGCGCTGCCCGTCGATGCCGAGGATCGCGCCGCGGTGCTGGACCTGCCCGACCGCTACATCCTCAGCGCGGGCACGGTCGATTTCCGCAAGGGGATCGCGCCGTTGATCCGCGCGCTCGCGACCGAGCACGACGCCGGTCTTCCGCTGCTCGTCGCCGGCCCCGACGGCTGGAACGCCCCCGACCTCGAGGACGTCGCGGCGGAGGCCGGCCTCGACCCGTCGCGGGTGCGGCGCCTCGGAGTGCTCTCGGACGGCGACCTCGCTGTCGCCATCGAACGGGCATCCGTCTTCGCCTTCCCGAGTCTCGCCGAGGGCTTCGGCCTGCCGCTCATCGAGGCCTTCAGCCTCGGCACCCCCGTGGTGCACTCCGACGCGCCGGCCATCGTCGAGGTAGCCGCCGGCGCCGGGCTCGCGGTTCCGCTCGCCGACGAAGACGGCTACCCGGAACGCCTCGCCGCCGCCATCTCCTCGGTGCTCGCCGACGCCGCACTCGCCGAGCGGCTGCGCTTCTCGGGCCTCGACCGGGCCGCGGCGTTCAATTGGCGCGACTCGGCCCAGCAGGTCTGGCAGCTGCACGCCGACCTTTAGCCGGCGCGGACTCCGGCCGGTCCGCGCGGCTCGGGCGGGTCAGCCCCCCGCGCCCGCTGCAAGCGACCCCTCGAGCGTCGTGCGCACGAGCTCATGGATCATCGCGTAGTCCGGATTGAGGGTGTCGACGACCCCTGGGACGAGTTCCAGCTCCGTGATCGGCACGGTTCTCGCCTCTGTCGCGATGTCGACGAACCGGGGCAGCATGACCGCGGGGACGTTGGTCCTCACCACCTGAGCGCCCGCCTTCGCGATGCTCTGGAACTTGCCGAGCACGTTCGCCGGTTCGAACTGGGTGAGGATCGCCGCCTGCACCTGCCGCTGGCGCTCCATCCGGTCGTAGTCGCTCGTATCGAACCGCGACCTCGCATACCAGAGCGCGCCCTCTCCGTCGAAGCGCTGCAGTCCCGGCTCGAGGATATACATGGGCTCGGAATCGGTGATCGGCCCGATCGGTGTGCGCGCGGGGACCTCGATCTCCACGCCGCCGAGCGCGTCGACGAGCTGCGCGAACCCCTGCATGTCGATAAGCACGAAATACTGGATCTCGAGCCCCGTGACTCCCGACACGGCGTCCCTCGTCGCCTCGATGCCCGACGTGCTCCCCTCGGCGACAACATCGGGGTAGAGCTCCGGATGCTCCTCGCCGTAGGTGTACAGATAGTTGATCAGGCATTCGTCGCCGCAGTCGTACCCGTCCGGGAACGGCCCCCAGAGAGGCGAGCCCTCGGAGAACGTCGCGCGTTCGAAGTTGCGCGGGATTCCGATCATCGTCGTCGCCCCGGTGTCGACGTCGATGCTGGCGAGGGAGATGCTGTCGGGGCGCAGGCCAGAGCGGTCGGGGCCGGCGTCGCCGCCCAGCAGCAGAATGTTGTAGCGGCCGTCCACCGGCTCCTTGTAGCTGCCGTCCGCGAACAGCTCGGTGAGGGTGGTGCGGGCGACCCCCGCGACCATGGCGGCGTAGCTGGCGGTTCCCGCGGTGAGCACGAGCGCGGCAATGGCGAGCCCAGCGATGAACGGGCGGACCTTCGGCCGAGCCCGCACGAGGCGCGCGAGACGGAGGGTGTCGAGCGTCAGCACAACCCACAGCGCGACATACGCGACCAGCACCCCCTGCACAACGGTCAGGGCAACGA
>Ga0326733_1000343_pt1 | contig 13704 bp, 15 predicted proteins | sample 14_GP2_308_FD_207946 | JGI IMG/M metagenome (GOLD analysis project Ga0326733, IMG submission 207946) | Glacier ice microbial communities from Ngari, Tibet, China - 14_GP2_30.8 | ecosystem: Environmental > Aquatic > Freshwater > Ice > Glacier | place: China: Ngari, Tibet | collected 2018-07-17 | reverse complement strand
GTTATATCTAACCCTTCCTGCCTTTGCACTGGATTCTTCGTGTGCTCTCGACATAATTAAAATGGATAAAATTAAATCCATCTCAACATAGTCTTTCGTATAGAGCTTTCTGTCCTGCAGGGTTACTACCTTTATCCCTTTGTTTAGCAGGTCGATAAATCTCGGGAGTGCATGCCTAATGTGTTCACGGCTTAGCCTATCCAGATTCTCTACGATTAAGTAGCTGCCTTCCTCAATCGTCCCGTCTTCTACGAGATTAAGAAATCGCCTAAGCTGGCCTTTTTCGCCTACATGGTCACCTTTGTACGCAGACAGGCCCGTGTCAAAAAATGTGTAGTCTTTTTCCAGTGTTAGACCATTTTCACGGCAGTACTCTTTGCAAAGCTGGTCTTGCCGTTGCTTGCTCTTACCCTTGCTTTGTTCTGCACTGGAAAACCGCCCATAGCTGTATGCTTTATCCATGTGGCGTATTCTGCCACACCCTCAATAAACTATGTGAACCAGCTGCTGCGACTTCCAGTGCGCGCTTCGCTTGCCCCTGACCTTTTACATCTGCCAAATCAGGATAGCTGGGTTTTGCGCTAACAGGTTCCGCGATATGGCGGGTCAAACGAGCATCGGGATCTGTGGCGGCGAAATGAGCACAAACCTGAAGTAGCGAATCAGCGGGAAAAATCGTGACGTCGCGCACCAACGCTGCTTCATCTGCATTCATGCGCGGCAAAATAAATGCACGTTGCTTGCCGCTTTTGTCACTGCTGTGATGCATCGCAAACGTCATCGCCAGCGCTCCACGAATGGGGCGCAATTCGCCTGAAAGGGAAAGCTCGCCGGCAAATTCATATTGACTCAGTGCATCGGCGGGCATTTGGCCTGATGCGGCCAGTATGCCAAGCGCGATGGGCAAATCAAATCGGCCGCTTTCTTTTGGTAGATCTGCGGGGGCGAGGTTAACCGTTATGCGGCGAGCAGGAAATTCAAAACCAGCATTCTGCAAAGCCGCACGCACGCGATCTTTGGATTCTTTCACCTCGGTTTCAGGCAAGCCGACAATAGTGAATTGAGGCAATCCATTTGCCAAGTGGACTTCTACCGTCACTTCTGGTGCCTGCATGCCAGTCAGCGCTCGGCTCTTCAAAACAGCTAGGCTCATAACACTCCTTGGAATTTATCGCAGGTTAGCAGCGGGCGCTGAATCAATGTTTGCAGTGCTTGGCGTGCTCCATATGTGCGATAGCTGCTTTGACTATCGCATATCTCATTGCCTGATCTTGGTTGGGGTGATCCGATAAGTGCACAACCGTGGTGCCTATGTGTATAGCCTTGCCATGCGGATCGTCGGTTGCGTGTTGATAGCTGATCGTCAATTCGTATTCCGCAATTAGCGGACCGCAGGCTTTCCAGTCACGTGTCCATTTAGGCAAAACTTGTGTGTTTTCCCATAAAGAGCCCGCGCTTTCATAAAACTCTTCGATGTTGTGATGTCCCCGTAACTGCGCCAAACGGCGCTCTTGGGAAACGCAACTACGGAAATATTCTTCGTCGCTCATGCGCATGGCGCCACCTCGTCGGGATTCAATGACGGCAACCTAAAAAAGAACAAATCGACATTAATAAAGCGGCCAAAATCACGTGCCTACACGCGCCTGATATTACGCATCTAAATACTTAGCATGCGAAAGTTCAAGCTAGCACGCTTTATCGAAGTCATCGTTCTATTTTTTCAGTTGTGCTTCCAAGGCGCTTACCTGTGCTTCCAGCGCTTCCAGTTTGGCGCGGGTAGTAGCAAGCACCTGTGCCTGGACATCGAACTCTTCGCGTGTGACCAGATCCAGCTTCGAGAAACCTTGTGCCATCATCGCTTTGACATTCTTTTCAATGTCTTTGACGGGTGAATTCTCTAAAACCTGATTGATTTTGTCTTGCATGTCGTTAAAAAAGTTTGGCTTTTCCATTTTTTCCTTTTGATGAGTGATTGGCACTATTGCAGTGCAATTTGTGTTTGAGTGCGCCATAAAGGTGCGCCGATAGTTTTGAACATGTCAGAAAAGACTATAGCGCACGGATTAATAGTAAAAATGATAATGCATTCCTGTTAAAAAAGCTGGCATGAGTTCTGCTAAATACTGTTTTGAGGACAACCAATTTTTGGTTTCTATGATTAATTTTAAAGGGAATATCATGAAAAAACTGATTCTTGCAGTCGTCGTAATGGGTGCATTTGCTGGTATTGCTAGCGCACAACAAGCTACACCAGAACATACCCTTACGGGTAACGTGACTGTAGCGACAGATTACCGTTTTCGTGGTGTTTCGCAAACATTTAAAGAGCCAACAATTCAAGGCGGTTTTGACTACGCACATTTGAGCGGCTTCTACGTTGGTAACTGGAACTCGAATGTGAGCGGCAATCAATTTACTGATGGCTCGATTGAAATGGATTTTTACGCAGGCTATAAGTTTGCAGTTACGCCAGACTTTAACGCTGATGTAGGTGTTTTGCATTATTACTACCCAGGCGCAGACGTGACCGACTATGACACGACAGAACTTTATGTCGCCGGTACGTACAAGTGGTTTACTGCAAAATATAGTCATGCCATTTCTGATTTATTCGGTGTTCCAGACAGTGATGGTTCGGGATACCTTGAATTGAATGCCGCATTTGAAGTTGCAGACAAAACCACCTTGGGCTTCCATGTTGGTCGCCAAACAGTCAACAACAGCGGCGCGTTGGACTATACAGATTACAAAATCAGTCTTGCACGTGATTTCGGATTTGCCACTATCGGTCTGGCAGTGGTTACTACCAATGCCGACGACGCCTTGTATACATATGCTAATGGTGCTGGCAAATCAAAAAATGTGGGCGACACATCCGCAGTGCTTTCGATCTCCAAAACTTTCTAATTTAAAAATAACGTAGGAGGTTTAAATGAAACTGATTATCGCCATTATCAAGCCCTTCAAGTTAGATGAAGTGCGGGAAGCCTTGTCTGCGATCGGCGTACAAGGCATTACCGTCACTGAGGTCAAAGGTTTTGGTCGCCAAAAAGGTCATACCGAGTTGTATCGCGGTGCGGAATACGTGGTGGACTTTCTGCCTAAAACCAAAATCGAAGCAGCGGTAGATGACACGATCGTTGATCGCGCTATTGAAGCAATCGAAACGGCGGCTCGTACCGGCAAAATCGGCGATGGCAAGATTTTCGTCTATGACCTGCAACAAGTCGTCCGCATCCGCACCGGTGAAACCGGTAAAGAAGCACTTTAAGGGGAATCAGATGAGTATCAAGAAAATATTCGCAAGCGTCCTGGCAACTTGTGCTTTGTTGGTTGCCGTAGGTTTTTCGGCACCGGTGATCGCTCAAGAAGCGGCCGCTCCGGCTGCAACTGAGGCAGTGGCACCGGCAACAGCGACTGCTCCAGCAGCGGCCACAGCTGCACCAGCAGAAGCGCCAGCCGCCGCACCAGCACTTGTGCCAAATAAAGGCGACATTGCATGGATGGGGATTGCTACCATCCTCGTGATCATGATGTCGATTCCTGGCTTGGCATTGTTTTACGGCGGCTTGGTTCGCTCGAAAAACATGTTGTCCGTGTTGATGCAAGTGTTCATGGTGTTCTCGCTGATCGTGGTGTTGTGGTGTGTTTACGGCTATTCGCTGGCATTCACGCAGGGCGGCGCGTTCATTGGTGGATTTGATCGCTTGTTCTTGAAAGGCATCACGATTGAAACCGTTGCTGCTACCTTCAGCAAAGGCGTCGTGATTCCTGAGTTCAGCTTTGTCGCTTTCCAAGCTACGTTTGCAGCGATCACTTGTGGTCTGATCGTTGGTGCGTTTGCCGAGCGTGTGAAATTCTCTGCTGTCCTGTTGTTTATGGTCTTGTGGTTCACGTTCTCGTACTTGCCTATTGCTCACATGGTCTGGTTCTGGCCTGGTCCTGATGCTTATACAGACGCTGCTGCTGCTGAAGCTGCGACTGCTGCTTCCGGCTGGTTGTTCGCAAAAGGTGCACTCGACTTTGCTGGCGGTACCGTGGTTCACATCAATGCGGCTGTGGCAGGCTTGGTTGGCGCATACGTTATCGGCAAACGCGTTGGTTACGGTAAAGAAGCGATGGCTCCTCATTCGCTGACCATGACCATGATCGGTGCGTCCTTGCTGTGGGTGGGCTGGTTCGGTTTCAACGCAGGCTCCGGTCTGGAAGCAAACGGCTTGGCGGCTTTGGCAATCGTTAATACTCTGTTGGCTACTGCCGCTGCGGTGTGTACCTGGACTTTTGGCGAGTGGATGGCTAAGGGCAAACCTTCAATGCTGGGTGCTGCATCCGGTGCGGTTGCTGGCTTGGTTGCAATTACACCTGCTGCCGGCTTCGTCGGCCCTATGGGTGCACTGGTAATCGGCTTGATTTCCGGTTTGGTCTGCCTGTGGGGTGTGAACGGTCTGAAACGCTTGTTGGGCGCAGATGATTCACTTGACGTGTTCGGTGTGCATGGCGTTGGCGGTATTCTCGGTGCGATCTTGACCGGCGTATTTGCTTCTCCATCACTCGGCGGCTCCGGTGTTTACGACTACGTTGCGAATGCTGTTGCTCCTGATTATTCGATCGCGGGGCAAGTCTGGATTCAAACCCAAGGCGTGATCACCACAGTTGTCTGGTCTGGCGTGGTTGCCTTCATCGCCTTCAAACTGGTTGATTTGGTAATCGGTTTGCGTGTTCCTGAAGAAGAAGAGCGCGAAGGTCTTGATATCACCAGTCACGGCGAGTCGGCTTACCACTCGTAATCTGTTTCTCCTGTCCCGCGCAAGCGGGGTTCAAAAGCGCCCCCTTGCGGGGCGCTTTTTCTTTTGGGGCTTTAAAATTACTTTTCAGCCCACATGTAACTATGCCAAATTGAATGCTTATGGTTTGCCGGCTAAGGGCGCGATTGCTGTTTCCCGTTTAAAATCAGCGTAAATTAACGATAGTTCAGCAAAAAGGTTTATATGGTTCCGCATCTCGTCACGGCCTTGAATGGTCCGTTGCTCGACCTTGAAAAAAAGATCCTTACCGCTACGCCAGCCATCGAACGCTGGTTCAGGCTGGAATGGCAGGAGCACACGCCGCCTTTTTATTGCTCGGTTGATTTGCGTAATGCCGGTTTCAAGCTGGCGCCCGTCGATACCAATTTATTCCCCGGCGGCTTTAATAATCTTTCGCCGGAAATGCTGCCTTTGGCCGTGCAAGCTGCCATGGCGGCGATTGAAAAATATTGTCCCGATGCCAAGAATTTATTGCTGATCCCCGAAGGCCACACGCGCAATACCTTCTATCTGCAAAACATTGCACGCCTAACGCAAATCTTCCGCCAAACCGGCTTGAATGTTCGTCTCGGCTCCTTGAATCCTGACGTGACCGAACCGACACCTATCGAACTACCGGACGGCACAATCTTGACGCTCGAGCCGCTGGAGCGTTCGCACAATGGTCGCCGCGTTGGCCTCAAAAATTTCGACCCTTGCACAGTTTTATTGAATAACGATTTGTCGGCTGGTTTGCCATCAATTTTGGGCAACTTGAACGAACAGAATTTGCTACCGCCTTTGCACGCGGGCTGGGCAGTGCGACGCAAGACCAATCACTTCGCTGCTTATGACGAAGTGGTCAAGAAATTTGCCAAAATGATCGACGTTGATCCATGGATGTTGAATCCGTATTTCATGAAATGCGAAGGCGTTAATTTTAATGAAAACGTAGGCGCGGATTGCCTTGCGTCGAATGTCGATACCTTGCTCGCCAAGATGCGCAAGAAATACAAGGAATATGGCATCAAGGAAAAACCATTCGTCATCGTCAAAGCCGACGCCGGTACTTACGGCATGGGCATCATGACTGTTCACGATGCGAGTGAAGTCAAGGATTTGAACCGCAAGCAGCGCAACAAGATGGCGGTTGTCAAGGATGGGCTCGAAGTAACCGACGTCATCATTCAGGAAGGCGTGCCGACGTTCGAGCACATCAATGAATCGGTAGCAGAGCCGGTGGTTTACATGATTGATCGCTACGTGGTGGGCGGCTTCTATCGTGTACATGCGGAGCGCGGCAATCACGAAAATCTGAATGCACCCGGCGCTCATTTCGTACCCTTGGCTTTTGCGCATCAACATGCATTGCCTGATTACCAAGCCAAGCCTGGCACCGCTGCACCGAATCGTTTTTACATGTACGGTGTGGTTGCGCGTCTGGCCTTGTTGGCCGCTTCGCTGGAAATGGAAAAAACCGATCCGAATCCGGAAGTGTATTAAGCGTAACGGTTAATACGACATCATCAAATTTATACTGCGGACCTGCGCTAGTTGAAATTGGAATCCATTTCAAAGCCTTGTCTTCATTAGTAAAACTTATGTCATGCACATGTTGCAGACAGGACGATTATTCAGGATGTGTGGGATGAAAATAGCTTTTGTATGTGATCCGCTGGATAGCTTCAAAATTTATAAAGACAGCACATACGCAATGATGGCGGAAGCTGCGCGTCGCGGACACGCGATCCATGTGTTTCAGCACAAGGATATGGCGTTCGAAGGCGGCAAAGTGGTGGCGAATAGTTCGCGAGTGACGCTCACCGGTGATGATGACGCTTGGTATCGGCAGGACGTGCCCGTTGCGCAGGAATTGTCGGGCTTCGATGCGATTTTGGAGCGCACCGACCCGCCATTCAATATGGAATACATTTACGCGACCTATTTGCTGGAACTGGCGCAGCAGCAAGGCGCGCGCATTTTTAATAAGCCGGAAGCGATACGGAGCTTTAACGAAAAACTCGCGATTGCACAATTCCCGCAATACATTACCCCGACCCTGGTGAGCAGCGATGCGGTGCGCATCAAGGCTTTTCACGGCGAGCATCGCGACGTCATCCTCAAACCGCTGGACGGTATGGGTGGCGCTGGAATCTTCCGCGTGAAAGACGATGCACTGAACCTTGGTTCCATCATCGAAACGCTGACCGCTAACGGTAAGCAAACCATCATGGTGCAGCGTTACATTCCGGAAATCACGGAAGGCGATAAGCGCATTTTGCTGATTGGTGGCCAAGTCGTACCTTATTGCCTGGCGAGGATTCCGCAGGGAACAGAAATTCGCGGTAATCTCGCAGTCGGCGGTGTAGGCGTGGCGCGCGAAATATCGGCGCGCGATCGCGAAATCGGCGAAGCTCTGGCGCCCGCCCTTTTAAAAAGAGGCTTGTTACTGGTAGGATTGGACGCAATTGGTGATTACATGACTGAATTAAATGTGACCAGCCCGACCTGCTTCCAGGAAATCAAGCAGCAAACCGGTTTCGACGTCGCCGTCATGTTTGTTGATGCGCTGGAAAAGCAGGTTCAAACTTGGAATTTGTAAGTAGATAAAAGACGTCGCCAGAAATTTCAAATAAATTCTTGTAGAAATCAGGTTAAATAAAGCAGATGGTTGGTATCCTGTTATTGACGCACGCACCTTTGGGGCAAGCCTTTATCTCGGCGGTAACCCACGTGTTTCGTTCGCTCCCGGAAAAATTGGAATCTGTCGACGTCACAGCCGACCAGGATACTTGCGAAGTCGAACGATTGGCGAAGCAAGCTATCGCCGGTTTGGATGACGGTTCCGGCGTGTTGGTGATCACCGATGTCATGGGTGGTACGCCTTCAAATTGCACCTTGGGTTTGTGTAATGTCGAAAATGTTGCAGTGATTGCTGGTATCAGCTTGCCGATGTTATTGCGGGCAATTACGTATCGAAAAGATACTTTGGATGTAGTGGTGGAGATGGCATTGGCTGGTGGTCAAGGAGGCGCGGTCAGGGTAGATAACCGCGTACGGCTCTCAGCGAATTAATTATTAATTGATTTAAATAATTCTAATAAAAAATGATAGAACGAGAAATTGAGATTATCAACAAACTGGGTCTGCATGCGCGTGCTTCTGCCAAGCTGACACAACTCGCCTCAAAATATCAAAGTGAAGTCTGGATGACGCGCAACAAGCGCCGCGTCAACGCAAAATCCATCATGGGCGTAATGATGCTGGCTGCCGGTATGGGATCCAAAGTTCTATTGGAGACTAACGGCGCCGATGAAAAAGAATGTTTCGACGCAATCGAATTGCTGATTCAAGACAAGTTCGGTGAAGGCGAATAAATAAGCCCGAGCAAATGGCCGGCGTTTTTCTAGCTTGCATGCATTGGTTTGTTTTTCTGTTGCCTTCAGTTTTACTGACACGGACTGGACCTGATTTTGATGACTTCTTTCACGTTACACGGTATCCCTGTATCGCGCGGCATCGCTATCGGCCGCGCGCATATTCTTGCACCTGCCGCGCTCGACGTACAGCACTACCTGATCGCTAATGATCAGGTCGAAGCCGAAGTTGCGCGCCTGCAGTGCGCGATTGCCACCGTGCATACCGAGCTGCAAACCATCTGGAACGAATTGCCAAAGGACGCGCCAGCGGAGTTAGGTGCGTTTATCGACGTGCACGCGCTCATTTTGTCCGATCCGATGATTTCGGAAATGCCGCTGGATATCATACGTTCGCGGTACTACAACGCTGAGTGGGCGTTGGTCACACAGATTGAAGAATTGTCGGCGCAGTTTGAAGAAATCGAAGATGCCTATCTGCGTGAGCGCAAGGCGGACATTCAACAAGTCGGCGAGCGGGTGTTGAAAGCGCTGACTGGCAGTGCAAATTTCTTGCCCAAGGTGGATGGTAACGAAAGCGGCGCTAGCATGATTGTTGTGGCGCACGATATTTCGCCCGCCGATATGCTGCAATTTCGCGATCGCGCCTTTAGCGGATTTATCACCGATGTCGGTGGGCAGAACTCACATACCGCGATTGTTGCGCGCAGTCTGGACATCCCGGCGACCGTCGGTGTCTCCAATGCGTCGACGCTGATAGAGCAAGGTGACTGGCTGATCATAGACGGCGATGCCGGCGTGGTAGTGGTTGCGCCAACTTCAGTCGTACTGGATCAATATCGTGAGAAACAGGCGCGCCAAACACGCGATCGCAAGAAACTCGGCAAACTCAAAAAAACGCCATCGCTGACGCAGGACGGTACAGCAATTACTCTACTGGCCAATATCGAATTTCCCGATGATTGTGGTCATGCGTTGGATGCTGGAGCGCATGGCATCGGCCTTTTCCGTTCTGAATTCTTGTTCATGGGGCGCACCGGTTACGCGCACAAATTGCCGACCGAAGACGAACAATTCGAATCGTACAAAAAAGCGGTGATCGCGATGAAGGGCCGTCCAGTCACGATACGCACCTTGGATATTGGCGCCGACAAGCCTATGGATTTTGCGGAGCAGACTGCGCTGAATCCTGCGCTGGGTTTGCGCGCGATTCGCTTTTGCTTGTCCGAGCCGCAAATGTTCATGACGCAGCTACGCGCAATCTTGCGCGCCTCCGCCTTCGGCCCGATCAAGTTGCTGGTACCGATGTTGGCGCATGCATTTGAAATCGATCAAACCTTGGCGATGATTTCGCAGGCAAAAGCGCAACTGCGTGAAGAAAAAATCAAGTTCGATCCAGTCTTGCCGATCGGCGCGATGATTGAAATCCCGGCCGCTGCGTTGACCCTTCCCTTGTTTATTAAGCGCCTGGATTTTCTGTCAATAGGCACCAACGATTTGATCCAGTACACGCTGGCCATTGATCGCGTCGATCATGAGGTCGCGCATCTCTACAATCCTTTGCATCCTGCGGTACTGTATCTGCTGTCGACAACGATTGCCATCGCTTCAAAAGCGGGTGTCGCGATTTCGGTATGTGGCGAGATGGCGGGTGATATACAGATGACGCGCTTGCTACTCGGAATGGGTTTGCGTGAATTCTCTATGCATCCGTCTCAATTGCTCGCCGTAAAGAATGAAATTCTGAATAGCGATTTGAATGTGCTCACGCCTGCTACGCGCAAGATATCGCGTTTGTTTGAACCGAAAGCGATTAACGAAGCAGTTGAACAATTACGGTTGATGTAAGCGGCACGAGTACGAATTATTTTTGCAGAAAATTCCTATACGACGCCCAGCCATCCTAGCAGAGCAGCGGCAGCCAGTAGCCACAAAATGTGTATGCGGGTTTTCAATATCAACACGGTCGTGGCAACCGTCAGCAGCCAAAGCGGCCAATCTTCTGACGGAACGTCGTGGATGCTTACCAAAAATTCAGCTAGTCGCAAATACCAGACCGACCACCACCGGTCCCATTCCTGATTTGAATGCGCGTACCGCGCGCATATCGCGATTGCGGTGTACCCAGCGTGTCGCCATATTAGTGAATGCAGTACTCGGTAGCAGGATGCCAATCATGCTGAGCGCCCTGCCGAGCAATCCACTCGCCATACCTCCTGCATTTAAACCGATATTCCATCTTATCAATGCAACAAACAATATATTGGGCCCGGGCGCTGCCTGAGCAATCGTGATTGATGTGCTGAATTGAGGCTCGCTTAGCCAGCGTTGTTCCACTACCAGGTAACGATGCATCTCCGGAGCTGCAGCGAGTGCACCTCACAATGACAGTATCGACAGTGACATGTAATGCATAAATAGATGCAGCCAATCGCTCGCTTGCAATGACAGCTGGATGGTCTCGTTCATGCCGCCAGCTTTCGATAAGCAAGTACGCAACCGACTAAACCCAAGCCAAATAATGGATAAACCAGAGGCAGTCGCAGCAGCGCGACTGCAGTGAAGCTCAACACGCTCAAGGCTATGCAGACACGCATGCCTATCGTATTTTTGTTAAGCGCACCTATCAATCTGAAGCCAGTTGCCAGAATTAATCCTGCGGCTACCGCGCCCATAGCGCGCAAAGCATGGACGACACCGGGATGGTTGGCATAGGGCGCATACAGGATTGGAATTGCCAGAATCAGTATTAGCGGCACAAGCAGCATGCCAGCACATGCGGAGAGTGCAACCTGCAGGCCAAAATAACGCCCGCCTATGATGATCGATAGGTTGACGACATTCGGACCGGGCATGATTTTCGCGACGGCCCAATCTTCAATGAATTCTTCTTGCGTTAGCCATTTATTTTTCGACTAATTCGTGTTGCACGATGGCCATGACGCCGCCGAAACCCTGCAAGGCCAGCAGCGTGAAGGAAATGAACAGATCAGTCAGCGATTTTGGCCTGGCTTTATAAAAGCTAGGTTCGTCAGGGCATGCTCCATTTCGACTGGAGGGAGATTTATTTGACGATGCGTTCATTGATTTGAATGAGAAACGTCATTGCGTCAGACGCCATGAAAGTGTCAGGGTAGGCGAATGGTTACAGTACTTCGCTTGCGCACTTCATGCCGTCCAGGGTAGATGCTTGATATCGCCATGTAATACAGGGGAAACCGGATTTAATGATTCGCCTTCAAGTATTTTTTTATAGACGGATAGATAATCGTTCGCCATTGCGTCGGCGTTGAAAGTGAGTGCTCGTGCATGACACGCATGCGGATCAAATTGACTGTGCGACACCGCTTGCGTAAGCATTGCTCGACTAGTGGAAAGACTACCGCATTCAGGCGTGACGATCTCAGGCAATGCGCCGTAGGGCGTTGCGAATATTGGCGCACCAAAATACAGGCTTTCGATCACTGCCAAACCGAATGGCTCATGCCATAAGGTGGGGAATACCAATCCACGGGAAGCGTTTAGCAGCTTAAATTTTTTGTCGCCACCCACCATGCCGTGAAATTTAACCTGTCGTGACCACGTGAACCGGAAGCCGCGTTTAAGGTTGATGCGGTCGCCTCCCAATACCTCTAGCGGAACATGTGCAGCACGCGCTACATCAATGGCACCTTGCACATTTTTTACGCGCCACGCCGCCTTGCCGAGAAAATGAACGTGGGTACGCGGCGCTTGCCAATTGACTGCGCCGTACGTCGACCAATCCAGTCCATTGTAGACAAATGCATCCGAGCCGTGACGTTGAGCATGATTTTTTGAAACGAAGACAGTGTTGCGTGGCAGTGGAATGCTCTCCCACGAATTGCCATGTTGGGTGATTACATGAGGAACGTTCAGCGGAACGTTGGGATTGAATTGAAAATGCGTTATGTCCACTCCAGCTGGTACTTGTGCTTCCCATGGGATATCTCTCTGTAGAGGAAGCACTTCAGCAAAGTCGCAGCGAGATCCCTCTGGCACCAGGTAGCTTACGCGATGCCCGGCGCGTACCAGTGCAAGGCCCAGGTCCCAAATTACACGCTCAGTGCCACCGTAAGCGAACACCGGTATCGGGCTGTGGTTAACAATCAGAATATGCATGTTTATTTACAAGGAAGGGGATGCGTTGCGCGCACCAAGCAGCGGTATTACAACAGCTAGTGATAACCCTAGTGCGTAGTAGTTATGCGCGAAATTAACATTAGTCAAATTGGAAGTTGCGTGCATGAACAGCACACCGCCTAACTGCCACGCAGCCACAGTATCGATGCGCCTCATTCGCCGCATCGCGATTGCCATGCCTGTCAGTAACACGACGAAAGCGCCTAGGCTGATCAGTCCTCCATCCCAAGCGGAATGGAGGTATTGGTTATGTACGTGACCCAAACTGTGAATTGAACTGAACTTGATCAAGTTCTCTTCGGATTTATCCTCTCCTGCATGTTTGATTTGCCGCAGCCGCTCGTCGCCACCGATGCCGATCAGCGGAGAGTGCTGGATGCCTTTCCATGCCATCTCCCATAGATAAAGGCGCGCACCTACTGAAGTATTGTAGTTTTCGGTAGCCTTAAATTCAGTGATGTCTTGTATTGCTTGACGCATACGGAGCACGTCACTGGGCCCCCACCAGGCCCCCGCCAGAAATACTGTCACCGCACAGAACAGCAGCAACAGCGTTCGGTGAAAACCTACGCGTGATGAATATCTGCGATGGTGCCAGAACCATGCGTACACTAGTCCGCACCACGGAATGACCAGAAACGCGCCGCGTGATTGCGACACCAGCACTGCTCCAATGCCGCAAGTCACGCCGAATAGCCAGACTTTGCGAGTGAAGGTAGTCGAATTTTCTGCCAGCGCAGCTGGTAGTAATAAGCAAGGGTAGAAACTAATAGCCACTGCCCAAGGGATGGCATTGCTTGCAAGTAAATTCCGTACATCTGCGCCGCGCGCTGCGCAAAAAACCGTCCATGCAAAAGCCACGATGCACGCAATTGCAATTATATGAAAAATAATTTTACGCGCTTGCAAAGGCAAACCGCCTCTGCGCAATAAGGCGAATGTTGCAGCGGCTGGCAGCAGCAATCGCAGGTAAGCGTTAAGTGTTTCAACGTTTTCAGGCCAAATCAAAGCAGACAGGATGGCCAATGCTAATGCGGCGATGCAACTAGCTAGCCAGACCGATGCTGCGGTAGATGCCGCCTGTGCTTTTTCTGGGTTAATGATCGTGCGACGCGTCTTGAATGCCACCCACAATCCCCAAACCGAGAAACCCAGCCAAGCCGCACCGAGGATTTTTGAATTTAATGGCCCTAATATTAGTAGCGCGCCCAGTAAGAAAAATCCAATTCGTATGGCGTTCTTACGGTATGCGCCCTTCATAAAGGCTTTTTCGCCTCCCCCTTGGTCAGCGTGCGACATCAGAGCTCAGACTATCGTAATCATATTTGATCGCTACGTAGCGGAAAAATCCTTCCAGTGCGACGAAAAAACAATGGAGA
>Ga0326733_1000342_pt1 | contig 13758 bp, 15 predicted proteins | sample 14_GP2_308_FD_207946 | JGI IMG/M metagenome (GOLD analysis project Ga0326733, IMG submission 207946) | Glacier ice microbial communities from Ngari, Tibet, China - 14_GP2_30.8 | ecosystem: Environmental > Aquatic > Freshwater > Ice > Glacier | place: China: Ngari, Tibet | collected 2018-07-17 | reverse complement strand
GTTGATTATGGCGATTAAAGATATTGCGGTTTCAAGCGGATCGGCCTGTACTTCTGCCAGCTTAGAGCCAAGCTATGTATTACGCGCCATTGGCCGTAACGATGAATTAGCACATAGCTCAATTCGATTCTCAATTGGCCGTTTTACTACAGATGCTGATGTGGATTACACCATTGAGTTATTGAAAACTAAAGTGGGTAAGCTAAGAGAATTATCACCGCTTTGGGATATGTTTAAAGATGGCGTGGACATTAGCAAGGTCCAATGGGCAGCACATTAAAATGCTTCTCTTTTTCCGCCTAGCGGCGTTGTCGAAATGCTTGCATAGAAAACTATGCGGCGCATTCCTCCGCCTTGCTAAACGAAAAAATAGCGCGCATTTGCAGTTACGAAAAGTTTTTTGAGTATTTTGAAATTTAACAAGTATTTGAAATAGGAAGCAAAATCAAGGCGACAAGCCGAAGACAGTACGAATTGTACGGCGAGGCGCATGTAACGCAGAGTTTGCGATGTATTTTAAATACACAGGAGAAATGAAATGGCATATTCAGATAAAGTTTTAGACCACTATGAAAACCCAAGAAACGTGGGTTCTTTAGATAAAAACGACCCAAACGTGGGTACCGGTATGGTAGGCGCGCCTGCTTGCGGCGACGTAATGAAATTGATGATTAAAGTGAATGATAGCGGCATTATTGAAGATGCTAAATTCAAAACTTATGGTTGCGGTTCTGCCATTGCTTCTAGCTCATTGGTAACAGAATGGCTTAAAGGCCGCACCATTGAAGAAGCTTATGCGATTAAGAATTCTGAAATTGCAGAAGAATTGGCGTTACCACCTGTGAAAATCCATTGCTCTGTGCTTGCAGAAGACGCAATCAAGGCAGCGGTTGCCGATATTAAAGCCAAACAATTGGCGGCTAAAGAAGCAGCGTAATTTAGTCCCTCGCCCGCACGCGGGAGAGGGGATGGGGAGAGGGGAAACTCAAACCAAAATGGATTCCCACTTTCGCGGGAATGACGAAACGGAAAATTGGAATATGGCAATTAGCTTAACACCAGCGGCGGCAAGCCGTGTTGAAAAATTCTTGAGTAACCGTGGCAAGGGCATTGGCCTGCGCTTAGGCGTTAAAACCACAGGCTGCTCTGGCATGGCTTACACGCTTGAGTTTGTAGATGATATGCAACCAGAAGACATGGCGTTTGATAGCCATGGCGTTAAGGTGATTGTGGACCCAAAAAGCTTGGCCTATATTGACGGCACAGAATTAGACTTCACCAAAGAAGGCTTAAACGAAGGCTTTAAGTTTAACAACCCAAATGTAAAAGATGAATGTGGTTGCGGTGAAAGTTTTACAGTGTGAGTGCTTTAAATACTGGCATTGCGGATAATCACACCTATTTTGAATTATTTGGCTTAACACCGCAATTTAACTTAGATTTAGCAAAGCTAGAATCCAACTACCGTAGCATTCAATCTGCTAGCCACCCTGACCGCTTTGTAACCGCATCACCTGCTGAAAAATTACGCTCTATGCAAACGGCAACCTTGGCAAATGAAGCGTATCAAGCCTTAAAAAATCCGGCCAGCCGTGCTCAATATTTATTAGCACTGCAAGGTGTTGATGCAATTGCAGAAACAAATACAGCCATGCCGGCTGACTTTTTAATGCAGCAAATGGAATGGCGTGAAGCGATTGATGATGCAAGACAAGCCAAAAATATTGACGCGCTTGATTCATTATTGGCTGAAATTCAGCAAGAATCGCGTGCTTTGCAAGCAAGGCTTGTTGATTCAATTGATGACAAGAAAAACTTGGCATTAGCCACTGATGCCACGCGCAAGCTTATTTTTATTGATAAAGTGTGTGCCGATATTAAACAACTTATTGCAAGACTTGAAGAATGAACAAATACGTAGCCACAGAGTACACAGACATTACAGAGACAGTTTTTTGGGTTTGCTCTGTGTACTCTGTGGCTAGAAACTAAAAAATGGCACTTTTACAAATATCCGAACCAGGCCAATCAGCCGCGCCGCATCAACATAAATTAGCGGTGGGCATTGATTTAGGCACAACAAACTCCTTAGTGGCCACTGTGCGCAGCGGCATGAGCAGCGTATTAATTGACGATGACGGCCATGCGCTTTTACCAAGCGTAGTGCGCTATTTGGCCGATGGCAATGTTGACGTTGGCTATGAAGCCCAAGCAGCGCAATCGATTGACCCAGCCAACACCATTGTTTCAGCAAAACGGTTTATGGGCCGCAGCCTAGCCGAAATTGATGTTTCTACGCAGCCTTATCATTTTGTTGAAAACGCATCTGGTACCGAAAAACAATCTGCAAGCGAAAAACCATTTGAAACCAAAAAAATGGTGCGAATTCAAACCCGCGCTGGCGTTAAAAGCGCGGTAGAAATCTCTGCCGAAATTTTAAAATCGCTAAAAACGCGCGCCGAAAAATCATTAGGCGGTGAGCTGGTTGGCGCAGTGATTACTGTGCCGGCCTACTTTGACGATGCGCAACGCCAAGCCACTAAAGACGCCGCGCGTTTGGCTGGCTTAAACGTACTGCGCTTGTTAAACGAACCCACTGCCGCCGCGGTTGCTTATGGCTTAGATAATAATGTGGCAGGCACTTATGTGATTTACGATTTAGGTGGTGGTACGTTTGATGTATCTATATTAAAACTCAGCAAAGGCGTGTTTGAAGTACTAAGCACCAATGGCGATAGCGCGCTGGGCGGCGATGATTTTGACCGCCGAATTTTTTGCTGGCTGTTAGAGCAATCGCATTGCAAACCATTAAATGCCAACGACACACGATTATTATTAACCAAAGCGCGTGAAGCCAAAGAGTGGCTGACTGACCATGCCAATGCGCAAATCACCAGTGTTTTAAGCACAGGCGAAGTAATTGATTTAACCTTAAGCGCTAAAAAATTCAATGAATTAACCCAAACCTTGGTGGCCAAAACACTTAACCCAACCAAAAAAGCCTTACGCGATGCGGATTTGAGTATTGACGACATTAAAGGTGTTGTTATGGTGGGCGGCGCAACGCGCATGCCGCAAATACGCTTGGCGGTGGCCGATTTCTTTAAGCAAACGCCACTAACTAATTTAGACCCAGACAAAGTAGTAGCGCTAGGCGCGGCTATACAAGCCAACACGCTGGCGGGCAATAAAAGTGATGCCGATTTATTATTACTGGATGTGATACCGCTATCGCTGGGTTTAGAAACCATGGGCGGCTTGGTAGAAAAAGTGATTCCGCGCAATAGCACCCTACCTATTGCGCGTGCGCAAGAATTTACCACCTTTAAAGATGGCCAAACCGCCATGAGCATTCATGTGCTGCAAGGTGAGCGCGAATTGGTGAGCGATTGCCGTTCACTTGCCAAGTTTGAATTACGCGGTATTCCGCCATTGGTGGCTGGTAGCGCGCGCATTAGAGTCACTTTCACAGTAGATGCCGATGGCTTATTAAGTGTATCAGCGCGCGAAATGACCACCAATATTGAAGCGAATATTGTGGTAAAACCCAGCTACGGATTAAGTGAAGAGCAAATTTTAACCATGCTGCAAAGTAGCTTTGGCGCAGCCGAAACCGATAAACAAGCGCGCGCGCTGGCAGAAGCAAAAGTAGAAGCCACCAGCTTAATTTTAGCGATTGAAGCGGCTTTGCAACAAGATAGTGCTTTGTTAACGCAATCTGAAATTGAAAGCATTTTAGCTGCACTTGCAGATTTAAAAACGCTAAGCAATGGCCAAGATAGCCAAGCGATTCATCAAGCGACAGAGGCTTTAAATGTGGCGACTGAAGCATTTGCCGCCAAGCGCATGGATGCGAGCGTAAGCCGTGCGTTATCGGGTAAAAGCGTAGAAAGTTTAGATTTATAAGTCTTTAAGGCTGTAAGGCGTTTGAGTTAAAAGACGTTTGAGTTAAAAAACTTTAAACTTGTAAGAAATTGTTGATTATTTTCTTCTCCGTCATTCTGAGCGAAAAGCGAAGAATCCAGTTGTTCACTATTTAAATGGTGGAAAATGCATTCTTCGGTTAGATAAAACCTAAGCTAAAAATGACGGGTTGAAATAAATATAGGAACTAAAATGACCCAAATTATTGTATTACCGCATGTAGAGCTTTGCCCAGACGGCGCCGCTTTTGAGGCTAAAGTTGGCGATTCTATTTGCCAAAATTTATTGGATAACGACATTGATATGGATCACGCCTGTGACCAAGTGTGCGCTTGCACCACTTGTCATGTGATTGTGCGCGAAGGCTTTAAAAGCTTGAATCCGGCTGAAGATAATGAAGACGATTTATTAGACAAAGCTTGGGGTTTAGAGCCCCTATCGCGCTTATCGTGCCAAGCGATTGTGGGCAGTACCGATTTGGTGGTAGAAATCCCTAAATACAGTATTAATATGGCTAAAGAAGGCCATCGCTAGATTGCTGTAATTAGTGAAAAATTCAGTTAGTAAAAAAATAGTCATTAAAAAAGCCGCTTTTAAGCGGCTTTTTTAATCATGCTAAATATTAGAAATATCGCTTTAGCTAATAAATGTATCTTCCAAAAACTTCACTTTACCAGTAGATAAATCATAAATACCGCCCACAATGCCCACTTGGTGTTTCTCAAGCATTTCATCCACAATATCGCTTAAGCGCACAATGGTATCAATTTGATAACGCACATTTAGCTCATTAATTTTTTCAACAAAATCTGGGTTTTTAGAGCAACGATCTTCTGCATTAATCACCGATTTCTCATGACGAATTGAAGGTTTAATTAAATTAATAATTTCGCCAATGTGGCCATCTTTAAAATCATCGCAAGCCGCTTTTACCGCACCGCAACCAGTATGTCCCATCACCACAATTAGCTTGCTGCCCAAATATTTTGAGCTAAATTCTAGTGAGCCAATGGCTTTATCCGACGCAATATTGCCAGCCAAACGCACACTAAACACATCACCCAATGCTTGATCAAATAGCATTTCGGTTGGTGCGCGCGAATCGCTGCAACTAAGCACTGCCGCAAAAGGGTGCTGTTTATCTTTGGTGATTTTAACTAAACTTTGAAAGTCTTTATCGCTTTGATAGTTATTAACAAAACGGTGATTACCCTCTATTAAGACATCTAACGCCTCTCTGGGTGTGATTTTGTCGCGATTTAATAACGGGTGTGTATACATAAAAATAGCCTCTACAAAAATTCAAAAAACAATCAATCTAACTACTTAATAATAGGCAAGTTTTAAAATTGACTAAGATGCTGGTGCAATAAATCCAATGGTTTCTACTTCAATATTTTTTAATTTAGCATGCAATTGATAATCGCGAATAAATTCGGCCACATCATAAGCGATGGATTTTGATTGGCTACAATCAATCACCACTTTTGAGTTACTTGGAATCGCCTCTAACACCTGAATAATACTGGCTTTGTTAAAAAACGATACTTCTTCTGCCAACACAATATGGTGCACCGAAACGCCATTATTCATGGTTTGCGTGTCTTTCATATAATGCGAGTTGCGGTAGCTGTGATGCAGCGTAAACAGTAAGCCCATCACCATACCAACCGCAATACCGGTCAGCAAATCGGTAAATAGCATCACAAGAATGGTGGTAATAAACGGTACAAATTGCTCCCAGCCTAGTGCGTACATTTTTTTAAATAATGAAGGCGTGGCCAATTTATAACCCACCATAATCAACACCGCCGCCAAACTGGCTAAAGGAATCATATTAAGTAAGCTAGAAATGGTGACCACACTAATTAACAAGAAAAAACCATGCATAATGGCCGAAAGCTTAGTTTTAGCGCCAAATGAAATATTAGCCGAACTGCGCACAACTACTTGCGTAACTGGTAACCCACCAATTAAGCCCGAAATTAGATTACCTAAACCTTGTGCTTTTAGCTCGCGATTAGTGGGCGTTACACGTTTGTAAGGGTCTAATTTATCGGTGGCTTCAACGCAAAGCAAAGTCTCAAGGCTGGCTACAATCGCCATTACAACACCCACTTTGTAAACTTCAATATTAGTTAATTGCGAAAAATCGGGGAAGGTAAATTGGCCAAAAAACGCCGCCACACTGGTGGCTATTGGTAGCGTAACGATTTGATCGGGGCTAAGTGTAAAATTAAGGATGCGATTTTGGAACAGATAAGTAAAAACAATACCCAATAAAACCACCACAATTGGGCCTTGCAATAACTGAAAAATACGATGCTTTTTAGAAAGCACTTTATCCCACAGTACTAGTAAAGCCAGCGATACCGCCGAGATTAATAAAGCACCTGGCGTTAATAAATCCCATGCTTTCATGATCACTGAAAATGTATTTTCACCATCATCTAAAAAAAACGATTCACTGCCTTCAAATTCAAAATCGTAACCAAGCGCGTGTGGAATTTGCTTTAAAATAATTAGCAAGCCAATGCCTGTTAGCATGCCTTTGATAACCGAAGTGGGAAAGAAGTAAGCAATAAAACCCGCTTTAAAAAAACCTAAGGCTAATTGAATAATGCCTGCAATCACCAGCGCGGTTAAAAATGCCTCCCAAGAACCTAGCGTGCTAATGGCGCCAAATACAATTACCGCCAAACCAGCGGCTGGGCCACTTACGCCAAGGGGTGATCCGCTTGCCATGCCAACAATAATACCGCCCACAATGCCGGCAATAATGCCTGAAAATAGCGGCGCGCCAGATGCTAAGGCAATGCCTAAACACAGCGGAAGTGCAACAAAGAATACAACGATACTAGCGGGTAAATCGCTTTTAATTTCTTTAAACCATATCTGAATATTCAATCTACAGCCTCTAAATTAATAATTATTTACACCATAGTGTAACAAAAAAAAAGTGCCATTTTCATGACAATGGCGCTTTTTTATGTGACTTTTTATAAATTAATTAGTCGGTGCTTTTTTCCATGTATGGCCGTTGCCCTAACATGCGAATACGCAATTGCTGATATTTGCTAGGGCCAGCTTTTGGCTCAGATGCTTCTTCTTTAACCAAAGTTGCCGCTTCAAAATTTTCGGCTTTATTGGCCGTTGATTCAGCTGGTGCCTCCTGGTAAGGTCGTTTTGATAAGTTTTGGTTGATGACATTCTGCGCTTTATCATCTCCCGCTTGCACAGCGCCTGTTATTAACAATAACGCCGCGGCTAATCCTATAAGACTTTTGCTTTTCATGTTCATCTCCTCAACTTAAATTTCTACTAAATTATTACTACTCTTAGTACGGACGTTTCGATAATTGGTTCATGCGTTGTACTTGTGTGTTTTTATTGATCGCACTTTGGCTTTCTTCAACTTCGCCACGAATCAATGTAGCACCTTCAAACTCATTGCTTTTTTCATATGCGCTATCTGGCAATGGCTGTGAATATGGGCGTTTAGACATAAAGTTTTGATTGTGCGCATTTTTTTTGTAAGTATCTTCTGCAAATGCAGCGCCAGAAACTAATAATGCAGCTGTTGAAATAATCACTGCTAATTTTAAACTGTTCATTTTTTCATTCTCCAAGTAGGTTTGTCGTTTTCTGGGTTATTTATTGCTTTTCCGATGGATGCATTATCCATGTAGTGCGCAAAGTAAAAATCTACCATTATAGGTAGAACGGTATATACTATTCGGCATATGCCAAACGAAATTAATCATCTAGCAGATAGTCAAATAGGCCAGCCGACCAGCGCGCGTGCGTTAAGAGAGAGCTTAAAACAAACGCAAGCCAACGATTCACATTTGCGGCTTTACCTTAACCTTGGCCAGCAATTTTTTGAGCACGGTTGGGGCATTGCGGCTTCTAGCACTTTAATGCAATCGCTTTGCACGCTGCTTTCTGCCCAGCATGCCCTATTGGCTATCGAAAACTCTGGCAAACTGGTTGTTTATAACCAAGTAGGCCAAACACTGCCGATTGGAACGCGCATTCCCATGATGGGCATTTTGGCGCTGATGCTGAAAAACCCGGTGCGTTTTGCGCTATATGAAAATAAAAACGCGCCACTTTGGACGCATGGCGACAGCAGCCAGCATGATTGCCTGATTCCCATTGCGTTGGGCCAACATGGCAAAGGAATGATTGCGCTTTCTGGCAAAAAATTAACTTTAACGCCAGCCGAAATTGAGACTTTACAAGCGCTGGCTGGCCTAATAGCATTAGCCATATCCCAACACCAAGGCCCTGCGCGCAGCGAAGTTGACCAAACTATTTTAGAAGCGCTAACGCCAAGAGAGCGCGAAATTTTTGCGCTATTGCCTTCTGGCTTAAGCAATATAGAGCTTGGTGCAAAATTAGGCATTGCGGCCGGCACGGCTAAAATTCATGTTGAGCGCGTTTTAAACAAACTTGGCGTAAAAGATAGAACCCAAGCCGCGGTAAAGGCGGTTGAGCTTGGTTATAAGTCTTAATTGGTATTTATGAAAAACACAAAATCACCAGTCACTAAAACTTCTTTTCAGCCATTAAGCTGGATTGCGCAAGCTTGGCAAGATTTGCCTTTGGGATTAAAAGGCGTGTGTGTTATCGCCCTGCCCTTGCTGGTGTTATTGGCATCGCTTGGCTCACTATATATAAGAGAGCTAGAATCGACTCAGCTTGAAAACAAGCTTAGGCTTGCCTTGCAAAACCAGCGCGATATTCAAGAAGTGCATACCATGCTGATTGAAGCATCAACCGGTGTGAGGGATTATTTGCTAACTGGCGATAAGCATTTTTTGGATATATTTTTTCAGGTTGAAAGTAAATTACCCGCCATATTAAAAGCCTTAGAAATTCAGCTGGATAACGATGCGCAAAAACAACGCTTAGCTAACATTAATCCACTAGCCGAACAAAATCTGCGCGATTTACGCGTACTTTCGGAATACGAATCCAATATCGCTTCAGACGATTTAATCGCTAAATTCAAATCGCAAGTAAACACACTAGATAAGTTAAGAGTTGAAATTGAACGCCTCAATGCTGAAGAGGCGATTTTGGTGGCCAAAGATCAGCAAGACGTGATGCAACAACGCCAGCGCCATATTGTAATTACCTTGTTTGCCGCCGTTGCTGGCATTATTGGCTCTTTAGTAGCGGTTTGGATTTTTTCGCGCACCATTGTCAAACGAGTTCGCTTATTAAGAGATTCTGCCGCGCATTTAGCCAAAGCCGAGAAGTTAGATTTGCCGTCTAGCAGCCAAGATGAGCTAGGCCAATTATCCGATGAGTTGGATCATGCATCGCAATTATTGGCAAAAAATATCAGCGATTCTATTCAAGCCAAAAAAGAAGCGGAAGAAGCCAGTGCCTCAAAAAGCATGTTTTTATCGCGCACAAGCCATGAGCTGAGAACGCCGCTTAACGCCATTTTGGGCTTTGCGCAGCTGTTAGAACAAGATTTATCGCAAGGAAAACAACGCGATAGCGTGTCATTAATTTTAGGCGCGGGCCAACATTTGCTTAAATTAATTAACGAAGTATTGGAAATTGCCCGAATCGAATCAGGCGAAATATCACTCGATTTAGCCTCTGTAGCAGTAAACACCTTGCTAGAAGAAGCCAAACAATACATTGCGCCCATTGGCAAAATTAGAGATATTGAAATTAAAACCACGATTGCGCCCAATTTGTGGGCCAGTGCCAACCGCCAAAAATTGCTGCAAGTGGTGCTTAATCTGCTGTCGAATGCGCTTAAATATGGCCCTGCTAATTCAACAATACATCTAAATGCTTACAGCCTTGATGGCAAGGTGATTATTGAAGTGCAAGATGAAGGCGCGGGTATTCCGGTCAAATTAAAAGAGCGCCTATTTACCCCATTTGACCGATTAGGCGCAGAGCAAACAAAAGTAGAAGGTACCGGCCTTGGCTTGGCATTATCCAAACAAATTATGCTGGCCATGAACGGCAGCATTCATGTAGCAAACGACAAAAGCTTATTTTGGATAGCGCTTAACGCGGGCGAACCTGATATTGAATTAAATGAATCAGCGCCATCATGGCCTAACAAAAAATACACCGCTTTAAATAACAAACATTCGGTTTTATATGTAGAAGATAACATCAGCAATCGCGCACTAGTTGAGGCTATTATTCATCGCCAGCACGATTTGCGTATTCATTGCGTCACCACCATTAAAGACGCCAAACAATATCTAACAGAAGTCATGCCATCGTTATTATTGATTGATTTAAACTTGCCGGATGGCTCTGGCGAAAACTTGGTTAATTATGTAAAAGCCGATGCCAATTATCAGCATATACCTATTATGATTTTAAGCGCCGATGCGTTACCAGAAACGGTAGTGCGCCTGCAAGCCGCTGGCGCAGCGGAATACATGACTAAACCTTTAGATGTAGCAGCATTTAGCAAAAAAATTAGAGAGTTGATTGAGGCATAAAATATGAACGAAGTAGAGATATTAAATGCCAAAATTTTAGTGATTGACGATGCAGAAGCCAATTTAAGGCTGCTAGAAGATTTACTGGCCAGAGAAGGTTTTCATCAAGTGATTAGCACGGCTGACTCTACCCGCGCGTTGGATTTATTTAAAGCGTTTGAGCCAGATTTGATATTGCTGGATTTAATGATGCCAGAGTTGGATGGTTATGCTGTGCTTGAGATGCTATCGCGCCATATTCCAAAAGATGAATACTTGCCTGTGTTAGTGTTAACCGCGGATGCGACCATTGCCGCCAAAAGAAAAGCTTTGGCATTAGGCGCCAAGGACTTTTTGACCAAACCATTTGACACAATTGAGGCGATGTTAAGGGTTTGGAATTTGCTGGAAACGCGCATTTTGTATCGTCATTTAAAATCGCTTAACAATGCGCTTAAACCAGTACAGCATCCGCCAATTACTTCAGAATAAAAAGCTGATAGCTTTAATTTAATTGCGCCAATTGGCTTAAAGCGACATCGGCACTAGCTGTTTTTTGTGCAATTTTAGCTAAATAATCACTGGCTTGAGTATGTTGATTATTAAGTGCTAGCACCTTTTTAAAGTGCTCTTCGGCATGGCTATAATCGTTAGTTGCAAATTCAGCCGTGGCTAAATAAAACCATGATTCAGCCGTATTTGGCTCATTTTGCACCCATTGCGCCGCTACTTTTAATAAAGCAGACCATTCTTGGCTTGCATAAGGCTGCACCACTTGCATAAAGTAAGGGCGTTGCGTTGCGGCCATGGCCCAAAAAGGTTTTTCACTTTTTACGCCCAATGTTTGTGCTGGTTTGCTCATTAATGCTTGCACCCATTCAACCGGCATAAAGAAATATTGTGCGGCATTGCCTTTGCTTTTTAAGGTAATAATACCTACCAAATTGCCCGCATCATCAAACGCACCGCCGCCACTAGCACCTAATCTAAATGCACTACTAGCGCGTATCACCACGCTGTCATCCATTGGAAACAAGCCTTTAACCTCGCCAAATGTGTTGACTGGCGTTTTGGTTTCATCTGGGTAGCCAATGGTAAAAATAGATTCATCGTATTTAAGCGCTTTGCTTGCGCCAATTTTAACGCTTGGCACATCTAAATTTTCAACCGTTAACATGCATAAATCATGATGCCAATCGGCTTTAATCGCGGTCGCTTTATGTGGCTCGCCATTTACAATCACAGCAACATTGGTTGCATCGGTCACTACATGGCAATTGGTAATCACTTCATTTTTGCCGATTACCACAGCAGAACCCAAACCAAGATTGCCATTTGGCAACATTACTTTTACACGCAAAACGCTATTGCTAAGCGCATTCACCATGGCATCTGCTGGTTTTGCCCATGCACTATTTGCCACGCTTAAAACAACCAGTAAAGTGGTTAATGTCGTTAAGTAGTGTTTAATCATGCCGCTCACCCTTTAATGTACAAACAATGTTGCTTACATGTTTAATTTAGCAATTACTGTTCCAACATTAATAAATGCTGCACCATATGGCTTGCAAGCCGCCTGCAAAGCCGAATACAAGGCATTACAACACGGCCTAAACCACTGTTTTTAACAAGGATATTTAGCGTTTATGCACGACTTTAGTGCGTGCAGAATGCTTATTTGGTGCATGAATAATTTGGAAGGGAAGGCATAAAAAAAGCCGCTATGATTAGCGGCTTTTTAAAAGTTTTTTTAAAGGTTTTTTTTTAAGGATTTTTAATAAATTGAAAACCCTAATGAATAATAAAATTAATTTCGTTTATGATTAATTTCGCGCAACACCAATAATTGCGAAACCAATTTGGCCAAACCCTCAATCGATTTACGTTGGCATTCGCTTAAGTAGTTGGGCTTTAAATCTAATACGCAAATGGCACCAATCACTTCACCCATTGGCAATTTAATGGGCACGCCGCAATAAAATCGCAAGTCTGGGTGCCCTGTTACCATTGGGTTATCCCAAAATCGTTCATCTAAGGTGGCGTCAGGAATCTCTAACAACTCTTCATTCACCAATGTTTGCTGGCAAAAAGAGCCATCACGTGGCGTTTCGATAATACTTTCTAAGCCCACATTCGATTTAAACCACACTCTTTTTTCATCCACCAGTGAGATTAGCGCAATAGGTGTACCGCAAACATCACTCGCCATGCGCGTAATGCTGTCAAAAATAGTTTCAAACGGTGAATCTAACACCTTAAGTTGTTGTAATGCAGTTAACCTGCGCTGTTCATATACTGCTGGTTGATTATCTGTCAATTAATGCTCTTTTCGTTACATCGTGTTATAGATAAATTCAAACTAAAACCATATATTTCAATAACATACTTATGAAATACAATATTTGTTTGACCATTTCTTGCTAATGAAAAGCATAATAAAGTGATAGCCATAAAGTTTATGTACGTTAACGTACACACTGTATTATTTGTGGTTTTTAACACGAAAAACGGGCGCTACCAAGCGGTGAAAAGGCTGCTATAAACAAAGCAGTGGGCGGTAAACTAAAAGTTTTTTTGCTCTAACTTAATGGCTTTGTAACACTCGCAAACCATTTTTTCTAAGCCTGCGCGATTCAAAATAGTGACGCAGCCGCGGTGGTATTTAATTAAATCCAATTTAGCTAATTTTGACGATACTTCTGATACGCCAGAACGGCGCACGCCCAACAAATCGGCCACACGTTGGTGGGTTAAACTAATGCGGTCTGACGCCCATCTATCTAAGCTGGTTAATAAAAACCGACACACTTGCTGATCTAAATTGTGATAACGATTGCAAGCGGCGATTTGCGATGAATGCGAAAAAATCACATGCACATACTTTAAAACCAGTAATCTAAATTCTGGCTCAGTATCAAATAATTTTTGCGCCACACTAGCCTTAACGCGGTAGCCCCAGCCAGCGCTTTGCACGATGACGCGCGTAGTTGGCGAATAAATTTGCATAAACGCATCAGTGCCCACCAAACCATCGTTACCAATGGTAGCCACTTCTTGCGCAACGCCATCCATTAACACTTTAACCACTGCAATAATGCTGCTGATAGGAAAATAGATAAAATCAATCTTGCCCGGTTTTTGATACAAATCTAAATCTCTTGGCAAAGGGATTAATTGCAGTTCTGGCAGAATAGCGGCGTAAAGCGCGGGGCTTAACTTAGCTAAAAAATCATTCAGTTTGGGATCGCGGCGACCAGTCATAACGACCTCTTAAATTATCAATGAATAGTAGCTGGAATTGATGGCATATCAAACACAAATTACTAAATATACTTAATTATTACTATGCTAATTACTTATAAGT
>Ga0326733_1000341_pt1 | contig 13778 bp, 8 predicted proteins | sample 14_GP2_308_FD_207946 | JGI IMG/M metagenome (GOLD analysis project Ga0326733, IMG submission 207946) | Glacier ice microbial communities from Ngari, Tibet, China - 14_GP2_30.8 | ecosystem: Environmental > Aquatic > Freshwater > Ice > Glacier | place: China: Ngari, Tibet | collected 2018-07-17 | reverse complement strand
GTACTGGCACCGATTACACATTGAAACTTGGTTCAAACCAATTTATCCCTGGCTTTGAAGAAGCGATTATCGGCCACAGCGCCGGTGAACAATTTGATGTCAACTTGGCTTTCCCTGATGATTATCACGCTAAAGAACTTGCTGGTGAGAAGGTTACTTTCGTAGTTACGCTTAAAAAGCTCATTGCGCTTGAACTCCCTAAAATTGATGACGAACTTGCTAAAAAAGCTGGTCCATTTGAAAGCCTTAAAGAATTAAAAGATGACATTAAGCGCGAAGTTTCGGCCCAAAAAGAAAAAGAAGCCGGCCAAAAGCTTCGCGATGATTTGATTAGCGAACTAATCGAAAAAAGTACCGTACCAGTACCCGAAGTTTTGGTCGCAGACCAAATGCGTTCTATCGAGCAAGACTTTGCCCAAAATCTTTCATACCGCGGCCTTGACATGGACACTTACCTCAGCAGCAACGGCTTTACCGACGAAGAGCAGTGGCGTGAAAAAGAAGTGAAACCAGCCGCCCAGCGTCGTACTCAAGCGGGTTTGATACTTTCTGAGTTAAGTAAACTAGAAAAAATTACTGCATCGGAAGCAGAAATTGACGAACATGTTGCGACTCACCGTAAACAATACGAAAATAGCCCAGACACATTGAAGCAATTCGATACACCTGAAGTGCGCCGTGATATTACTAATCACTACGTAACAGAAAAAACTATCGAGCGATTAGTTGAATTAAACGGTGGTGTTGCGGCTACTGGCCATAATCACTAAAAAAACGCTTAAAACATAAATTAGCACTCACTTGCATAGAGTGCTAATTTTATTTATAATAAATACATAAATGAGGGAAATATATGAATAAACCACATGGATATCTTGTTCCAACTGTAATCGAGCGCACTAGTGATGGTGAGCGTGCCTTTGATATTTACTCGCGACTTTTGAAAGATCGCATTATCTTCTTGGGTGAAGAAGTGAACGAACATACGGCAAATATTGTCGTGGCGCAGCTTTTGTACTTATCATACGAAGACCCCAAAGCCGACATTAAGCTATATATTAATAGCCCCGGTGGTAGTGTGTACGATGGTCTTGGTATTTACGATACTATCCAGTCAATTGCGCCGGATGTACAAACGATTGGTATTGGGTTGCAAGCCAGCATGGGCGCCTTCTTGCTTTCAAGCGGTACAAAAGGTAAGCGTTACGCACTTCCTAACAGCCGCATTATGATTCACCAACCATCAAGCGGTACCCAAGGTAAAATTACCGACCAAGAAATATCGCTTCGTGAAGGCATCTACTTGAAGCAGAAGTTAAATGAAATTCTGGCTAAGAACACCGGTCAAAAACTAGCTAAAGTTGAAAAAGATGCCGACCGCGACTTCTGGATGAGCGCTGATGAAGCAAAAAAATATGGGTTGATTGACGAGATAGTGGATAAGGCGTAATAACTAGCAAAGAAAACGGGCAGCACAGGCCTATTTTACCCTTGATTTTTCCTGTTATAAGGTGCATACTATCTAGTAAGAAGTAGTGTAGCCCTGGGTGTCTATGCCGTAAACGAATTGGCAGTTTTGTTTATGGCCCCCAGAGGTTAAGGGAATCTTCGACGCCAAAGAAACCCTTTTATAAACCCAATCCTAATGCGAGGACAATATAGCTTATGGCTAAAGATACACCTAGTTCAAAGCGTGTCTTTTTTACTAAAGACGACACAGCGTTACCAATACCAAACCTAATTCAACACCAACGTGAAAGTTGGAAAGAATTTGTCGAGACTGGTCTCGGTGAAATCTTCGCAGAACTTAACCCAATCGATGACTACACCGGCCAAAAGCTGGCTCTTCGTTTTGGCAAGTATGCTTTCCAAGACCCTAAAACAACTGAAATTGACGCCAAAGAAAACAACCTTACCTTCGACGCTCCACTTCACGCTACTGTTGAACTTACAAATAAAGTAACCGGTGAAGTTAAAGAGCAAGAAATCTACCTTGGCGACTACCCATGGATGACCGACCGCGGCACATTCATTATCAATGGTACCGAACGTGTGGTCGTTTCTCAACTTATCCGTAGTGCTGGTGTATTTTTTACTGCCGACCGCCTTGCTACCCGTAATAACTACGGCGCTAAGTTAATTCCGGGCCGTGGTGCATGGCTTGAATTTGAAACCGCTACAAACGGCGCTATTTTTGTTAAAATCGACCGACGTCGCAAACTGCCTGTTACGACGTTGTTCCGTGCGCTTGGGTACAACAAGACAACTGAAATCAAAGCACTTTTCGAAGATGTTGATACTGGTGAAGTTAAGTACATCGACGCTACTTTAGATAAAGACCCAGCACGTGGCACAAACGAAGCACTTATCGAAGTCTACCGACGTCTCCGTCCAGGCGACCTTGCAACCGTTGACAACGCTCGTTCAATGATCGAACGTATGTTCTTCGATTTCAAGCGTTTCGATTACAGCCGAGTAGGTCGTTACAAATTAAACCAACGTCTTGGGCTTGAACTTCCAAACGTTACTGAAAACCGTGTCTTCCAAGTTAGCGACCTTATTGCCATTGTTAAGGAAATTATTCGCCTAAACAACACTCAAGAGCTTGCCGATGACATCGACGCACTTTCAAACCGCCGGGTTAAATTAGTAGGTGAGCTTGTTGCTCGTCAATTCCGCGTTGGTATGCTCCGTATGCAACGTAACGCTATGGACCGTATGAGCATGAGCGACCTTGAAACGGTCAGCCCATCTCAACTTATTAACGCCCGCCCAGTTGTTGCGGCTGTTCGTGAATTCTTCGCGAGTTCACAACTTTCACAACTTATGGACGAAACAAACCCGCTAGCCGAACTTGCTCACAAGCGTCGTCTATCATCAATGGGTCCAGGTGGTCTATCTCGTGAACGTGCTGGGTTTGATGTCCGCGACTTCCACCAAACTCACTATGGCCGTCTTTGTGCCGTAGAAACACCAGAAGGTGCCAACATTGGGCTTGTTCTTAACCTTGCAACATATGCCCGTGTTAACGAATATGGCTTTATCGAAACTCCTTACCTTAAAGTAGTAAACGGCAAAGTAACCGACGAAGTTGTGTACCTCGATGCTTCACAAGAAGCAGTTGAAGTAATTGCGGATGCTGGTGCAAAACTAAGCGACGACAATGTCTTTATCGACGAACGTGTCTCGGCTCGTAACGGTTTGCTCCCAGAGCAAGTCGATGCTTCAGAAGTTACCTTTATGGACGCAGCCAGTAAGCAAATTCTTGGTTCAACTGCTTCACTTGTGCCTTTCGTTGAAAAGAACCGTGTTGACCGTTCACTTATGGCATCAAGTATGCAAAAGCAAGCGGTACCACTTCTTCAACCTGAATCACCTGTAGTAGGTACTGGTATTGAAGGCGTTATCGCTCAAAATACAAGCCAACTTACTGTAGCTGAAGCTGATGGTGAAGTTGTTAAAGCTGATGGACAAGAAATCCTTGTCAAATACAAAGATGGTACTAAGTCTTACAAGCCAGTCCACTTTATAAAGTCTAACGACGACCGCTCAATTAACCAAAAAGTTGTCGTAACTCGTGGTCAAAAAGTTAAAGCCGGCGACATTCTTATTGAAGGTGCCTCTATTGCTGAAGGTGAAATTGCACTTGGTAAAGACCTTCTTGTGGCCTTCATGCCATGGTCTGGTTACAACATGGACGACGCGATTGTCCTCAGTCGTCGTTTAGTACAAGACGACACACTCACAAGTGTAAACATTAAAGATTACACCGTAGAAGTTCGTGAAACAAAGCTTGGTCCAGAAATTGTTACTCGTGATATTCCAAACGTTAGCGAAGAATCACTTCGTCACCTTGACGAAAATGGTATCGTTCAACTTGGTTCTGAAGTAAAAGCCGGCGATGTACTTGTTGGTAAAATTACTCCTAAGGGCGAACAAGAACTTTCAAGTGAAGAGCGTTTGCTACGTGCAATCTTTGGTGAAAAAGCTAAAGACGTTCGCGACACTTCACAACGCATGAACAATGCTGGTGGTGGTAAAGTTGTTGGTGTTAAGATCTTTAGCCGCGAAAACGGCCACGAACTTAAGGCTGGTGTACTGATGCAAATCCAAATTTTCGTAGCTCAACTTCGAAAAATCTCGGTTGGCGACAAGTTAGCCGGACGCCACGGTAACAAGGGTGTTGTGGCTCGTATCGTTCCTGTAGAAGATATGCCATTCATGGAAGATGGAACTCCAATCGACGTGGTACTAAACCCACTTGGTGTGCCAAGCCGTATGAACATCGGCCAGTTGTTTGAAACGCACCTTGGTATGGCTGCACGTGCCCTTGGGTACAAGGTTGCAACGCCACCATTTAACGGTGTGTCTGATGAAGATATCTCTAACGAGCTTGAACGCGCTGGTCTTGCACGCGACGGTAAAAGCCAACTATACGATGGCCGTAACGGTGAACCATTCGAAGAACGAACCACTGTTGGTGTCATGCACATGTTGAAGCTTCACCACATGGTAAGCGACAAGATTCACGCCCGTTCAACTGGTCCATACACTATGGTTACCCAACAACCACTTGGTGGTAAGGCCCAAAATGGTGGCCAACGATTTGGAGAGATGGAAGTCTGGGCTCTTGAAGCGTACGGTGCTGCCGCAACACTTCAAGAAATGCTTACTATCAAGTCCGACGATGTTTATGGCCGTGCAAAAGCTTACGAATCAATCATTAAAGATGAACCAATTGTTGGTCCTAAGCTCCCTGAATCATTCAACGTACTTGTTAAGGAACTGCAAGGTCTTGGCCTTCGTGTTGATTTGATGAACGATGACGAAGATACACCTATCGATGCTGAACAAGTAATTGGTAGTGTCATCAACGGCTCACCAATCCCTGCCTCTGAAGTGCATGGTGATGAAGAAGAAATAGTCATTCTTGATGAAGCCGACGAAGAAATGGCTGAACTTGAAGACGGAATGACTATCCAAGATATTGATGAAATTGAAGAAATTAAGGAGGAGGTGTAATATGTCCCGAGTTATCGCTAACAACAACGGCATCGCTGACTTCGACGCAATTCGCTTAAGTGTCGCCAGTTCTGACGACATTATGAAATGGAGCCACGGCGAAGTTACAAAACCTGAAACAATTAACTACCGTACTCAGAAACCTGAGCGCGATGGGCTTTTCTGTGAACGAATTTTCGGTCCAGTAAAAGACATTAACCCGCACGATTCTAAGTTGAAGGGCGTTCGTTCACGCGAAGCTGCCGTCGACAAGAATGGCGATTTAGTTACTAAATCTATTGTTCGCCGCGAACGAATGGGCCACATTACTTTAGCAGCACCTGTAGCGCACATCTGGTTTATGCGCGGTACTCCATCAGCAATGTCATTGCTACTTGGTATTACTGTTCGTAACCTCGAACGTGTTGCGTACTTTGCTACTTACGTAGTCATTAAGGCTGATATTGAAGCTCGCGACAAAAACTTGGCTGACCTAGATGCTGAGACTGAAGCAGCTAAGATGGCAATCAAAATGCGTTACGAAAAAGATGCAGAAGCTGAAGACGCTGACGTTAAGGCGCTTGCCGAAGCCCAAACAAAAGAAATTGAAGATTTAACTGAAAGTTACACCCTAAAAAAGACCCAACTTGATAGTTTGGTAAAGAACTCACTCATGAGTGAAGTTGATTACCGTGGCCTTCCTGAAGACTACCAAGACCTCATCGAAGTTGGTATGGGTGGACAGGCTTTGAAAGCTCTCCTGGACGAGATTCACCTTCCTACCTTGATTGCAGAACTAACTGAAGAAGTTGCTGGTGCAAAGGGTCAACGCGAGAAAAAGCTTCTTAAGCGTCTTAAGGTGCTTGAAGGTATGCAATCGGCTGGTATTAAGCCTGAGAGCCTTACGCTGACTGTGCTTCCTGTTATTCCTCCGGACCTTCGCCCTATGGTGCAGCTTACCGGTGGTCGTTTTGCGACATCTGACCTTAACGACCTTTACCGTCGTGTCATTAACCGTAACAACCGTTTGAAGAAACTTATCGAGCTTAACGCTCCTGAAGTTATTCGTCGAAACGAAATGCGTATGTTGCAAGAAGCCGTTGATGCTTTAATCGACAACTCTGCAGCTCGTGGTGGCCGTGCCGTTAATGCTACTGGTGGCCGTCGCCGTCTTAAGTCAATCTCTGACATGCTTAAGGGCAAGCAGGGTCGTTTCCGCCAAAACCTTCTTGGTAAGCGTGTCGACTACTCTGGACGTTCAGTTATCGTAGTTGGTCCAAAGCTCAAGATTGATGAATGTGGACTTCCAAAGCAAATGGCCCTCGAACTATTCAAGCCATTCGTTATTAGCTGGTTGATCAAGGGTGAGTACGCTCACAACATCCGTTCAGCTACTCGTTTGATTGAATCTGGCGAAGCTATCGTTTGGGACGCCCTCGATGCCGTAACCGATGGCAAGTACGTTCTTTTGAACCGCGCACCATCACTTCACCGTTTGTCTATTCAGGCTTTCAAACCAAAGCTCGTTGAAGGTAAAGCAATCCAATTGCACCCACTTGTAGCCAACGGTTTTAACGCCGACTACGATGGCGACCAAATGGCAGTTCACCTTCCACTGTCACGACAAGCACAACAAGAAGCTCGTGAGCTAATGACCGCCACAGCTAACTTGTTGAAGCCAGCTGACGGTGCTCCGGTACTTTCAATTGCTCAGGACATCGTGCTTGGTAACTACTACCTGACTTACAACAAGCGAAGTGCACAAACTGCCGACGTAAAGTCATACAGCTCGGTTTACGAAGCTGAAATGGCCTACGACAGCCACGTTATTCAACTGCAAACACCTATCCGCTTGTCTTACAAAGGTGAAATGAGAACAACAACTTTGGGTCGTGTATTCTTTAACGAAATTCTACCTGCAGATTTCCCGTACGATGATAATGTTCAGAACAAGAAACAAATTAAAAAGGTACTTAACCAAATCTTTGAAGATTACGGTGCTGAGCAGACTGCTCAAACCGCCGACAAGATGAAAGGCACAGCCTTCCGATTTGCAACTATTTCTGCCGTATCAACAGGTAAAGATGACTATCTTCACTTCCCTCAGACTGACGAATTTATCGCTGAAGGTGACGCTAAGGTGACACTTATTAGTGAACAATTCAACCAGGGTCTCATTACAGAAGACGAACGATACAGCCTTACAATTAGTACATGGCGTGGAATTGTCCGCAAGATTACTGAATATATTGAAGGCGAACTAAAAGACATGGACACAAGCCTAAGTGTCATGGTCGGGTCTGGTGCTCGTGGTGATGTTTCGAACATTGTACTTGCAAGCGCGATGATTGGTGTGATGGTTGATGCGACAAGTCGTGCAATTGAGCTTCCAATTCGTTCAAGCTACAAAAAGGGCTTAACTTCACTTGAGCAATTCGTTGCGACTCGTGGTTCGCGTAAGGGTCTAATTGACACAGCGCTTAAAACAGCTGACTCAGGATACCTTACTCGTCGCCTAGTTGACGTTTCTCAAGATGTATTTACTGTTGCAGATGATGACAACGATGAAGGTTTTGCAATTTTCCGTGCTGAAACAGAACAAACAATGATCGTCTTCGGTAACCGTCTTCATGGACGATACGCTGCAGAAGATGTTGATGGTCACGTTAAGAACGGTGAACTCATTACTCGTGAAATCGCTGATTCAATTGAATCTGACCAAAGCGTTACAGTAGTAAAGATTCGTTCAGTGCTGACAACTAAGAATCTTCGTGGTGTTCCACAAAAGAGCTACGGTATCGATATGTCTAAGGGTAGTCTGGTAGCTGTTGCACAACCAGTTGGTGTTATCGCAGCGCAATCTGTTGGTGAACCTGGTACTCAGTTGACCTTGAATACATTCCACAAGGGTGGAGTGCAAGAAGGCGATATCACCCAGGGTCTTCCACGTGTAGAAGAGCTATTCGAAGCACGTAACCCTAAGGGTCAAGCATACGTTACTGAAGTAACTGGCTTGGTTGAAACTTGGGAAGATGGTAAGAAGTACATTGTACAAGTTACCCCAGAAGCCGGACACATCGAGCGTATTGCACTCGAAGGCCGTACAGCTGGCGTGAAGAACGGTGCAAACGTGAAGGTTGGTGATGTTCTTGCCTCTGGCGAAAGCGAAAGCAAGCCTATTGTTGCTCCATTCGAAGGTGTGGTTGAAATCACTGACGAATTCGTTGTCCTCGCAGCTACTGCCAGTTCACCAGTTCGTTACGAGATTCCAGGTACTATGCAATTAGTAGTGGCAAGTGGCGACATGGTTGAAGCGGGCGACCGCCTCACCAACGGTTCATTGAACCTCCACGACCTGATGCGCCACAAGGGTATTGAAACAACACAGCGATACATTGTTAATGATATTCTTCGTATCTACGCTGCACAGGGTCAAGACGTTGCTGACAAGCACCTTGAGATCATCGTGCGACAAATGTTTAGCCGTGTTCAGGTTGAAGACCCAGGTGATAGCTCATTCGTAACGGGTGATATTGTATCGCGTGCTGCTGTTGTAGAAGCTAATGATGTGCTTGTGGTTGAAGGTAAAGAGCTTATCGCCTTTACTCAATTGCTTCTTGGTATCACTAAGGTGTCAATCTGGTCTGATAGCTGGCTTTCAGCTGCATCATTCCAAGATACCACCCGTGTACTGATTAACGCTGCAGTAAGTGGCCGTATGGACCGCCTACACGGGCTTAAGGAAAACGTTATCATCGGTCGTAAGATCCCTGTTGGTACTGGTGTAGATAGTGCTTTGGCGCTTGATACATTGGAAGGCGACGTGGTATCTGACATTGTTGAAGACGTTGAGCTAGCTGCCTAGTTAGTTCGAAAAACAATAAAACAACCCTTTGCTTGAAAGAGCAGGGGGTTGTTTTATTATGCCGTTTATGCTATAATTGCATGGACCCATTCGACACAAACCTTGGAGGTTATTGTGGGAGACATGAAAGTTGGCACACTCAACGAGGAAGCCCCTGCGGTAATTGGTGCTACAGCATTACTGAAACTTCCGGCAGCTAGGCGGGTGGAAGTTGAAACTTTCAAGCCTGCATCCGAACCGAGAGAGTAACATGCAGAACTTCGACCCCGTATTCATAGAGTTACGAAGCATAGTGGTCGTAACTCTACGACGCGCGCAGTGCTTAGTGCCTGTTACTAGCGCAGAGCTAGAAGCAATTCGGCACATAGCAACGCGCAGTGAGTTGTTGTCAGCGATTAACAAGGCCTACATGGAACATGGTATTCGTGGTAAGGCCCTCGATCAACTTAACGAGGTAAAGAAGGAATTATAGGGTCTATAAAACTCTTATAAGCTCACATCGAATTTGGGGAAACCCGTTGAAATGGCCCGCTGAGATGCACTCTCCGTTCGAGCCTTTCAGCGGGCCTTTCAATATCTTGCCATAAGGCTACATTATTGCTATAATAGTAAATAGTTCAAAAATTGATAAAGAATGTTGAAGATGTTTGAAATGAAAATTTCATTCATGGATTGCGACATTCTGTTTATCTATTCCGAGAGTAATCTCAAAGTTAAATAACAATGGAGTTTATTAATGCCAACAATTAACCAACTTGTGCGTAAGCCTCGCCAGACTGCTTCTAAAAAAAGTAAGTCTCCAGCCCTCGGCCGTATTCACAATGCACTAAAAACTCGTTACTACGACCAAGCAGCGCCGCTAAAGCGTGGTGTTTGTATCAAAGTAACGACTAAAACACCTAAAAAGCCTAACTCAGCACTCCGTAAGGTCGCTCGTGTTCGTTTGACCAATGGTCAAGAAGTTTGGGCTTACATTGGTGGCGAAGGTCATAACCTCCAAGAGCACGCCGTTGTTCTCGTACGTGGTGGCCGCGTGCCAGACCTTCCAGGTGTTCGTTACCACATCGTTCGTGGTGCACTTGACCTTCAGGGTGTTGCAAAGCGTCAACAAGGCCGTTCAAAGTACGGCGCAAAGAAAGAGACTAAATAATGCCACGTAAAACTACTGCTAGCCTCCAACGAGTGCTTAACCCCGACCGTAAATACCAAAGTGTTTTGGTTCAACGTCTTATCAACAAAGCTATGCTTGATGGTAAAAAACTAGTTGCCGAACGTGCTGTCTACGAAGCACTTGAAACAGCTGCTAAAAAACTTGATCACGAAAACCCTCTTGAAGTGTTTGAACGTGCCCTCAAGAACGTTTCTCCAAACTTCGAAGTTAAATCTCGTCGTGTTGGTGGTGCTAACTACCAAATTCCATTTCCAGTTGCTGGCCACCGCCAATTGCACTACGCCTTTTCATGGTTAGTACAATCAGCTCGTGGGCGTAAAGGTATTCCTTTTGCACAACGACTTGCCTTGGAAATTGTAGATGCCTACAACGAAACTGGTATTGCCTTCAAGAAAAAAGAAGACACCCACAAAATGGCCGAAGCTAACCGTGCTTTCGCACACTTTGCCCGCAGCTAATTTAGTTCGTACCAGGCCTTGCCTGATACTTTAAATTACAAAAATCGCCTCGAATCTGATTCGGGGCGATTTTGCTAATACTTCAGGCAGCTATGGTGTAGCGATTATACGATACCTTGCCAATTAAAAGATGTTACGTATCTACGTTTATAATCATCGAGCGCAATAAAAAAAGTTGTCCATTTATACAACAGACAACTTTTTATATGTGAACTATTTTGGTGTAATAGTTAGCGAACTAAGGGTTACCCTACTTGGTGCCAAGTAGTGCCATCGGCTATGAAGTCGACCACTTGGCCATAGCTGTTAACAGCAATAGTGGTGGATGTGGATGAACCGGCGTCAATATTGCCAGAAGGTGGAGCAACGAGAATAGCATTGGCATTGTTCGTCAATTTTTTAACAGAAACATATGCACCATTATCTGCAGCAGGCAGTGTAACAGTAAAGCCGCTTGTTGTCGTGTCGCAGATTACAAAGTTACCACTTATTGCCGTGTAGGTAGCCGAACGCACGACTGCTGTCCATGTTGAACCGGTACCTGCAGCTGGAGTAATCCAAGTAAGCGCTGTGCCGTTATAACTAAGTACTTGCCCAGTAGTTGGTACGTTTGAAACGGCTAACTTCGGCTCGGTAATAGCGTCATTAGCGACTTTTGCTGTCGTAACGTTCGCATCTGCGATTTTTGCTGTCGTAACATTTGCGTCTGCAATTTTTGCAGATGTAACATTTGCGTCGGTTATTTTAATTGTCGTAACCGAGTTTGTCGCGAGTTCGGTCGCACCTACAACGCCAGCTGCGATTTGCGCATTGCTGGTAGTACCACTAAGGTCGCCGCCAAGAGTTGGGTCGCCAGTGGCCGTTGTCGACCAAGCGAGCGCTGTGCCGTTATAACTAAGTACTTGCCCGGTAGTTGGTACGTTTGAAACGGCTAACTTTGGCTCGGTAATAGCATCATCGGCAATTTTTATAGTTGTAACATTTGCATCTGTAATTTTTACAGTCGTTACTGCATTACTACCAAGTTCGGTCGCACCTACAACGCCAGCTGCGATTTGCGCATTGCTGGCAGTGCCGCTAAGATCGCCGCCAAGAGTTGGGTTGCCAGCTGCCTGGGTGGCCCAGGTAAGGTTTGCACCGTCGTAGCTAAGCACTTGACCTAAAGCCGGTACGTTTGAGGCAGCGAGTTTTGGTTCGGTAATTGCATTATCGGCAATTTTGGAAGTTGTAACGTTTGCATCGGCAATTTTAACCGTTACAACTGCATTCGTGTTGAGTTCTGTAACAGTAATTGCGTTTGGTACAATTTGAGCGTTACTTGCCGTGCCAGTTAATGAACCTCCCATTGTTGGGTCGGTAGCGGTTCCGGTTGGTTGAGCAACCCAGGTGAAATCGGTACCATTGTAACTAAGAAGTTGTCCGCTTGTTGGCACATTTGATGCGCTTAACTTCGGTTCGGTAATCGCATTATCGACAATTTTAGCTGTACTGACGCTACCATCGACGGGTGTCCGCAAATCAGTCAAGCGTGCATCGCCCGTAGTAACCACAGATGAGCTATTAGATTGTAGTCCGCCAGTAAAGTTTTTAGCCCCAGTAATAGTTTGAGCATCGGCAATAGATACGACATCGCTAGCGTTTGCCTTGGCAGCAAGCCCCGGAACGGTTGGTGAGGCAGCAGTACCGCCTAAATCGCCCGTTAATTGAATAAGACCTTTGGTGGAGACGGTAGCGTCTGGAGCAGAGCCAGAACCAGTTGGTGCTGTTGCCCATAGTAAACCAGACCCGTCAAAGCTTAAAACCTGACCTGTACTTGGTGTATTACCGATGGCTAACTTAGCGAGCGTAACCGAACCAACTGCTAAAGTTACTGAAGATACACTTCCGACTTTTAAATTACCGTTGCTATCGTGTGTAGTTGAAAGGAAGTCATTTAATAAATCTCCCCAATTTCCTGCATCGCTTCCTGGTTGCGGTAGACGTGGCATATCCCTATTTCTCCATTAATTAAAATAATAATTGTAGTTATGTATGATTCAAATATACAGTTATACGATTATAAACACAACTAGAATGGGCAATTTGTTATTTACATGGTAGAACCGCTCATGTATAACAAGGACAAATGGGAATAAATATATATCTGCCCGGGATCGACGCGCTAAAAAGCGCTGGACACTCCGATTCGCAGGATATGCTGGGTGAAGATGTTATCGAACCGTACTTGTCAAAGGATGCCCACTGGCGTTACCTCGACAATCCTTCATTCCACGAGTATGTACGAATGTCAAAAGTGATTGTCGATACGGACGGTGCTCAAAAGCTTGTAGAGATAGCAGACGACCTTGCTAACGAAACGATGCCACGCTTTTTAGACGCCGCTGGCTGGGCTTACGCCGAAGCTGGGCTGGCTTTGAGCGACGACTCAGCAGGGCATCGTGTTCAGCTTATTACTGCGGCTGAACGAATCTGGCACCGCGCATTAACCAACGACCTTGATTTAGGCCGGCGTTACCAAGAGCGGTGGACTCTGAATGAGGATATGAGCCACCGGCTCGCGTTAAATTTAGCTTTTGCACCACTCATTAAGTCAATTATAGTTGGAAATGTTGCCGAGAGTGTACGTAGTTCCGTAATGCAAGATACGGTCTCGATTGCTGCCGACTCAATTAGAGTACTTGATGCGACGCATGCAAGGGGAGATATAGGAGCAAGCGGACACCACCAGGGCTTTCTGTTTGAGGCAAATGGATTAATGGCCTTATTGTATATGAATGACGCACGCTACGTACCCTTGCCCTCAACGGCTAGGGCTGATACTGGTTATTATTTTGCTTCACAAACGCATGATATTTCAATCATTAACCAGCATTGGGGCGAGATTCGCAAGGTAATACCTGTGGAAATTAAATCACGCTCAACGCGAAAAGACAGGCAGAGGTACAAGGCACTATTAATCAGGGGTAAAATGCATTTAAGCGTGAACAATTACGACCCGCGAACGACGGTTCGAGCTTTCCAGGAAATTGCCAATGGGACGGCTTCCGTAAAAGAAATTAACTCAATCGAAGCTATATCTAACCAGCTTCGTAACATGCTGCGATTATACCAACAGGGGGTTACGCCTGAGGGTTTCGCTATAGACAGTTTAACGAGGTTTCACGATACCAATAAGGTAGCTGAAGTTTATCCCGAGCTGTCAAAGTTAATAAGAAAGAGCTAACGCTTGCACCACCGAGGTAATGCGTGTTTAATCACTATATGGAATTATTTGGACCAGAAT
>Ga0326733_1000340_pt1 | contig 13797 bp, 11 predicted proteins | sample 14_GP2_308_FD_207946 | JGI IMG/M metagenome (GOLD analysis project Ga0326733, IMG submission 207946) | Glacier ice microbial communities from Ngari, Tibet, China - 14_GP2_30.8 | ecosystem: Environmental > Aquatic > Freshwater > Ice > Glacier | place: China: Ngari, Tibet | collected 2018-07-17 | reverse complement strand
AGAGGGATAAAACTCATGAATAAATTTGACGTTCGAAATTTGATTCGATAGCAAGAATGAAATCGACGCCAGTCGAAAAATCAAACTGGCGTCGCACTGACCATCAACAAGCGTGGCTTACATCCACAGCAATCCAGCTTAAAAAATTTTACTGAAAAACGTCCGCACCTTTCGGTGTCACAAACTTGAATTGATTTGCTTTCATGTCAGGATTTTTTTCAAATTTGGTAAATGAAAGCAGCGAAACCTGACCGAAAGAATCACGCAGCTCCATCGCTTCCGGCACGCCATTGCGCAAGCCGATACCGATATGATCAAAAGTCGTGTCTTTGGCTTTCGGGATCGCCTCCATCCATTCCAAACCATTCTTGGTGCCAGCCTCTTTCAAGGTGAAATTCTTTTCCAGATCGTTGCTGCCAAACAAAATTGCAGCAGGCGACGAACCGAGCGCATCACCCAGTTTTTTAATCGTCACTTGGTTTAAATCTTTGTCGTAAATATAGAGTTTCTCACCATCTGCTTGCAGCAATTGCTCGTATGGCTTTTGATACGTCCAGATAAATTTCCCCGGACGGGCGAAGCTGAACGTGCCTGATGATTTATTCGACACCTTGGTTGTACCGCTTTCAACCTTGACGAGTTGTTGTGTGAATTCACCTTTCGCCGATTGCGTCGATGACACAAAAGATTTGAACTGTTCAAGCGCTGCTGCATGTGCTTGTGATGTCAAAAACAGTGCACCTGCTGCGAATACGGCCGCAAACAACGCAACGCGCAAGTCGAGAGCTTTTGCCACCAAGGATTTCTGTTTCGGATTATTTTTCTGAGAATACTTTGTCATGTGGTCTTTCTATTCTGCTGCATTCCCGGCAGGGACCAGAATTTCCCGGTTGCCATTGGATTGCATGGTTGAGACCAAACCGCTATTTTCCATCTGTTCAAGCAGACGCGCTGCGCGGTTATAGCCGATACGCAAATGGCGCTGCACCAGCGAAATCGAAGCCCGACGATTCTTGAGCACAATGGCAACAGCCTGATCGTAGAGCGCATCCGCTTCGCCGCCACCTGCACCGCCTTCAGCACCCAAGGTCAAGTCGCCATCTTCTGCAACACCCCCTTCTAAGATGCCTTCAATGTAGTTTGGTTCACCTTGTGACTTCAGATGATCAACCACGCGATGCACTTCTTCATCCGAAACGAAAGCGCCATGCACGCGCACCGGCAATCCGGTACCAGGCGGCATGTACAGCATGTCACCCATACCGAGCAATGCTTCCGCGCCCATTTGATCCAGAATCGTGCGTGAGTCGATCTTGCTGCTGACCTGAAACGCAATGCGCGTCGGGATATTTGCCTTGATCAAACCTGTGATCACATCTACAGATGGGCGCTGTGTCGCCAGAATCAAGTGGATGCCGGCAGCGCGTGCTTTTTGGGCAATGCGCGCGATCAGCTCTTCGACCTTTTTACCGACGACCATCATCAAGTCGGCCAACTCGTCGATGATGATGACGATGGTCGGTAACTTGTCCAGTGGCTCAGGCGCATCCGGCGTCAGGCTGAACGGATTTGGAATTTTCTGTTCATTCTTTTCCGCTTCGGCAATCTTGGTGTTGTAACCGGCCAAGTTACGCACACCGAGTTTGCTCATCAATTTGTAACGGCGTTCCATCTCGTTGACGCCCCAATTGAGCGCGTGCCCGGCTTGACGCATGTCCGTAACAACTGGTGCCAACAAATGCGGAATACCTTCATAAATCGACAACTCAAGCATCTTCGGATCGATCAGGATCAAGCGCACTTGATTAGGATCAGATTTGTAGAGTAGTGACAAAATCGTCGCATTGATACCGACCGATTTACCAGAACCAGTCGTACCTGCAACCAGCAAATGCGGCATCTTCGCCAGATCGGCCACCACCGGATTACCGGCGATATCTTTGCCCAATGCGATGGTCAGGCTCGATGTGCTGTCGTTATAAACCTTGGAGCTGACGATCTCCGTCAAGCGCACGATTTGACGCTTAGGATTCGGCAATTCCAAAGCCATATAATTTTTGCCGGGGATAGTCTCCACCACGCGTATCGATGTTAGCGACAGGGAACGTGCAAGATCGCGTGCGAGGCCGACAATTTGGCTGCCTTTGATGCCAGTGGCCGGCTCGATCTCATAACGTGTGACCACTGGGCCGGGATAAGCTGCCACGACCTTGACGCTAATGCCGAAGTCGGAAAGCTTTTTCTCGATCAGGCGGCTGGTAAATTCCAGCGTTTCGATGCTGACGGTTTCCTGCGATTGCGGCGCCTCGTCCAGCAGCGAAAGCGGCGGCAAATTAGTATCCTGCATATCGTTGAACAGCGAAACCTGACGTTCTTTTTCTACCCGATCCGATTTCGGCACGGCGATGATTTGCGGCTCGATGCGCATAGGCGCGGCGTCGACAATTTTTGCCCGTTCGTGCACAACAACTTCTTCGCGTTTGACTGCAGCGACCACTCCGACCTTGCGATCTTCGCGTGCGCCGTACAGATTGCGAATTGCCTGCAATACCATCTCTATCGTTTCGCCTATGCGTTCGGCGACTCCCAACCAGGACACATGGAAGAAAAGGCTGAAGCCCAAACCAAACAGCAATAACAAAAGCAAGGTCGCGCCCATGAAACCGAAAGCGTCTTGCGCGGCACTGCCTATTAACTTGCCCAATACCCCGCCCGGCGCATTCGGCAATGAAGCCTTCAAGCTGTACATGCGCAGGTATTCCAGCGCGACGCTGCCTATCATCAACAGGAAAAATCCTATACCGCGAATCACACCTTCATGTCTATGTTCAGGCTCAAGTTCTTTTTTTAACAGGAAGCGTTGCGACAATCGGACATAACCCAGCCAGACCAGGCGCAATGAAAAAATGCAAAACCACCATGCCGAAAACCCAAAAAAATAAAGCAGCGAATCAGCCAGACTTGCGCCAAAACGTCCACCCAGGTTATGCAGCTTGGGGACAACATTCTCATGCGACCAGCCTGGGTCAACCGGCGAGTACGTCAGAAAAATCAGAATCAGATAAACCGTGATAGTGGCGAGAATAAACCAGCGTGCTTCTGACAACAATCGCACGAGTTTGCCGGGCAAAGGCTGATCCTTTGTTGAGTCGGTCTTGCGGGTATAAGTTGTACTTGTCTTTGTCATAAATCCGGACGCTTGGCGTCAATGTTAAGCATGCTGAACAGGCTGTGAAGATAAGGCTATCAAAACGTATAAGTCAGCTTTGATCCAGTTGATCGGCTTACACAGGGAAGAAAGACAGTCCCAAGGCTGTTTCTATTTGCTGTCCCTGCTACTGCGGCTGGTTCGTCTATAATCTTAACCAGTTTTGTCCTGTTACACCCAATAATTCAAGAACAGGTTGAAATTTGATGCCGTGGCAACATGTATAAGCCAAGTGGCATGCGATTTTTACCGTTCATGCCTCATTTATTCACATTTTTACGATTAATCATTCCATGCCTACCGCAAAACATGCCCACGTTTTAATTCTTGGCTCCGGCCCCGCCGGTTACAGCGCAGCTGTGTATGCCGCGCGCGCCAACCTCAAGCCAGTTCTGATTACCGGCGTTGAACAAGGCGGCCAATTGATGACCACCACCGATGTGGAAAACTGGCCTGGTGATCCGTTGGGCGTGCAAGGTCCGGAATTGATGCAGCGTTTGTTGCAGCATGCAGAGCGCTTCAATACTGAAGTGATTTTTGACCATATCCACACCACCAAGCTGAATGAAAAACCTATTCGCCTGATCGGCGACATGGGCGAATACACTTGCGATTCATTGATCATTGCGACTGGTGCCTCGGCGCAGTATCTGGGTCTGGAATCGGAACAATCGTTCATGGGAAAAGGCGTGTCTGCTTGCGCAACATGCGATGGCTTCTTCTATCGTGAACAAGAAGTCGCTGTTATCGGTGGTGGCAATACTGCCGTCGAAGAAGCCTTGTATTTGTCGAATATCGCTAAAAAAGTCACGGTGGTTCATCGTCGTGACAAATTTCGCGCGGAAGCAATTTTGATCGATCGCCTGATGGCAAAAGTCGCCGAAGGCAAAATCGAACTGAAATGGAATCACACGCTGGAAGAAGTCATCGGTGACGACAGCGGCGTAACCGGCATCAGGATCAAGTCGACTGCAGACGATGCCGTGTCCGATATCAAATTGCACGGCGTATTTATCGCAATCGGTCACAAACCGAACACCAGCATTTTCGAAGGTCAACTCGATATGCATAACGGTTACATCAAGACTAAAACCGGTCTCGAAGGCATGGCAACCGCGACCAGCGTCCCTGGTGTATTTGCAGCCGGCGATGTGCAAGATCACGTGTATCGCCAGGCCATTACCAGCGCAGGTACCGGTTGTATGGCAGCTCTGGATGCGCAACGCTATCTGGAAGGCTAAGAGCAAAAACCTTCGCTAGTTAAGTCGCTACGTCATTTTTAAAAGTGCCGAATTAAAGCGCGCAAGAATTAGTAATCATATTTAGCAAATAAATTCAGCAATCGATTGCAGGTTCTAGCGCGTTTTAACCAGATTATTCAGGAACCGTCCTCATGCCAGCTTCCCTCAAGGATTTTGCCGGACTTAAATCACTGCAAAAGGATTTGAAGTCCAAGGAAGAAGTGCGCAAAGCCGCTCAAGAAAAACGCATACAGGATGGGAATACTGCGCAGTTGGAAGCTGATCTGTTCCGCCGCAGCATAGGTGAAGTTGCGCCGCTCAATCCATCCAACAAATTAAACCTCGCTACAGCCAAGCCGCTCCCCATCGCACGCCAGCATCTGGCCGATGAACAAGCTGCATTGCGGGAATCGCTGTCCGACGAATTCACCATTGAAACCCTGCTGGAAACCGATGACGCCTTGAGCTATGTGCGCAATGGCATAGGCCAGGACGTTGTGCGCAAATTACGGCGCGGCAATTGGGTCATTCAAAGCCAACTGGATTTGCATGGCTTGCGTACCGACGAAGCGCGCGAGGCACTGGGAGAATTTTTACGAAGTGCGATCAAGCGCGGCCAGCGTTGCGTGCGCGTGATTCACGGCAAAGGATTGGGTTCTATCAATAAGGAACCTGTGTTGAAGAACAAGGTACGTAATTGGTTGGCGCAAAAAGACGAAGTCCTTGCGTTTTGTCAGGCCAAAGCGGCTGATGGCGGTGCGGGTGCTTTGGTGGTGTTGCTGAGAGCGAGTTAGCGACAAAGTTAGCAAGTGCTGAGCTTGCAATATCGTTTCATGAAAAAAAATAAAACCCGAGTTTGATTAACAAACCCGGGTTACTAGCGGACCAAAAAGGGATTCTGATTTATACCGCGTCAACACCAGTTTCACCGGTACGAATACGCACGACTTGTTCCACTTCCTGCACAAAAATCTTGCCGTCGCCGATTTTTCCGGTACGCGCAGCCTTGATGATCGCTTCTACCGCTGGATCGACGACGGAATCGTCGACCACTGCTTCGACTTTGACCTTAGGCAAAAAGTCGACCACATATTCTGCACCGCGATACAACTCGGTATGACCTTTTTGGCGACCGAAGCCTTTGACTTCCGTCACGGTTAACCCTGTGACGCCGACTTCTGCCAATGCTTCACGCACTTCGTCGAGTTTGAACGGCTTGATAATGGCGGTAATTTTTTTCATCAAAACTCCTTGTATTAAATCTTGCTGTAGCGCTTGTTTAGGGTATCCAGTCTACGCTGCGACTGACATTTGTTCATGCATTTTATTTATTCTGCCATCATTCGCGGAATTTGGATGTAATCGGATAACGCCAATCCCGGCCAAATGCGCGATGCGTAACGCGAATACCCACGGGCGATTGCCGACGTTTGTATTCGTTGATCTTGATCAAATGCGTGATGCGCGCCACGTCTTCCTTGCGATAACCGGCTTCGATTATTTCTGCACCGCTTTGATTTTCTTCCATGTACATCTGCATGATGGCATCGAGAACTTCATAAGGCGGCAATGAATCTTGGTCGGTTTGGTCGGGACGCAATTCTGCCGAGGGCGCACGCGTCAAAATTCGATCGGGAATGACATCGGAAACAGTATTCCGGTACGCGCACAAGCGATACACCAGCGTCTTTGCAATATCTTTGAGCACCGCGAAACCACCCGCCATGTCGCCATACAAGGTGCAATAACCAACCGCCATTTCACTCTTGTTGCCGGTCGTCAGCACTATCGAACCATGCTTGTTCGATAAAGCCATCAAGATCGTGCCGCGTATGCGCGCCTGGATATTTTCTTCCGTCGTATCTTGTGGCAAACCTTTGAAATCATTGGCCAGCGTGCGATTAAACGCATCAAAGCAATCGCTAATGCCTATCTCGTCGTAACGCACGCCAACGCGCTTAACCATGTCGCGTGAATCTACGCATGAAATTTCTGCGGTGTAAGGCGATGGCATCATGATGGCACGTACTTTATCCGCGCCCAGTGCATCCACAGCCACTGCCAGCGTCAATGCCGAATCGACGCCGCCCGACATACCAATCAGTGCGCCGGGGAAACCGTTCTTGCCTAAGTAATCACGCACGCCCAGCACAAGCGCTTTATAGACTTGCGCTTCGACCGACGTTTCTTCAACGATGGTTCCATTGATAGGCTGGCCTTTATCGAATTCGATAATTTGCAAGTCTTCGGCGCAGTGCTGCAATTGCGCGCGCATCGCACCCTGCTGATCGAGCACAAATGAATTGCCGTCGAAGATCAACTCATCCTGACCGCCTACCAGATTTGCGTACACCAGGCTCATGCCGTGTACCGTCACATTGGCATGCATCACATCGACACGCAAGTGCTGTTTATTCATATGGAAAGGTGAGCCATTTGGCACCAGCAAGACTTGTGCACCCGCTTCAGCCGCGCGCGCAGGCGCGTGCGAAAACCAGGTATCTTCACAAATATTGACGCCGAACTTAGTCCCTTTCACATCAAAGACCAGCGGCAGATCGGCCGATAAAAAATATCGCTTCTCGTCAAACACCGTCGCGTTAGGTAAATCATGTTTGTAATAGATATTGCTGATATGTCCGTTCAGCAAGATTGATACGGCATTGAAGCGCAAGCCATCCTTTTCAACTGGATGGCCGACGAGGACATGCACGTCTTTCAAATTAGCCAAATCGGTCACCAGCTCGTCCAACGTCTGCGCCGTTTTTGCGTAAAATGAATCGCGCAGCAACAAATCTTCGGGCGGATAACCGACCAGCGATAACTCTGGTGTCAATACGATATCTGCACCTTGTGCAGCGGCGCGACGTGAGAACTCAGCAATTTTGGCGCGGTTACCGGCCAGATCGCCGACGGTACTATTGATTTGCGCGATGGCGACTTTTACTGTCATGGTTTAAATAGTAAATGAAATTCAAGAATCAAATTCAACAACGAAATTCCAGGAAATGAAAGAGCGTCAAGCTTGGTCATGCATGAATAAAGCGAAACCACCGGTGAGCGAAATATCTAATGAATCGGCTAACGAATCTTGCGATTATCGCACGCGTATCGTTTCTGACTTGTCTGAAATCGGCCAAGTCCAATGGGATGCGCTGGTCCAGGCGCAAGACGACGCCAATCCCTTTTTGTCATTCGCTTTTCTAAATGCCTTACATGAAAGTGGCTCCGCATCGCTAGCGTCCGGCTGGCAAGCGCAATTCCTGACGATATGGCGCGCAGAGGGCGACTATGCTGAAAGCAATCTGGTGGCCGCGCTGCCGCTTTACGTCAAGAGTCATTCATACGGCGAATACGTGTTTGATTGGGCATGGGCCGATGCGTATGAACGCAACGGGCTTGAGTATTACCCAAAGCTACTTTCGGCGATTCCATTTACGCCGGTTACCGGCAGCCGCCTGATGGCAAGCGATGGCGCATCCATGACGGCTTTAATCGCAGCTCTTGCGACTGTACAAATGAGCAATACTTTTTCTTCCACGCACATCTTGTATCCGCCAACGGCACAAGCGGAAATATTGCGAGAGGCCGGCTTCATGCTACGTACCGGCGTGCAGTTTCACTGGCTAAATGACGACTACAAGGATTTTGATGCATTCCTGCAAACGCTAGAACGCAAGAAGCGCAAGAACATCCGTGCCGAGCGCCGCAAGGTACATGATGCGGGCGTAACTTTCCGCCACGTATCTGGCCATGACGTTACCGAGGAAGACTGGATCTTCTTTAAGCGCTGCTACGATCATACTTACGCTAATCATCACTCGACGCCCTATTTGAACCTGGATTTCTTCCAGCGCATGGGCTCTACCATGCCGCGAAACATCTTACTGATCGTTGCGGAACAGGATGGTCAGGCGATCGCATCATCCTTGCTGATTCATGACGAGCAGACTGTGTTCGGCCGCTACTGGGGCGCGCTTAAGCATATCGATTGCCTGCACTTTGAAACAGCCTATTACCAGCCGCTGGAATTTTGTATCGCCAACAAGATGGCTTGCTTTGAAGGCGGTGCGCAAGGCGAACACAAGATGGCGCGCGGTTTTCTTCCGCAAAAAACGTGGTCTGCGCACTGGCTCGCACATGCAGCATTTTCTGATGCAATCGAGGAATTCCTGATGCGTGAAACCGGCGGCATCGATTCCTATATAGATGAGTTGAATGAACGCAATCCATTTAAATTGCAAACCGAGTTGTAAAAATGCTTAAGCTCCAGATTTCTCTATCCAAGGCTTGTCATATTTCCAACGCCGAGGCATGCTACTAGCACAATGACATTTATAGCTACCCTCCCTCCTCATCCCCAAACCAAGCTGGTTCGCATAGGGCGCTTTTCGGTCAAGCATGAGCTCGGTCGCGGTTCCATAGGCGTGGTTTATCTGGGTCACGATCCGGTTATCGATAGAGCCGTCGCGATCAAAACCTTTCGCAGCCGCTTGTCGCCGGTGGAGAAAAAACAGCACGAACAGCAGTTCGTTAATGAAGCGCGAGCTGCCGGGCGCCTGGCACACTCCAATATCGTTACGATCTATGAAGCGTCCAGTGAAGGGGATTCGACCTATATCGCAATGGAATATCTGCAAGGTCGCGAATTGAGCAAACTTCTCGATGCGGGTCATCGCTTTACACCAGACGACGTTGCATCAATTACGTGGAAGATTGCCGATGCGCTGGATCATGCGCATAAAAATGGCGTTGTGCATAGAGATATCAAGCCAGCCAATATTTTTTTGGTGGCGGACCACCAGCCAAAAATAGTGGACTTCGGCATCGCACGTACGCCGAACAGAATCTCCGACCTGCCACAAAAAGAAGATGCACCGCACACGCTATTTCAAGACAATATTCTCGGCACGCCAAATTATATGTCGCCAGAACAGGCGCTTGGTGTGAACGCAGACGCACGCACCGATATCTATTCGCTGGGAGCAGTGATGTATGAAATGCTGACCTTTCGCAAACCTTTTCAAGGCGACGATACTCACAAACTGCTACATAACATCGCATTCAAAGCTCCGCCCGAACCTCACTTGGTAGAAAGTGGTGTGCCGTTGGCGCTTTCAAAAATTATTGTCAAAGCCATGAGCAAAAAGGCCGATAAACGTTATCAGACCGCCGACGAAATGGCACTGGATATCAAACGTTATTTAACTCGTGCTCGTAGAGAGAACGAACGTACAACAAAATCCGTCGTTGAAGACCAGCAAGCAGCCAAAGTACCTGACGTTTATTCCTCGCGCCTGTTCTGGCCGGTCTGTGGCGTCATCGTCGCCGGCTTGCTCACCGCATATACGCAGTGGTTTCGCTAGCTTGCCGAGTCACTGCATGATTGAAGTGACTCGGCTCAGTCGTAATGTGCATTAAAAAAAGCGCACCTCGGTGCGCTTTTTTTCACAAACCACGTGAATCAAGATCTTTAATTAAAATTTATTCGTTCGCGCTTTTCTTGAACGCTTCAACGCCAGACATGATTTCTGCCTTGGCCTCATCCGGCCCGACCCAACCTTCAATCTTGACCCATTTGCCTTTTTCCAGATCTTTGTAGTGCTCAAAGAAATGCTGGATTTGTTGCAAACGCAGATCGTTGATGTCTTCAGGTTTTTGCCAGTGGCTGTAGATAGGCAGAATCTTATCGATAGGCACCGCCAACAATTTCGCATCGCCGCCAGCTTCATCCGTCATTTTCAACATACCAATGACGCGGCAACGTACGACAACGCCTGGATATAACGGGAATGGTGTGATCACCAATACGTCAACCGGATCACCATCATCCGACAGTGTTTGCGGTATGTAACCGTAGTTACATGGGTAGTGCATGGCAGTACTCATGAAACGGTCTACAAAAAGCGCGCCGGATGCCTTGTCAACTTCGTACTTGACTGGATCGGCATTCATTGGGATTTCGATAATGACGTTAAAGTCATTTGGCAAATCTTTGCCGGCTGGGACGAGATTCAGACTCATGTTGTTTTCTCAGAAGTGGGAAGGATGGTGCGAGCCTTGAATTATAGCGGCTTTCATCGCCGTGCTCGGTCTAGACAGGCATGACAGACAATCTAGATAGTTGCCGGCAACTATGCCGCCGGCAAGCCATTAAACAGAAAAGTGCGGGCGCACCTCATTATCAATACGATGACCACAAGGTCGTTGCAAATGCACACTGACGATAATGAGCAGCGGCTTCTTCGGTATGATTCAAGGCCTCGTGCAATTGTGCCAGCTTCAGATGGACTTCTTGCAGCATGCGCGGTCCGCTTGCATCCAACAAAGCCTGTTCCAGCTGACGCTGGGCCTTGCCCCACAAATGCTGACGCAAGCACAAGGTGCCTAAAGTCAAAGCCAGTTCGGCATCCCTAGGGTGCTTCTTGCACCATTCTTCGCAGCGCTCGATTTGCGCCATCAATACCGGCGAACCTGCAGTCGCGGCTGCGGCGCGATAGGCCCGCAATAACCTGTCGTCCCATTCAACCGCAAGTGCTTTTTCAATAATCGCACGCGCTTCATCCTGCAAGCCGTATTTGGTAAATGCCTCTGCGGCATGTGCGGCAATGTAAGCCCTGACGCGATCTTCTGCCGGAATATTCCACCATACATTGCGTATCGACTCTGCATCGTTTGCGGAACTCTTCAATAAATCCTGATAAGCCAGTTCGCGCAAGCGCGTAGACAAGGCCGGATGCAGCGCATTGTTCTTGTCCAGCGTACGCACCAGACGCAAAACTTCCGGCCAATTATTCGCGCGCTGATTTGCTTTCAATGCCATGCGCAAGGCGTGAATGTGACGTGTACCGTTTGCATTCAATTCCTTGACGACATCCAGCGCCAATTCAGGCTGGCGTTCGTCGACCAGCAATTCAATCGCTGTCATCAAGCGTGCTGTTTTTAACGTTTGATCTTCTTCTACCGTTGCGAGCCATGTATCGCGACGTTCTGTTTGTTGCATGCGGTGTGCAGCGCGCGCGGCGATCAGTGCAGCCAGGCCGGCATTATCCGGCGACTCAACTGCACGCATTGCGGCTTTTTCAGCATGGCCGAAACGACCTTCGAAATACGCTTTCAATGATTCACGCAATGCCTGATTACCTTTGCGCTCTTGCTTGTCCTTGCGGTATGCAGCCACTTTTCTCGGCATTCTTTGCGCAATGCGCAGCGTTTTCAATACCAGATAAATAAGGAAAAACAGCAAGCCGGCAAGCAGCAGGAAAAAATTGAGTGACAAATCAATCCGGTACGGCGGATAGAAAAAAACCACATTGCCGGGATTGAAGCGCGCCACGACTGCCAAGCCGATAGCGGTGGCAAACAAAGCGACTAGCCAGAGAAATATGCGCATATTAAAAACGGGTGGCAATCATGGTTATTGAATTTGACGATAAGGTGAATCCTGGAACTATTCGCAAGATGCCTGCCTCAAGGTTTCGCCTTGTAATTACGCACTGCGTTCAGACTTTCGGAGAGCGTCGGCATTTCGATTGCCAGATTGCTGGATTGCACTTGCTTCAACATCGCCTGCGCAGTTTGTGTCTGCTTGGCGCGGGTGTCGAAATATTTTGCAATACTGTCTTGCGACGCGATCATGTCACTGCGGAATGCGGATTCGTTACGCGACAACAAAGCCATCCGTGCATTCAGCAAACGCAGTTTAAGATTTTCACGCGCGTAATATTCCTGCGTCGGCGACAACAGCAACGCGTCGGATGTTTCTACACTGCGGACGCGGATCAGCTGCTGGATTTCACCCCACATTTCACTGGTCCAGCTTTCCCATCCGGCTTTTGCCACTGGCCACCATTCATTGGTAACGGCAGGATCCGCAGGCGTTGACGCTTTGACGTTTTTCGTCTTCGCTGCCGATGGCAAAGGACGATTTTTCGGTTCGCTTACTGGCACGGCAGGTTTTTCATCCGCCAGCATAGGCATCGTGTCGATCTGGCTGATCACGCTATCAAGGCGTAAAGCAACGCCAGTCAAATCAAGACTGGGCAATGCTTTCAATCGTTGAATATCCTGACCAATGGCACGGCGCACGACAACGAACTGTGGCGTGTCTGAACGTGCCAAACGCGCGTCGGCATTTTGCAAGGCGATCAATGCGCCTTGCACGTTGCCGGCCAATTGCAATTGCTGGCTGGCCGTGGACAACACTTGTTCGATCTCGGCCAATGCCCAGTCTTCACGCTTCTTGAATAAATCCTGATACAGCTGCTCAAGCGCAAGTTGCTGACTTTGCGCTTCTATCTGTTTGCCCTCCAGCACATTCACTTTGGCTTGCAGGTCGGTGATGGTTTCCTGCGCGGATTTCACGATGACTTTGGTCTCGGTATTAATCGCGTCACCACTTTGCATGCGCTTTGCAACCTCGGTACGCACCGCGGAAAGCTCCTCGCGGGAAACCCACCACTGCGCTGCAAGCAGCACAGCCAGCACTGTCAGTGCTGCATACATCAGTGCCTGGCGCCTGCGTGCGCGGGAATTTTCCTTGCGCAGCGAGTCGGCATCAGAAATGACAGTAGCGTTGGGAATCGCAGCCGAAGTCGGTTGCGGTGTAGATTCTGGAATTGTCGGCATATCGTTCATGAGAGTGATTGTAACGCGGCTAACAGCCCGTCGTCGCCTGATCTGGTGAGGGTGATATGGAGAAAACCCAGTGCCTGCGCGGTTTCAGCGATGCGAATATGCGATACGATCATTCTTTGCTGTTGCATTTTTGCGACGTCCTCAGCACCACCGAGTTGCGCAACCATCTGCGTGAAAAATCGCAAGGCTTCCGAACTGGTCACGATCCATTCGTTCTGACAATACAATAAACGTTTCAGTTCGCTACGACGTGCATCGTCAAATGCTGGTGCGACACGGCGATACGCCGGCAGCATCGTTACCTGTACGCCGGCAGCTCGCAAAGCATCACTCAACAAGGGACGGCCGGTTTCTCCACGCACGATCAACACCCGCTTGCCGCGCAATGCATCGAGATCCAGCTCGTACAGCAAAGTCTCGGAATCGGTACGGTCCAGATCGGTGGGACTGATGATCGTGTAATTTTCCGAAGTTACCCCGTGTCTGGCCAACGCCTGACGACTGCCCTCGCCAACCACTGCAAGCGGAATGTCTACCGGCCAATCCGAACGCGCATTAAAAGCTGCGTCCACTGCGTTCGGGCTGACAAAAGCGATCAACGCATAAGCACTGAGATCATTTAATGCTTGCTGCAATGGTGCCTGATCCGCCAAGGGCAAAATTTCCAGTAAAGGAAAAATGATGGCGCGACGGCCAAATTCGGTCACCCGC
>Ga0326733_1000339_pt1 | contig 13814 bp, 11 predicted proteins | sample 14_GP2_308_FD_207946 | JGI IMG/M metagenome (GOLD analysis project Ga0326733, IMG submission 207946) | Glacier ice microbial communities from Ngari, Tibet, China - 14_GP2_30.8 | ecosystem: Environmental > Aquatic > Freshwater > Ice > Glacier | place: China: Ngari, Tibet | collected 2018-07-17 | reverse complement strand
GCCACACCTTGGGTAACGCACTGCGTCGCGTCCTGTTGTCTTCGATGGTTGGCTACGCGCCGACAGAAGTCACTATCGCCGGTGTTGTTCATGAATACTCATCAATCGACGGCGTGCAGGAAGACGTTGTGGATATGTTGTTGAACTTGAAGGGCGTTGTATTCAAGTTGCACAACCGTGACGACGTCACACTGATTTTGAAAAAAGAAGGCGAAGGCGCTGTTCTTGCCTCCGATATCGAATTGCCACATGACGTCGAACTGGTTAATCCGGACCACGTGATTGCTCATTTGACCGCTGGCGGCAAGCTCGACATGCAGATCAAAGTCGAAAAAGGCCGTGGCTATGTGCCAGGTAACGTTCGTCGTTTGTCAGAAGACACCAATAAAACCATCGGTCGCATCATTCTTGACGCATCGTTCTCGCCAGTTCGCCGCGTTTCGTACTCGGTTGAGTCGGCGCGCGTTGAGCAACGTACCGATCTGGACAAACTGGTTATCAACATCGAAACCAATGGCGTGATTACCCCAGAAGAAGCGATTCGCCAATCGGCGCGCGTTCTGGTTGATCAGTTGAATGTGTTCGCTGCGCTGGAAGGCACAGAAGCACCTGCAGATGCACCTTCACGTGCGCCAGCAGTTGACCCTATCCTGTTGCGCCCAGTTGATGATCTGGAACTCACAGTTCGTTCGGCTAACTGCCTCAAAGCAGAAAACATTTACTACATTGGTGATTTGATCCAACGTAGCGAAAACGAACTGCTCAAGACGCCTAACCTCGGCCGTAAATCCTTGAATGAAATCAAGGAAGTATTGGCATCGCGTGGTTTGACATTGGGCATGAAACTCGAAAACTGGCCGCCAGCTGGTTTGGAGAAGTAAGTTTTGTCGGGACAGAGGAAACTCTGTCCCAATGAATTTGGTGTAAAATCTGCCGTCGTAAAAAATATAGATACCGGTCCGCGACATTGCTAGCTGCAATGCCGATAGAAGAACTGGATTTAAACTCAAAAACTGAAAGGAATTACCATGCGTCACCGTCACGGCCTTCGTAAATTAAATCGTACTTCTTCCCATCGTCTTGCAATGTTGCGCAACATGACTGTTTCGTTGCTGCGTCACGAAGCAATCAAAACCACATTGCCAAAAGCTAAAGAGCTGCGTCGCGTGATCGAACCGATCCTGACCCTCGGCAAAACTGATAGCCTGGCGAACAAACGCCTCGCATTCAATCGCCTGCGCGATCGTGAAATGGTTGTCAAATTGTTCGCTGAACTCGGCCCACGTTACGCAAACCGTAACGGGGGCTACCTGCGCATCCTAAAAATGGGTTTCCGCGCTGGTGACAATGCTCCTATGGCATTCATCGAGCTGGTTGATCGTCCAGAAATCACCGAAGCAGTTGAAGACAACACTGGCGATTAAGCCTATTAGTTAGTAATCGCAACCGCGATTGCAAGCACAACAAAAACCAGGCATTGCCTGGTTTTTGCTTTTGTGGCGGCACTTCGATGCAGCGCTGTTTGTGGCAAGATAGAGGGCCTAGGCGAAAAAATATTTTGTTGTCACTTTCATCGAGCCTTTCCATCAACATCAACACTCAACAGAGTTGTTTTCATCATGTCGCTTGCGCCTCAAGCCCTGCTGGTATTAACTAACGTACCAAATGAAGAGGTCGCAGAACAGTTGGCGCGCTCGATAATCGATCGACGTCTGGCGGCTTGCATCAATATCTTGCCAGCAATGCGGTCAATCTATCGATGGGAAGGCGTAGTTGAAGAAGCGCACGAAGTAGCGATGCAAATCAAAACGACCACCGCTCATTACGACAAGTTGGAAGCCTTCATCAAAGCAGCGCATCCATATGCTGTACCGGAAATTATTGCTATCCCCATCGTGGATGGTTTGCCGGCATATTTCGATTGGATCAAGCAGGAAACGGGTAAGGAACCAAATGCTTAAGAATTTGTTGTCTAGCTTGTACACTTCGCATCGTTTCTGCAGCAGCCAGCAGAAACGCAAAATCTCGCAGGTTGGTGCCGTCCTTGCGCGCAGCATCGTTTTGCTTTTCTTGCTGTGCACTTCGCCTTTCATTGCTCATGCTGATGAGGATTTTCTCGCGCCCGAGGTGGCATTCAAATTCTCGGCTCGCATGCTTGATGAGAGCACCGTAGCAGTCACGTATGCAATTGCAGATAGTTACTACATGTATCGCGAACGCTTTGCCTTCAAGGCGAGCAATGTCACTTTGGGTCAGCCACAAATCCCAGCGGGCAAAATCAAGTTCGATGAGACCTTCCAGAAAAATGTTGAAACGTATCGTAATAGCGTGACGATACGCATACCAGTCCAAGGCAACGGCCGGTTTACGCTGACTGCCACCAGCCAAGGTTGTTCGGACAAGGGCTTGTGTTATTCCCCTATCGATTCGCACGCGGAGCTGTCTGTCACAGGCAATGCATCTGGTAATGGTCAGCAAAGTGTGGAAGCTTCTGCTTTGAGTGCAGGCCCAAGCGCGAATGTAGTTCTAGATTCTGACGTAGGGAGCATAGAGCGTTCGCTTCAAAGCGGCAAGTTGCTGGCGATTTTACCGCTCTTCCTTTTGCTGGGTCTGGGCTTGGCATTCACGCCCTGCGTATTACCTATGGTGCCGATTTTGTCGAGCATTATTGTCGGCGAAGGCGCGCAGGTAAAACGCAGTCGAGGCTTGTTGCTGGCGACTGTCTATTCGCTCGGTATGGCATTGGTGTACACCTGCCTGGGTATTGCAGCCGGATTGGTAGGCGAGGGCTTGTCGGCTGCCTTGCAGAATCCGTGGATGTTGAGTGCGTTCGCTATCTTGATGGTCGGTCTCGCGCTATCGATGTTCGATGTCTATCACCTGCAAATGCCGGTCGCAATACAAAACAGATTAACGAGAGCGTCGTCGCAACAAAGTGCGGGAAAACTGCTCGGCGTGTTTTTCATGGGCGCCATCTCAGCCTTGATCGTCGGTCCATGCGTTGCCGCACCGTTGGCTGGCGCACTGGTTTATATCAGCCAAACGCGTGACGTCGTCGTAGGCGGTAGCGCGTTGTTTGCGATGGCGATCGGTATGAGCGTGCCTTTGTTGCTGGTTGGGGTATCCGCAGGCGCCTTGTTGCCGCGCGCCGGATCGTGGATGACCGCAGTCAAACGTTTCTTTGGTGTCTTGATGCTGGGGCTCGCCGTTTGGATGATTTCGCCTGTCATTCCTGATGCTGTACAAATGATTGCGTGGGCCGCGCTTGGTATTGCTTGCGGCGCGTATTTGCTATGGGCTACAAAAGGTGGCGGGGTATCGAAAGCGGTCGGGCTGGTTTTCGCCGCGCTTGGCTTGATTCAACTGGTGGGCGTGACCACAGGCGGTAGGGATGCACTTGCGCCGCTAGCGCATTTGCGCAAAGACCGCATTCAGCACGCTTCATTCACGCGCGTAAAAACATCCGCTGATCTGGATGCCGCTATTGCTAATGCGCGAGGTAAAAATGTAATGCTGGATTTCTATGCCGACTGGTGCGTCTCATGCATAGAAATGGAAAAGTTGACCTTCAGCGACCCACGTGTGCAAGCACAATTCGCAGATATGGTTTTGCTGCAAGTCGATGTCACTGCAAACAATGCAAACGATAAAGAACTGTTGCGCCGTTTCAATCTATTCGGGCCGCCTGGCATTATTTTCTTCGATAAGACGGGTCAGGAAATTCGCGGTGGCCGTGTCATCGGATTTCAAAATGCCGATAAATTTACCCAGTCATTAGCGCTCATCAAGCAATTTTAAAGAACGTATTCATTGCCTATGATCATAGCTTCTCGTTATTTGTATAGCGGATATCTGTTGTTGGGGAACCAGTCTGGCGCGGCTATAGTCAGATTTAGGTGAATGCAATTCCAAAGGAGAAAAAATGACTTTACGCTTAGGTGACATTGCCCCTGATTTCGAGCAAGATAGCTCGATAGGGAAAATCAAATTTCATGAATGGGGTGGCGATTCGTGGATCGTTTTGTTTTCGCATCCCGCAGATTTCACGCCGGTGTGCACGACCGAACTTGGTTTAACTGCAAAACTTAAATCGGAATTCGACAAGCGCAAGGTCAAAGCAATTGCGCTATCCGTGGACCCGGCTGACAAGCATTTGCAGTGGATTGCGGACATCGAAGCCACGCAAAACACGGTCGTTGGTTTCCCTATCGTCGCCGATGCTGATAAATCGGTTGCAATGCTGTACGACATGATTCATCCGAATCAATCGGCAACTGCAACAGTGCGCTCCGTTTTCATCATCGATCCGCAAAAGAAGGTGCGTTTGACACTAACTTATCCTATGAGCGTAGGACGTAATTTCGATGAAATTTTGCGTGTCATAGACGCATTACAACTGACCGATCGCTACACTGTCGCTACTCCCGGCAATTGGAAAGATGGCGATGATGTGATCATTCCATTGACGATTCAGGACGAAGAAGTCATCAAGCAAAAATTTCCAAAAGGTTACAAGGCTGAACGTCCATATCTGCGCCTGACGCCACAACCAAATAAGTAATTTTTGCAAAACAAATTGCGGTGTGCTAAATCAAAAAAGCGTCCCTTCAAGGACGCTTTTTTATGGCATGCGCCTCATCAATGTCGCGCTCGTTCATTATCGGCGCTTCTGTCATCAAGATATTTTCGGCGACGGAAAAAGATTAGCAAACCGATGACAATTACTACCATCAGTCCTATCGCAATCCAGAAGCCTGAATGATCTGCTAACAAAGGTATATAAACAAAATTCATGCCGAAGATGCCGGTGATGACCGTCAGCGGCATGAAGAGTGCAGTGATCACTGTCAGCGTGCGCATGATTTCGCTGGTGCGATGCGCCATTGCAGAGAAATGAATTTGCACGGCAGATTCTATCGATGCCTCCAATCTGCGCGCATGATTTAGTACGCGCGTGACGTGTTCCATCACATCGTGCACGCGTACCAGCAACAAATCCTGAGCGCGGCTATTCAAACCTTCATTATTGTCGACAAAATAATCACGCAATTCCTGCAATGCATCATGCTGTTCTTCGCACAGGTGATCGAGTTTTCGCAACTCGATGCGCGCGTCCAGCAGCGCAGTCCAATTATTAAACGCACGGCGAGGATTAAGAAGTGCGCGCTGCCAGCGATCGATCTGGCCGGTCATTGGCTGGCGCAGATCCATATATTGATCGACCATCGCATTTAGCATGCGCAGTGCTAACTCTGCCGGCGAAGTGGGCAGTCGATTGTGTTGCGAATTACCTTCAGCTCTGTATTTGTATTCCAGTAAACGTACGCGCGTTGCCTCTATTGTTCTACTGTTGGTAGCGTGCACGGTAATGAGCGCTCGTCCCATCAATAAAAATGTCACCGGCTGCGTGTTTAATTTGTTGAGAGCTGGCGGAGTCTTGTGTTTTTCGCTTTCATTTAGATCGTTTCCCGCGAGTGGTAGATCGGCGCTAAACGACAGCTTGCGAAAAACAACCATCGCGTAGTCTTGCGTGGAGTCGAAATAGGAAGGATGCTTTTGATTGATTGCATCTTGCAAATGTAGATCGTAGATGCGGGTGTTGGTCGCATGCTCGATGGCACTGCGCCAGAGTTCGAGATTGTCAGCGACTTCATCGTGGGTAGCATCTATCCAGAGGAAGCCGTTTTCTGGTGGCGTATGAGGCAGGTCGCTGACGGGCGTGACTTGGTGTTCGCCGATTTGATAAATATTCATAGGCAAAATGGTTTTCGAGTGGCTGGAATGCGTGAATCACGCAAGGGTGCGTGACGAGAAAATCAATGACAGGTTAATCCCGCAGCAAGGGCTTATGCGGGGCGCCAGTTGCAGGATTTCGACTGTTATTAATCAACCAAGTTTCAAGCGCCTTGCGATATCGCGTGCAAAATATGTCAGTACGCCATCAGCGCCGGCACGTTTAAACGCGAGCATGGATTCCATCATGACCTTGTCATGATCCAGCCAGCCTTGTTGTGCGGCGGCTTTAATCATTGCGTATTCGCCGCTGACTTGATAAGCAAAAGTGGGGACCTTAAATTCATCTTTAACGCGACGCACAATATCCAGATAAGGCATGCCCGGTTTGACCATCACCATGTCGGCACCCTCGGCAATATCGAGTGCAACTTCGCGCAAGGCTTCATCGCTGTTTGCTGGATCCATCTGATACGTGGCTTTGTCGCTTTTTCCCAACGTCGCGGAAGAGCCGACTGCATCGCGGAACGGGCCGTAGAACGCTGACGCGTATTTGGCCGAATAGGCCATGATGCGGGTGTAAATGTGGTGGTGAGCTTCAAGGGCGTTGCGAATTGCAGCGATGCGGCCGTCCATCATGTCGGATGGCGCGACAATGTCGACGCCGGCCTCTGCTTGCGTCAACGCTTGTCTGGTCAGGATGGCGCAGGTCTCGTCATTCAGCACATAACCGTTGGCATCCAAGACGCCGTCTTGTCCATGACTGGTGTACGGATCCAGTGCCACGTCGGTCAAAATACCGAGCTCTGGAAAACGCTTTTTTAACTCGCGTACCGCGCGTGGCACCAAGCCATCTGGATTAGTAGCTTCAATGCCGTCTGGTGTTTTTAGTGATGCATTAATCACGGGGAACAAGGCCAGCACTGGGATATGCAAGCCTACGCATTCTTCTGCGACATGCAATAGCAGATCGACAGAGAGGCGTTCCACGCCAGGCATGGAGGAAATTTTTTCGCGATGGTTTTCGCCCTCGGTGATAAACACCGGATAAATCAGGTCAGCGGGCGTCAGCACGTTCTCCCGCATCATTGCGCGTGAGAACGCATCTTTGCGCATACGTCGCATCCGTAATGCAGGAAATTGTGCGTTGGATAATAATTTTGACATGGCAGTCTTCAGCAAAGATGAGGTTGATTAAAAAAGTGATCAAATAAATGAAACTTTTCGATCACATGCTCGTCCTAGTAGCAGATGTTTTACATCTCCCGCTTCTCCTCCCTGAGCGGGGCCAGGTCGCACTATGCGATATGGCGTTATTGCCCTGGAGATACTCCCCTTTCTCCAGGGTTTTTTTTGCCTATTCGTTCTTCGCGGCACTATCTTGCGCAGCTTCATTCAATGATTCGTCCGCGTCTTCATCATTCAAACCCAGCAATTCTAGAATTTTTGCATCGGCTTCTTCTATGCCGCTACGCTTGAGTGCAGAAAACAATTGCGCGGTAAATGGAAACGGTTCCCCGTTTGCATCGACATAACTTGCCAAAATGGTGCGCGCAGTACGCAATGCATTGGTGGATTCATTTCGGTTTAATTTATCCGATTTCGTGAGTATGCAGTGGATGGGTTTGCCGGTAGGCGCAAACCATTCAAGCATCTGGATATCAAGATCGGTAAAAGGACGACGTGAATCGATTATCAATATTAATGCGGCGAGTTGCTCGCGTCGTTGTACATAATCACCCAGCAGTTCTTGCCAGTGCAATTTGGCGGAGCCTGAAACTTGCGCGTAGCCATAACCTGGCAAATCGACTAACAAACCGCGAATTTCCTCGACTATCGTTTCATCTTTTCGATGCTGCCCAACTCGCGAGCCGCCTATCGAAAAGTAATTAATGTGTTGTGTACGACCAGGTGTTTTGGATGCAAAAGCCAATTTTTTCTGATTGCACAGAATGTTAATCGCGGTCGATTTGCCAGCGTTGGAGCGACCGGCGAAAGCGACTTCAGGGACTTGCGTATTTGGCAAATCACGGAGATGATTCACCGTGGTGAAAAAGCGGGCTTGCCAAAGTAGGGACATAGGATGGGCAGAAAATGCATAAGGTGTGGCGAAAATGCCGGAAAGCTATTGTACAATAAGGGGTTGCGCTTGTTGCACTGCAGTAGAAAAAGCGTCTTCGGTTTAACAAAAAAACGTCGCCAATAAGGCAGATTTTAATACTAAGTCTCAGGGTGTCTGAATGAATCGTGTTTGTTTACCAATCATAAAATCCGTGTGCATCTCGTTGCTGGTCATTGCTTCGATTGCTCACGCTTCTGAAGATAAAAAAGTTGTCAAAGCCGACGCCGCTAAAGGCGAAGCGCTTTATAACACAGGCGATGCGGCACGTAACGTTACTGCGTGTATCGCTTGTCACGGCGCTGCCGGCAATTCGTCCATTGCGGAGAACCCTAAGTTATCTGGCCAACATGGCGCATACATTCAAAAGCAGTTAATGGACTTCAAAAGCGGCGAGCGTAAGAATGCCATCATGTCGGCTATTGCCAAAGGTATGACTGTAGAAGACATGCAAAATTTGAATGCCTATCTGGCGAAGTCGAAGCCGACCCCAGGTGCCGCCAAAAACAAAGATTCAGTTGAACTCGGCAAGAAAATTTTCCGTGGGGGTATCGCTGAGAAGAATGTCCCGGCGTGTGCTGCTTGCCATAGCGCCAACGGCGCCGGTATGCCAGCGCAGTTCCCACGTTTGGCTGGTCAGCATCAAACTTATACAACGGCGCAGTTGATGGCCTTCCGTGCCGATACACGCAAGAACGAGCAGATGAACAAGATTGTGAAACGGATGTCGGATGAAGAAATCCAAGCTGTGTCTGATTACGTCGCTGGTTTGAAATAATAGAAAATTGCCAGTGCATGCATAGAGAGGGGTGGCCAAGGCTGCCCCTTTTTCTTTTCAGCAGCGATCAATGTTGTGCAGGCAACGCCTGAATGTATTTTTCCATATTCAGCGCATGTTGAAGGTGGATTTAGGATGATGGAATGACGAGCGAGACAGAAACAAATACCGGTGGTTGGGAATTGAAAACCAGTCGTCGTTGGCTAGCAGATGCGGTTGAGTTATTGTCTTCGATGCGCTTTGCGATTAGTTTGCTGACGCTGATTTCAATTGCGTCGATTATCGGAACGGTGCTCAAGCAGAATGAACCAATGACGAATTACGTCAATCAGTTCGGTCCGTTCTGGTTTGAAGTGTTCGCCAAATTCAATCTGTACTCGCTTTATTCGACGTGGTGGTTCTTGCTGATCATGACGTTTTTGGTGACGTCGACATCACTCTGCCTGATTCGCAATACTCCCAAGATGTTGAAAGACATGCGCAGTTGGCGTGAGAATGTGCGTGAGCAGTCACTGCGCAATTTTCATCATAAAGCGGAATGGCAGGCCAAGCTTTCGCGCACAGCATTGACGACGCAAACGCTTACTAGAATTGCCGCGCATGGCTACAAGGCCAAGGTCGTAGAAAAGGAAAACGCCACCTTGATCGCGGCCAAGCAAGGCGCCGCGAACAAGTGGGGCTACATCTTCGCGCACAGCTCTATCATCATTATCTGTATAGGCGGCTTGCTTGATTCGGAGTTGCCGATACGTATACAGAAACTCATCTTCGATAAAACATCGTTTTCCGGTAATGGCGTGATTGCGCAAATCCCTGCGCAGCATCGTCTGGGTTTGGGTAACCCGACTTATCGCGGCAATACGCTTATTCCTGAAGGCAGCAGTAGTAGTACGGCAATTATTCCGCAGCAGGACGGTGTGCTGATTCAGGACTTGCCATTCACGATTCAGTTGAAAAAATTCGTCATCGATTTTTACTCGACCGGCATGCCAAAATTGTTTGCCAGCGATGTTGTTGTGACCGACCATGAAAACGGCAAAGTATTCGCAGCGACAATCAAGGTCAACGAACCGCTGATCTATCGCGGAGTTGCGGTGTATCAGTCCAGCTTTGAAGATGGCGGGAGCAAGCTGAAGCTGGCTGGTTACCCGATGCAAGGCGTGGCGCATACCGCATTTTCCATGCAGGGTGAAGTTGGCAATACATCGCCGCTGGACGCAAGCAAAGGGGATTACACGATTGAATGGTCGGGCTTCCGCGCCTTTAACATCGAGAATATGGCACAGAACGGACAGGATGTGCGTGCCGTCAATCCGAAGCAAAGTTTCATGGCGTCTGGCCTCGACAAGCACCTCGGTTCTGCCGCCAAAAACGCCAACAACAAGGATTTGAAAAATGTCGGCCCTAGCGTGCAATACAAGGTGCGCGACAAGAATGGGCAGGCGCGCGAATACAACAACTATATGCAGCCGGTGTTGGTGGATGGTTCTTATGTATTCCTCGCGGGTGTGCGTGAGTCGCCTGCAGAGCCATTCCGCTTCCTGCGCATTCCGGCCGATGACAACGACACCGTGGAAGAATGGATGCGTGTGCGTGCCGCAATTCTGAATCCTGATTTGCGCGCACTGGCTGCACAACGTTATGCCCAACGCGCGCTGCCGGATACGCGTAAGGACGTTTCCCTATTGCGTGCGCAATTGCAGGCTTCTTCGCTAAAAGGGCTGACGATTTTTGGCGGAGATGAGCAAGAGGCTGGCTATGTGGCAGTCTCAAAATTTCTGGAAAAAATTCCACCCCAGGATCAGGAAAAAGCCGCCGATATTTTCATGAAAATCTTGAACGGAAGTTTATGGGATCTGTGGCAGGTTGCGCGTGAAAAAGATGGTTTGAAAGCGATAGACCCGGACGAAAAGCACGGACGATTTTTGCAACTGGCGACGAACGCTTTTTCAGATGCCTTCTTTTATGGTGCTCCGGTTTATTTGCAATTGCAGGGCTTTGAGGAAGTCAAAGCGTCGGTGCTGCAGGTAACGCGCTCACCTGGAAAAAACATAGTCTACTTTGGTTGCCTGTTGCTGGTTATCGGCGTGTTCTCGATGTTTTATATACGCGAACGTCGCCTTTGGATCTGGATTAAATCCGACGCGAATGGCAATTCTCATGCGTTGATGGCCGTCAGCTCGCAGCGCAAGACATTGGATTTTGAGAAAGAATTTGAAGTGTTGAAACAGCAATTATTGCAGTCCTGAGCATAGCGGCACTAACTGGCGGACTCGACTATACTGAACCGCGTTTCCAGCCGTGTGCTCGTTGCAGGAAATGAAGTCGCGCTGCGCATGATTGAAGAAAATGGATCGCGCAGTCGGCCATAGTCATTACGGAGATTAGCCATGGATGTTGTACAAGATCAGATTTATGCGCAGCCGCCAGGTTTTTTTAAACGCCTGTCGGTGATTGATTGGCTGTATGGAGTTGCCTTGCTGGCCGCGTCCCTGTTTGCGTTGAATCGCTTCGGCCATCACATGGATATTTATGAAGAAGTGATTCTAGTCTTGGCCGCACCGACGTTTGCATGGCTGGGCTGGCATTGGAAATCCGTACGCTGGCTGATGGCATTGCTAGCCGTTCTGGCTCTGTCCGCAATCAGCATGTACGAAGGCTCACTAGCGATGAGCGAACAAAAATTCTTTCTGAAATATTTGTTATCCAGCCAATCGGCAATACTTTGGATGAGTACCTTATTTCTGTTGTCGACGCTGTTTTATTGGGGCGGCTTGATTGGCCGTTCGGCAACTGGCGGCTCGATTGGCAGCAAGCTGTGCTGGGCCGCGGTCATCATGGGCTTTACCGGCATGCTGGTGCGTTGGTATGAATCGTATTTGATTGGCGCGGACGTCGGCCATATTCCAGTTTCCAATCTGTATGAAGTGTTCATTCTGTTCTGCATGATCACGGCCTTGTTCTATCTGTATTACGAACAAATTTATGGAACGCGCCAATTGGGACCATTCGTGTTGCTGATCATTAGCGCGGCAGTCGGGTTCCTGATTTGGTATACGGTGAGTCGCGATGCGTCAGAAATTCAACCTTTGGTGCCCGCCTTGCAAAGCTGGTGGATGAAAATCCATGTGCCGGCCAACTTCATCGGTTATGGCACGTTCTCATTGGCGGCGATGGTAGCGGTTGCCTATTTGTTGAAGTCGCATGGCATGTTGCTTGATCGATTGCCTGCGCTCGAAGTGCTGGACGATGTGATGTACAAGGCAATTGCGGTCGGCTTTGCATTCTTCACGATTGCGACGATTCTGGGTGCTTTGTGGGCAGCCGAAGCGTGGGGCAGTTACTGGTCGTGGGATCCGAAAGAAACCTGGGCACTGATCGTCTGGCTCAACTATGCCTCTTGGCTGCACATGCGCTTGATGAAGGGTTTGCGCGGTAAGATTGCGGCATGGTGGGCGATAGTTGGCCTGCTTGTGACAACCTTTGCTTTCCTTGGCGTTAATATGTTTTTGTCAGGTTTGCATTCTTACGGCGAGCTATAAGCAAAGCAGAGGAATGGCCGAATTGGATTTAGAAAAGTAACATTTACGCCATCCCTTTTCCGTAATGAAACTCCTGCAATCTAGGCGAGTCTTAAGAGACTAAGGGCTGTTGCCATCACTACGGAGACACCATGTTAATCAAGCGCAATCCGAATGGAATTGATATTCCATTCACGTCTGAAATCACGCCACGCGAAGTATTTGAATCGCGTCGTGCCTTTATCCAAAAAATAGCGGCTGGCTCGATTGCCGGTGGCGCACTGCTGGAAATGGCGACGCGTGAGGCATTTGCCGCTACATCCTCCACGGCGCAAAAACTCGCGGCACATCCGAATCCTTCGTACGCCGTGCTCGATAAAGCGACGTCATACAAAGACGCCACGACCTACAATAATTTTTACGAATTCGGCACTGACAAAGCGAGCCCTGCGCGATACGCGTCGGCGATGAAAACCAGGCCATGGACATTGGCGATTGAGGGTGAAGTCAAAAAACCGATGACGCTTGATATTGACAGCTTGCTGAAGCTGGCACCGCTTGAAGAGCGCATTTATCGTTTGCGCTGCGTCGAAGGTTGGTCCATGGTGATTCCATGGAGCGGTTTTTCGCTGGCCGAGTTGATTAAAAAAGTTGAGCCAAACTCGAACGCGAAATATGTTGAGTTCGTCACGGCTGAAGATAAAGAATCCATGAATGGTTTGCGTAGGTCTGTACTGGATTGGCCATACGTAGAAGGCTTGCGTATAGACGAAGCCAATCACCCGCTGACGCTGGTAACACTGGGTATGTATGGTGAGGTGTTACCCAACCAAAATGGCGGCCCTGTGCGCATCGTGGTGCCATGGAAGTACGGGTTTAAATCTGCCAAGTCGATAGTCAAGATTCGCTTCGTCAAGGAACAGCCGCGTACAGCTTGGAACGCATCCGCGCCGCGTGAGTATGGTTTCTATTCCAACGTGAATCCACAGGTGGATCACCCGCGCTGGTCGCAAGCGACTGAACGTCGAATAGGCGATGACGGCTTTTTTGCGAAGAAGCGCCCGACGCTGATGTTCAATGGATATAGCCAAGTCGCATCTATGTACAGCGGCATGGATTTGAAGAAATTTTTCTGATCCTTATCTCGAAATGATTTTATATTCCATCGTCGCTTGATTAATCCTCGATAAATAATGGCGGCGTTTAATCCTTCTCCAAAGCAACTCACGCTTATTAAGAGTTTGCTTTTCGTGGTTGCATTGCTGCCATTTGGCAGACTGGTCTTGTTCACTTTTACAGATCAACTAGGTGCGAACCCGATTGAATTTATCACACGTAATACTGGTGATTGGACGCTGTACTTCTTGTGCATCACGCTGGGGGTCACGCCCTTGCGCCGCTTGACTAAATGGAACTGGCTGATCAAATTGAGGCGGATGATAGGCTTGTTTGCATTTTTCTATGCGTCCTTGCATTTCACGACTTTCCTTTGGTTCGATCATTTCTTCGATGTGCCTGAAATGCTGAAAGATGTCATCAAACGTCCCTTTATTACGGTTGGGTTTGCGGCTTTTGTGATGCTGATTCCACTCGCGATTACCAGCACGAACGGGATGGTAAAACGCTTGGGCGCCAACCGCTGGCAATGGCTACATAGACTGAT
>Ga0326733_1000338_pt1 | contig 13822 bp, 16 predicted proteins | sample 14_GP2_308_FD_207946 | JGI IMG/M metagenome (GOLD analysis project Ga0326733, IMG submission 207946) | Glacier ice microbial communities from Ngari, Tibet, China - 14_GP2_30.8 | ecosystem: Environmental > Aquatic > Freshwater > Ice > Glacier | place: China: Ngari, Tibet | collected 2018-07-17 | reverse complement strand
CTGTAAAACACCTGCAAGAGCATGGCGCGCAGCAGTTTCTCGGGGGCGATGCTGGGCCTGCCACCTTTAACGTCTGCCTCGTACATTCCGGCAAAAAGGACATCCATCTTCACCAAAGCCTCATTGACCATCTGGCGTATGGGGCGCAAAGGATGATCGCTTGGCACAAAGTCTTCAAGATGCCTCATCGTGAACAGGCTTTCGGTGAAGGTGTCGGCTCCGCGCATGGAATTTATCTGCTGGTGTGTGATGGAAAAAAAACTCTCTTGAATAAACGTTTCACATCCCTCGGCGGCAGACTTCGCTTCGAGGTATTTCAGCAGCCTGCTAGAGGTGCCAAGCGGGGCTTGTGGCGCGATCCAGAGCCCATTTCGCCATGTGACTGGCGTAGGGCCAAATCTAGCAGGTAGGTGTTAAGGCAAAGTTAAATTGTGGCAAGGGGCATGTATCGCTTTTCGCTACCTAATGTTGACCGTCGAACCAAAAATCCACAACTTCGCCAATTTTCTTTCGCTATAGAGCAGGAAGCGACGTTTGCAGAGTTGAGATTAATGAACGAGCGAATCACTGAACCCTCTGCAATCAACAATGCTCCGCTTAATGGCTAGAGTGTTCAGCTTCGTGGTGTTCTCGGCACAGTGCCACTAAGGACTCCAGTTTTTCTGAACCCCAAACATTTGGGTACCACTTGTGATGTACCTCGGTTGCGGCAGCGCTACATCCATGCGCTTCGCAGACGTGATCCGAACGTTGGAGAACGGCACTGCGTTTGCCGGACCAAACTTTGGAACTGAGGTAAGCCTCGTAGGAGGCATAGTCTTGACTCGCACGGAAGTTTCTAATGAAGCGTTCCCGTCTCAACTTTCTAGCATTCTCGCGTTCTTCGACTTCTTTCTTCCTCGTAGCTCTATAAAGTAGCACTGATCCAGCAAACAACGGAACGCCAATCAATGGAAATGCTAGGGCTACAGCTACGCTTCCTTGAGCGGCAAGGTGGTACCAGGTTGAGTTAACTCGTTTCATTTGTGCTGTGCATTGAAGATGCGCCCTTTCGTGAACGCTACAGTAGCTTGTCCACAAAATCCATAGGGTTCCCAAAAACTTTAACTGTAAAACCTAAAGCGAAGTGTTTTGACGTTTCCATGTTTAAGCAGTAAACGGCAAATTACTTGCGCTGGCGGCCCTTCAATTTTTCTATTGCCTCACCCGGCTGTAGCACCGCGTTTGTCTTGTGATTTTGAAATCCAAGGAGTTTCCATTTTTTGTATGGAGGCGGCGCACCGACATTCCCTTCGGCAACGTAAACCACTCGGACATTTTCTTTTTTGTATATGAGTTGTTTGGTGACTATTGGTGGCCGCGGGTTTTCGTTTTCCGCTGATTTGACTTGATCTGGTGGTCCAAACTTCGAAATAAACAGGCTCATGTCGTCATGAGATGCCTGAGCAAAGATATTGCTAGACGCTATAAGCAAAATCACGGTAAAAAAACGCGTCAGCTGAATTCTCATACTTGGCCTGTACGTTGACGTTTGTGCGCCGTTTGGCAAAGACGGACGCTTGAATACCCAGAGTCACATGATATGTCGAATTTATACATTTCATTACCTCGTGCGCCTCGATCGCGGTATGCAGGGGCAATTTGCTTGTTTACTTCTCAACTGACAACTCCACAACACTCAGTTTGAAAATTTTCACAAACTGGGCAATCATTAGATAAATGCTGATGTACGACAGCCAATTTCCACTTAGCCGAATAGCAGTTCGTCAACCTAGTTGGCATGAAGCAACCAGGCATCGAGTCCCATAGCAGGTGAATACTCGACGAGCAAGCGGCTAAGGCGACAAATTTGGGCGGCGGGCTATCTTCATCGTTTTGTCTGTTCCAGGGGACACCGGGAAAACGTCTGGTTCATCACCTAACCTATCGTGGTGTTGATGACTGCCGACCCGGCCACATTACCCGATGTTTTAAAGCGGTTTGCAAATGGTGCAAGAAGCAAGGTAATGGTCCCTAGTGCCGCATTCTTGCATTCGAAGCGTCGCAAAAGTTGAGGCATCGGGTCAATGGACTGGCGGGGAGACTCCCTATTTTTCGGAATCACATGCAGCGCAGGGTGGCGGCAGTGCTAACCCCGTTTAGCAATTGCCCAATTACTGAGCGCCCTGTGCGATCCGCCAGTACGAAACGCAAGCGAGCAATTCTTGCGATCGTTCGCCGTCTTCGCTAGCTTCCTCAAAAACACGTGGAAGTTTTTGATTAGGGGGTTTTCCTTTACTTAGATCATTGGAAGGTCGTTACTATTCGTAACGCGTCCAAACCAGTTTGCAAGTCGAACGCACGTGTGCCAATAGAACATGTCGATTCGTTGCGTTTTTGTAGATTGCTCTTGGTGCTCAAACCTCCATGCACTCGTACGAAGCTTCCTTAATAGACAAAAAACGCAACTAATGAAAACCTTCCTCTCACTTGCTTTCACCCTTCTACTGATGGGATGCGCGTCTCCCCCGTCACCTGTTTCCTACGGCATCGTGTCCGCACCGGTGGCTCATTCTCGGCAATCTGATGCTGTAGAGCTGCGCGGTCGTCTCACTTCCAAACGCGCCGATTTGTCAAAGGCGCAAACTCAAAAGGAAATTGACGAGCTAAAGGCAGAGATTGCTGCTTTAGAGCTCCGCCTTTCAGAACTGGAGAAGGCTATGGAAGCTTCCAATACCCAGACGACTGCGCCAACCTACGGTGGCAGTAGGGGCAGCGGAAGCGGAACGGTACATACTGGGCCGCGCGGCGGGCGGTACACCATTACTCCCTCGGGCAACAAAAGTTATAAAAAACGATAGGGCAAGCTGATGCGGTGCACGTTGGTAGGTTGCGATAGAGCAATGCAGTGTCTTCGTACTGGCTGGGCCGCGGCGCGTGTCATGGCTGAGTAGTTGATCAAATGCAGCCGCTTTGTAATTGTGGCGGTGGCGACCACCGGACTGACTTGTAGCAACTGAGGGTGACAGATCACCGGTCTGAGACGCGAAATGACATGGGGATGTGCACGTTCCTGAGGAAGATTCCGTGACAAATGACGAAGCGAACATTGAGGCGACTGCCTGGACGTACGCAAAGGCCAACAAAGCACATATTGCTAGACGGCTAACTGATACAGCTGAATATCCTAAGGAAGAAAACCCGGTTTCAGTGTTCATGGCTGGATCGCCGGGAGCAGGGAAGACCGAAACGTCAATCGAACTGCTTAAAAAGTTCGAGCAAGAGTCAATTCTCAGAATAGACCCTGACCATTTGAGGCTGGAGTTTGCGGGTTACGCGGGGGTCAATTCGCATCTGTTTCAGCGCGCCGTAACTGTGTTAGTGGAACGAATTCACGATTTAGCGCTCAAAAATAGCCAAAGCTTCCTACTTGACGGAACGCTATCGAACTACAACGTGGCCGCCAAAAACGTTGAAAGATCCTTGAGTAGGAAACGAACTGTCCAGATTCTTTACATCTATCAAGAGCCTAAATTCGCTTGGCAGTTTGTGAAAGACAGAGAAGCCCAAGAGGGCCGCCGAATTCGCCCGGATGATTTTGTATCTCAATACTTTGCCGCTCGTAATGTGGTACAGAGCTTAAAAGTAAAGTTTGGCAAGGACATCAAAATTGACTTAATATTAAAAAACGTTGATGGATCAGACAGAAAGACATTCTTCAACGTTGATCAGATTGAGAGCCATGTCCCGGAAAAATACAGCCTTGAAGATGTCAAAAGGCTAGTGTCAACGTAAAACTAAACGATGATTTTTCACTTTTTCACTGATAGCGTTCGCAAATCTGACACGGCCTTCTCGAAGTTCATCCGTGAAGCCTCGTCCGAGGACAAAAAGCGCGTGTATAGCGATGTGATCGCTAAAGCAACAAAGCGGCAGACTTCCATTATGGAAAAGGCGGCAGCCGATCGAAAAGATCATAGATACGCAAAGAGTATTTGACGCTGAAACAGTAGGTTCATCAGCCCGCACTTTTGTGGGCTTTTTCACGCCTTAGCTTTTTAATCTAAAAAGCGACCAGCCCTAAAGCTTATCTACAAGCGATACAGATGAGCTATCTCTTTCCTTCTTACCTAGATCGCCGGAAGGCGCAGCCGTAGGCGGACCGTTGGAATCGATAGTCTCGCATTAGCAAAAAGTCGTCGGACTGAAGGGGCGATTGGCAGGGCGGCGTGTTCGTCGCGTCGAGGCCGAGCGAACGCGAAGGCAGGCTTAAGAAGGAGAATGGAAACTGCGGTGCCAGCCAAAGTACTTCTCGGTATCAGCATTCCAGCGTCCGCACGGCTTCGCAACTAGACGTTGCAGGACCGTGGACAAGCCATTGGCCGGTAAAGAAACAGGACCGATTTGGACCTGCCCAGTACCATCCACGCAGATGTACCCGCGTTCATACAGCGCGTCACATCCAATCAGACACATAGCACCAGCGATGTGATCGAAGTCCAACTGCGCTTCCAACAAGCAGTGCGAACGCTTCTTAAAATGTGCAGCCACCAACAAGTCTGTCGGATACTCTTCTCCACAAATGCAGCAGGTACCCCGTGGTGAGGAACCGAAGAGCCTGCTCCGAAGGAAGGCTTGTTCTATTCGCGACGCGCTTACCGTCGGGGTGTCTAAACTCCCACCCAACTCGAAGCGGCTTTTCACAGCTTCGATTGCTTCTGCTTCTGCTTCTCTCACTGCCGCTGAGTAGCGAAGTGTCTGAAAGTCAAAGTTGAGGTCTAGCGCTCGGCTCCGCTCCGCTCCGCTGATAAAACATTAAATCCCTGAATGACAAAGTTCGCCTGGTAGCCGACAGCCTTGTTAAACGCGGCATACGGGATCTGAAGCTGTTTAACCTCATCTAAAAAGTAGATATATTCCCATTGTGGTGGTCAAGTTATTTCGGACACATCAATAGGTGGTTGAGTTGCCGATTTGCGCTCGAAAGCGTTGGGTGACAAGTTGCCCAGTTTTGAGTGCAGCCTGATGTTGTTGTAAAAGCCAACAATGTGGTCAGCAATATCGTTTGTTGCCTCAAGTTGATTTGCACAGTCCTTTTGTCAGACCCGCTCCATCTCGAGATTCAAGAAGAAGCGTTCCATGACAGCGTTGACCCAGCGATTGCCTTTACGGCTCATTCTGCCCACCAAGCCATGCTTGACCAGCAGCGCCTGGTGTTGGGCGCTGGCGTACTGCGTTCCCCGGTCCGAATGCACCACCAGGCCGGCAGCAGGCTTGCGCTGCACGATAGCTATTTGCAGGGCTGTGCACACCAACATCGCTGGCATCTCGGCGGCCATCGCCCAGCCCACAATCTTGAGCGAATGTAAGTCCAGCACTGCGGCCAAATACAGCCAGCCGCTGCGCGTGCGGATACAAGTGATGTCGCTGACCCATGCCTGGTTGGGCAGCGGTGTTTCAAACTGCCTGGCCAGCACATTGGGTGATACGGGCATAGTGTGCTTGCTGTCAGTGGTGTACATAAACTTTCGCCTCCAGACTGAGCGCAGCCCGTTGGCCCGCATCAAGCTGCGCACTTTGTGGCGCCCCATTGTCACGCCGCGCGACTTCAGCGCCGTGCGTAACCTGCGGCTGCCGTAGGTTCGCCCACTGGCTGCAAAAGCTGCCTTCAGATGCACGCTGTGGATACATGCTGCAATTGGCGCTCGGCGCCGCTGGACCGCTGCGTAATAGCCCGAGCGGCTAACTTGCAGGGTACGGCACGCCTGGCTGACCGATACGGCCTTCTCTTGCAGGTTTTCAACGAGCTGGTAGCTCATCTGAGTTCCCGGGCAAAGAAGGCCGAGGCCTTTTTTAATATCTCCACGTCGCCTCGCAGTTGGCGGTTTTCCTGCTCTAGCTGCCGTATTCGTTGATGCTCCACTGTCAGCGGCTTGCCGGCGCCGCTTTCACCCTGCTGCTCCGCGTCAAACTGGCTGACCCAGCGTCTGACGGCACTTTCGCCAAGCTTCATGTCTTTGCATACTTGGCTGATGCTCAAACCTTGGCCTTTGACCATCTGAGCGACCTGCAGCTTGAAGTCTGTATCCAACACTCTTGTGGATTTTGCATTGCTCAGGGGTATTTCCATTTCGGTTTTAACAACCTATCGGGCTGCCTGTTTTTACTAGACCACCACAGTAATGCTTAAGGTAAACATAATTTACGGATAGGTTCTAAATCCGACAGGCCGCTAGACTTGCTAAATTAAATCTTTGGGAAGCGTAAGTGCCAGTCTGTGGCGCGTTGAAACTTGCGCCCTAAATCAATCAAGGTTGCTTCATCAAAGGACTTGCCATAAAGCTGCATTCCAATCGGCAAGTTGTATTCGTCAAAACCGGCAGGAAATGCAAGGGCGCAAGCGCCTAGAAAGTTTCCAGGTCGCGTGAAAGCCGCCAGCGGTGTCTGTGTTTCATCAACTTCGCTAACTGGACAAGCCGTCATGGGCGTCCCAGGCACCAGCAGAGCATCGATTCCGTTCATCCAAGTAGCCCAGTCTTTTTTGGCCCGTTGGTGCGCGTTCAAAGAATGAATATATTCTGCCGCTGAAACCACCTCTCCGCTCAAAACACGGGCGCGCACCCACGGCCCGATTTCCAAGCTCATATCTTTGACATACCCTTGATGAATTGCATAAGCCTCCGCAGCAATAATTTTCCCGTTTAGTAGCATCAGTTCATGAAAATCGAAGGGAAAGTCCTTTTCAATGAAAGTGGCGCCCATGTTGGTAAAGCTGCGCACTGTCTCATTGAGGGCTTTAGCTACCGCGGAAGATATCGCGACGGGATAGGAATTTAGTGGTATCAGAGCGATGACTGTTCCGACCAGCGACTCATCATCTTTACGGCCCTTTTGCAAAAAAAACTTGCTTTGTGGAGCAAAGTGAGTGCGGGCATCACCCTCGTCATAGCCTGCCATGATTTGCGTCAGAAGGGCTGCATCCCAGGCCGAGCGGGCCAGAGGGCCCAAGGAGTCCAGCGTCTGCGACAAGTCGGCACAGCCGTTAAGACTAATTAATCCGGCAGTGGTTTTAAGACCGGTAATGCCGTTTAACGTGGAGGGGATACGTATGGACCCACCAGTGTCAGATCCAATAGCCGCAGCTGCCAGACCTGAAGCGACGGCAACGCCAGACCCACTGGAGGAGCCACCTGGAATGCGGTGTGTCGTCATATCCCACGGATTTTTTGGCGTACCTAGCATTGGGTTGGTGCCCCAGCCGCCAAAGGCGAACTCCACCATCTGGGTTTTTCCCAAGATGACGGCACCGGCAGCTAGCAGCCTTCTGACTGCCGTTGCCGTATGTGTGCTTTGCCTGTTTATCCAGGATTTTGAACCCACCGTCATCGTTCTGCCGGCGATTTCGCACAGGTCCTTCACCGCAATGGGTATGCCATCCATCAAGCCTAGGGAGTAGCCGTTATCACGTCTCTGGTCAGAACTGACTGCTTGGGCCAAGGCGGCTTCTTCGTATACGTCGATGTAAGCATTTAACAAAGGATTCAGACGCTTGATGCGCTCAAGATACGCCCGAGTCAGTGTCTCTGAACTGATTTTTTTCTGCGCCAAGTTTTGTGATTGTTGCTCTATGGGTAAAAATAACAAATCTTCCATACCTGCTCCATTCTTCAATGCAAACTGCAAAGAACCACCAGAACTCTAGCGGCCGTTTGAGTGGGTTAGTACACGGGCCCAGAAATATTGAAACTTGAAAGCAAGCGTTCACACCCATGGCATTGTTGCAAATCTTCGGCATAGCTGCGGCTGGCTATGCCTGCGGTTGACGCCTCGTCCTGAGCGCGAATCCATTACTTTCCTCGCGCTCTGGTACCTCTGTGTTCCCGTACTAGGCTGGCCCTAGGCCTACAGCGGCTTAACGCTTGGTCCAATCCGGAATCGGGTAAACAGGCTTGGCAACAGCGACATCTTTAGGAAACACGGTAACCAATCCTTTTCCTGGCTGCAACTGGACTACTGGAAAGGGCATTTTTAATTGCATGCCACTTTCGTTAATAGCGTAGGGACCCGCCATCACGGTCAATTTGTCGGAGAGCTCTAACGCGGCTTGCTTAAGCTTCACCGCATCAAGCGATTGAGCTCTTTTAATGGTTTCTTCGGTGATTACGCCAGCGCCATAAGCCAACGCCGTCTGAAAATCAGGCGCAAATTCTGCTTTCGGAAATGTTTTTTCGTAAGCCTTGGCGAATTGCTCGCGGTTCATTCCGGCGTTAACTTTCCAGTTGATGGACGGATCGTAATTCGTATGACTGAAAATATTGTCGGAGTCGCTGCCGATTGCTTGGAACTGAGGTGTGGAGGCATATACCATAAAGGTGTAGGGGAAGTTGATATTTAATTGCTTCATCTGGCGCACCATGCTGACAAGGTCGCCTTCATATGATGTGGGTACAAATGCTTGCGCGCCAGAGGCACGCGCTTTTTGTAGCAGTGTGCTGAAGTCTTTCTGGCCTTTCGGATAGCCCTCGAACATGACAACTTCAATTCCATTTTCCTTGGCACGTTCGCGACCACCTTCTGCAAGGCCAGCGGGAAAGGGCTCATCGGAATAAATCAGAGCCACCTTTTTGATGCCCAATTCTTTCGAAAAAGCCATTGATGCATTCAGCATGTTTGAAACTGGCATTTGCGTGCCCGACACGATGTACTTGAAGCCTTGTTTGTACAACTGATCGCTGGCGGCAGACCAAATCATCATGAATTTCCCCTGGCGTTCCGTTACGGTCGCTGCGGCGGTGGTGAGTGTTGAGCCAAAAGGGGCCATGACCAGATCTACTTTGTCATCGGTGATCAAACCTTCGTACACACGCGTAACCATTTGCTTGTCGCTGCGATCATCGCGCTTCACCAGCTCCACAAGCCGTTTCTTTTTATCAATTTCGATACCGCCGCGGCTGTTGATATCGTTCACCCATAGCTCAACCCCGCGAACACCCGATTGCGAGGCGAGGGCAAAACTACCCGTGGAAGATACAGTCATTCCAATGCGAATGGGGGGGCTGGTTTGGGCGTGAACGCCGTATGAAAAACAAATGGTGCCTAAGGCAAGAGCCGAGAAAGCCTTTTGAAGCTTTGTCTTGCTGGGTACACAGTTAAACATTTTTAGTCTCCTTAATAGGTTTAAAGGGGGTGCATCGTTGCAGGGCTTCCGCCTTCGTCTCGTCATAATTTTGATTTACCTGCTTTATTAGCATATACCAAAAAAGTATAATATGCACGTCATGAAAAAACTGAATTTTAAGCAGGTAGAAATGCTCTGGACAGTTGTGACTGCAGGGTCGATAAGCTCGGCCGCTAAGCAGCTTGATGTATCGCAGCCAGCAATAAGTCGGATGCTTGCGCACACTGAAGAGCTGGTGGGCATTCGTTTTTTCGAGCGTGTCCGGGGGCGGTTACGGCCCACCAAAGAATTGACTGACTTGCTGCCAGCGATCGAGCGCGCGCAACTAGCATTGCAGCGCGTCAACGATTTGACACTCTCTCTTGCAGACTCCAGCGGAGGGGTCTTGCGGGTAGCCTCAAACCCCAGCTTGGGCAAGCACGTGATGCCTCACGCGCTTGCCGCATTCAGGGCTACCCACCCGGACACTTTCCTGCGTTTTCACACTGCAGTTATTCAAGAGGTCGTGCCCGATCTACTTAATGGCGGCATTGATGTAGCGCTATTTTCCATACCTGCCGAGCACCCATTTCTATCTAGCACGACGATCAGCGTTGGAAGCATGGTGGCGATTGTGTCACTGGACGGACCTTTGGCAGATCGTGAAAAATTGTCGTTGGAGGACATCGCCCCTCATCCTCAAATTCTGGTGGGAGAGCGCCTCCATTTCGGAATGATTGTGTTGAGCGCTTTTGAGCGTGCCGGATTGGAGCCGCACGTGATCGCAGACGTACCTTGGTCTGATCTGGCTGGCGCGATGGTCAATGAAGGCATGGGTTGCGCGATCGTTGACGATTTTTCGGTCATGAAGAACACTTGGCCAAATGTGAAAGTTGTACCTTTGACCGAACCCATTCCAATCAGAATGCATGCGGTTCACTCGGTAACTAGGCCATTACCAGAGGTGGCCAAGCGTTTTATACGCGTTGTGAAGGGTCTTTATGAGGTGACCTAACAACGCTCAGAGTTTTGATTTTTGACTCAATACAAGGGTTTTTACTAATTATCGATAACTTGAAGTTATGGATTTAAGGATGCATAATTTAAAATCTAAATGTTAAAAAATTACTTTTTAGAGACCGCCTAATGAATATTTTTGGAACGGGCATTGAGCCGGCTGGCGACCATCTGGCAGATAAAAACACGGAAAAACTCAAGTACCTGATTGCATTGTGTTTTTTTGCGTCCTTGACCCTAATCCTCGCTGCTGTGCCGGTTTTCTCTGCCAATGCATCGCTGGCGTTTTACTTAATGGTGTGGATTGCCATGGCAACGGGAATGAACATTTGCGTGGGATTTACCGGATATCTTCCGTTTGGATATGTCGTTTTTTATGGTGTCGGTGCTTATGCAACAGGCATTTGTCATAAGATTTTCGAGTGGCCAATTATTCCGTCGCTGCTGGTGGCTGGCGCGGCAGGCGCATTGATTGCGTTGCTCATGGCGCCTACGCTGCGATTGAAAGGCGTCTATTTCGGTATTGTCAGTCTTGGCTTGGCCACTATCGTCAGGCTGCTGATCTCTAACTTGCCGACGAATTACACCGGCGGAAGCATGGGGTTGATTTTGGCAAGCACTAACAACCCCATACACAGCTACTACGCAATGTTGGTCGTCATGGTCCTGGCATTGGCTGCAGTATTGTGGTTATCAATGTCTCGACTCGGCCGGAAGTTGCGAGCTATCAAGGACGATGATGGTGCTGCTGCCTGCGTGGGCATCAATGTTCCTCGCGTACGCTTGAAAGCCTGGATCCTTGCAGCCATCATCCCAGCTTTGGTAGGTGGAGTTGAGGCTTGGTACACCAACGTAGTCGATCCCGAATACTCTTTCCACGTGTTGATTACGGCAAAAAGCATAATTTACGGAATGGCTGGAGGGTTTGGAACCATTATTGGCCCCGTGGTTGGTGCTATTGCTCTAGTGGGCATAGACCACGTCATCTGGGAAAGGTTTCCCCTTATCAATTTGCTATTGCTTGGCTTGGTCATCATTTTCCTGATGCTGTTTCTACCCCGAGGGGTGGTGGGCAGTCTACTCAAGCGCAAGCCTGGGTTGCGTCGTTATATCGCCTAAAAGGTAGCACATGACTTCTTTGATATTTCAAGGCGTATTGAACGGTTTGATATTGGGTTCCATTTATGGCTTGATTGGCGTTGGCTTGAACATTATTTATGGAGTATTGCGTGTTGTGAACTTTGCCCATGGTGAATTCCTTGTTATTGGCGCTTACTTTGCCTGGGTCCTTCTGCAATACTTGGGGATTAATCCGTTCATAGCGTTGCCGATCAGTTTTTTGATATTTTTTGGCGTCGGCTATGTCATGTATTTTTTTCTGGTGCCCCGCATGAGCAAATCGGACGACCCTGAAACCAGTTCATTGTTGTTGATGTTTGGTGTTTCTATTTCGCTGAGTGCCACCTTGCTACTGCTCTTCTCTGCCGATGCGCGCACCCTAAATTTCGCTATCGAGCCAGTTTTTTTTAGTTTTGGCAACATTATTTTGCCGACAATTCGTTTGGTGGCTCTTCTGATTTCCTTGTTGCTTGTCTGTGTGCTGGCCTACTTTCTTTATCGAACGCAAGTGGGTAAGGCGTTACGCGCCATCATCATGAACAAGGATGCGGTGAGCATCGTGGGTATCAATGCCGAACGGTTGTCTGGCGTCGCGTTCGGTTTGGGTATTGGCCTTGCTGCGGCTACCGGCGTAATCGTTGCCATGGTATTCCCCTCTTTCAGCCCCTTTATGGGAAACGATTACACGCTTATTGGATTTGTAGTTATTGTGTTAGGTGGCCTAGGCCACCCCATCGGCGCCCTGATAGGCGCCTTGCTCTATGGCGTAACGGAGCAGGTTGCCGTTGTGTACTTCAACTCATCTATCGCAACCATTCTTGGTTTTTCATTGATGATTGCGATGATCTTCATTCGTCCGTCGGGCCTGCTTGGCCAACGTCAACTGCACTAGGCTAGGGGGAGCGGGATGTTAACGGTAAAGAATTTAAAAAAATCCTTTGGTGGTCTCCAAGCGCTAAAAGGTGTGGACATCGCATTACCTGACCAGTCGATCCTGGGTGTCATCGGGATGAATGGCTCGGGCAAAACGACCCTGCTGAACTGTGTTAACGGCATTTATGTTCCTGACGAGGGAGAGATCATCCTTGATGGCGTTAATCTGGTGGGGCTTCCAGTGCACAAGATTGCTGGCATTGGTGTTGGGCGAACATTTCAGGTTCCACGCGTTTTCCAGCACCTTACTTTGCTCGAAAATCTTGATGTGGCGCAGGTAGCAAGTCAAGCTGGTAGCGACGAACGCTACGCATTGGCGGAGTTCTGGTTGAAGAAGGTCGAGTTATTTCGCTTGCGTCACAACTATGCAGAAGAGCTGTCAGGTGGTCAGCAAAAGCTGCTTGAATTGGCCCGCATTATGGTGGCCAAACCACGGGTTATTTTGCTCGATGAGCCTTTCGCGGGCGTCAATCCCGAGTTGGCGCAAATGCTGATTGGCATCATTCGAGACATTCCTAAAAAACATAATTGTGCGGTGATCCTTGTGTCTCACGATCTGACTTCGATTTATCAGCTTTCTAATCATATTATTGTTATGAATGAAGGTGTTATTTTGACGCAAGGAGATGCTGCGACTGTAAAGTCTGACCCGGCTGTTATCGAAGTGTACCTGGGAGCCTAACTGTATGGATGCCGTTTTGAGTTTGAATGACGTTACTGTGGCCTACCATGGTGACATTACGATATTAAATAAAGTCAATGTCGTTGCACGAAAAGGTCAAGTCACGGGAATCATTGGTCCGAATGGGGCGGGGAAATCTACAGTTCTCAAGACAATGTTTGGATTTTTGCCGCTCCGTAAAGGTAAAGTTATATTGAACCAGGAAGATATCAGTCGCCAGCACGCCAACACTCGCGCGAAAGCAGGTATTGCTTTCGTACCTCAAAATCGGAGCCTCTTCGGTGAGCTCTCGGTGGAAGACAACCTTATGTTGGGCTGTTGGTCTTTCCGCAAAGATAAGGCATTAGTAAAAAAGCGCATTGAATCTGTATACGAGCGTTTCCCCATACTTGCTGATAAGCGTAAAAACCCAGTGTCCAGCATGAGCGGCGGACAACAAAGATTTGTGGAATTCGGCCGCGCGCTTCTTATAAAGCCGTCGGTAATCTTGTTGGATGAACCCACGGCCATGCTCGCGCCAAAGATTTCAAAAGAAATTTATAGGCTGATTCGCGACTTCGCTGACGACGGTATGACGGTGGTTCTGGTCGACCAAAATGTTAGGCGATGTGCCGAGGTATCAGACTATCTTTATATTTTGGAGTTGGGTAAGAACAGGGCGGAAGGCGGGCGTGAATCTTTTGTAGAGGGTTCGGGCCTGCGAGATATGGTGGCGACCTGGATGGACTACAAAATCGATTAGTAATATAGACACATAAATAACGAAACTTTGTAGAGGTCAAGTAATATTGGACACTTTGATTGGTTTTTTTGATGTCGATTTGCGCTCGAAAGCGTTGGGTGACAAGTTGCCCAGTTTTGAGTGCAGCCTGATGTTGTTGTAAAAGCCAACAATGTGGTCAGCAATATCGTTTGTTGCCTCAAGTTGATTTGCA
>Ga0326733_1000337_pt1 | contig 13875 bp, 13 predicted proteins | sample 14_GP2_308_FD_207946 | JGI IMG/M metagenome (GOLD analysis project Ga0326733, IMG submission 207946) | Glacier ice microbial communities from Ngari, Tibet, China - 14_GP2_30.8 | ecosystem: Environmental > Aquatic > Freshwater > Ice > Glacier | place: China: Ngari, Tibet | collected 2018-07-17 | reverse complement strand
TTGAAGTGGCGGTAATGGGCCGGCAGGGCATGCCCGGCGTGAAATTTGATGTTGAAGGCTCAGGCTACGGCTTTCGCGTCATCAAAACCATCACGGCCCAGCGCGCCGAGCAGCCGACCAGTTGCAAGATGGTCAGGCCATGAGATCAGCTGTTTTAAATCTTGAAGAGTCCATGATCCGGCAGGTGGCCAATGCGGGAATGGGGCGCTCCGATGTGCTGAGGTTCTGGTTTGGCGAAAGTGACGATGCCACGCCGGTATTTATCCGTGACGCGGCTATTGCATCGCTGCAGCAAGGCGAGACCTTTTATACCCACAACCTGGGCCTGCCAGAATTGCGCGAGGCGATTGCCAAGTATTCGACAGGCCTGCGCTGCCCAGGCGCTGCACCCATTGGCGCAAACCGCATTGCCGTGACATCGGGCGGCGTCAATGCCTTGATGCTGGCGGTGCAAGCCCTGGTCAATGCCGGCGACGAAGTGGTGGCGGTGACGCCGGTCTGGCCCAACCTGACAGCCCAGCCGCTGATCATGGGCGCCCGGCTGCGCTGCGTCAGCTTGAAACCCAGGGCCGGACAGTGGCAGCTTGATATGGCGGAGCTGCTGGCGGCCATCACGCCCACGACCAAACTATTGATCATCAATGCGCCGAACAACCCGACCGGCTGGACCCTGAGCCGGGCTGAGCAGGAAGTTATCCTGGCGCATTGCCGCAGCACCGGCACCTGGATACTGGCTGACGAGGTTTATGAACGCCTGTACTTCGAGCCCACGCCCAGCGGCTGCGCCCCCAGTTTTCTGGACATCGCAGCGCCTGATGACCAGCTGGTCGTGGCCCACAGCTTTTCCAAAAGCTTTTTGATGACCGGCTGGCGTTTGGGCTGGCTGGTCATGCCGCCATCGATGACGCCGCACATGAGCAAGCTGGTGGAATTCAATACCTCTTGCGCGCCGGTGTTCATTCAGCGCGCCGGGCTGGTGGCGCTTCACCAAGCCGAGAGCGTGACGCCTCAACTGGTAGCGCATCTCAAGACCTGCCGCGATACGCTGGTGCCGCTGCTGCAGGCACTCCCTGGTGTGGAGGTGGCCCCTGCCAGGGGCGGCATGTACGCGTTTTTCAGGCTGGTTAATCAGGACCGCTTCAGCGATTCACTGCAAACTGCCAAGCGATTGGTGGTTGAAGCCGGGCTTGGCCTGGCCCCGGGAAATGCCTTCATGGTCAACCCGAGTCCAGACGCGCAAGGCTGGCTTCGCTGGTGTTTTGCCAGCCGCCAAGTGGACCGACTGGGGCAGGGCGTCGAGCGTTTGGAGCGTTGGCTCGCGCTATAATTCGGCGTTCCGCAGTTTTGGCAACAGCTTGAAAAAGCCAGCGCTTTGAACCCGGAAATCACGACGAAAGCGGTCAATTTCCAATAGTGGAAACACTGCATCGCTCGCTAGTGGCAACACAGTGCCAAAGGAAAACTCATGATTGCAAAATCAATCAAAGCCGATATTGTCAAAGACAACGCTAGGACAGCCACGGACACCGGCAGCCCTGAAGTGCAGGTTGGCCTGTTGACCGGACGCATTAACGAATTGATGCCTCACTTCAAAACCCATGCCAAGGATCACCATGGCCGCCGCGGCCTGCTGCGCATGGTAAGCCGGCGCCGCAAGCTGCTGGACTATCTGAAGTCCAAAGACGCAGCCCGTTATGTGGCATTGATTGCCAAGCTGGGTCTGCGCAAATAATTCGTGAATCCAAAAAACGCCTGAGTTAGTCACTAGCTCAGGCGTTTTGCACTTTAAAACTGCAAAAAACGCATTTTCCTCTTGGTGCGCCGCTGCTGGCGCACCTGAATAATTTCGGAACAACGACCCAAGAGCATGCGCTGTGTCATTCCACAAAACCCGTCTTGACGTTGACTGTCCTCAGGTGTTTTATGGAATGGCATCATGTTCAGCCAGTCGCCGCTCCGGGCTTTCGGCGCAGCCTGATGTGCCTTGAAAAAATGGAGAAACCAGCATGAGTATTTTCAATAAAGTCACCAAGTCTTTTCAGTGGGGCCAGCACAAAGTCACGATGGAAACCGGCGAAATCGCCCGCCAGTCCGGCGGTGCCGTGCTGCTGGACATGGACGGCACTGTCGTGCTGGCTACCGTAGTGGCTAAAAAAGATGCCAAGCCCGGCCAGGACTTCTTTCCACTGACCGTGGATTACCTGGAAAAAACCTATGCCGCAGGCCGTATTCCTGGCAGTTTTTTCAAGCGTGAAGGCCGCCCCAGCGAACTAGAAACGCTGACCTCGCGCCTGATTGACCGCCCAATTCGCCCGCTGTTTCCTGAAGGCTTTTTCAACGAAGTGCAGGTTGTGATTCATGTGCTGTCGCTCAACCCTGAAGTGGAAGGCGACATTCCCGCGCTGATTGCGTCAAGCGCCGCGCTGGCGATTTCCGGCATTCCGTTCAATGGCCCGATTGGTGCCGCCCGCGTGGCTTGCATCGGCGGTGAATTTGTGCTGAATCCCGGCAAGACCCAGCTCAAAGAATCCTCAATGGATTTGGTCGTGGCGGGTACCGAAGCTGCCGTGCTGATGGTGGAGTCTGAAGCCAAGCAATTGTCTGAAGAAATCATGCTGGCCGCCATTGTGTTTGGCCATGAGCAGGGCAACATCGCGATCAATGCCATTCACGAATTAGTGCGCGATGCTGGCAAGCCCGTCTGGGACTGGCAAGCGCCAGCCAAGGACGAGGTCCTGATTGCCAAGGTAGGCGCGCTGGCCCAGGAAAAGCTGGTAGCCGCTTACCAGATTCGCAACAAGCAGGCCCGCACGCAAGCCACACGCGAAGTGACCACTTTGACCAAGATGGGCCTGAAGGCGCAAGGCGTCGAGTTTGACGGCGTGGCTGTTGAAGGCATGCTGTTTGACATTGAAGCCAAGATTGTCCGCAGCCAGATCTTGGCCGGCGACCCGCGCATTGACGGCCGCGACACGCGCACTGTGCGAGCTATCGAAATCAGAAGCAGTGTGCTGCCCCGTACCCACGGCTCGGCGTTGTTCACCCGCGGTGAAACCCAAGCGCTGGTCGTGACCACGCTGGGCACCGAGCGCGACGCACAGCGCATCGACGCACTGAGCGGCGACTATGAAGACCGCTTCATGCTGCACTACAACATGCCTCCGTTCGCCACTGGCGAAACCGGTCGCGTCGGCTCACCAAAACGCCGCGAAATCGGCCACGGTCGCCTAGCAAAGCGCGCGCTGATTGCCGTATTGCCGTCAAAAGAAGAATTTCCTTACACCATGCGCGTGGTCAGCGAGATCACCGAATCCAACGGCTCGTCGTCAATGGCATCGGTTTGCGGTGGCTGCCTGTCGCTGATGGATGCGGGTGTGCCCATGAAAGCGCATGTGGCCGGTATTGCCATGGGCTTGATCAAAGAAGACAACCGCTTTGCCGTGCTGACCGACATTCTGGGCGATGAAGATCACTTGGGCGATATGGACTTCAAGGTGGCCGGCACGACAGCGGGTATCACTGCGCTGCAAATGGACATCAAAATTCAGGGCATCACCAAGGAAATTATGCAGGTCGCGTTGGCTCAGGCCAAAGAAGCCCGCATCCACATCTTGGGCAAAATGCAAGAAGCCATGAGCCAGGCTAAGGCTGAAGTGTCGGACTTTGCGCCGCGCCTGTATGTGATGAAAATCAACCCTGACAAGATTCGCGATGTGATTGGCAAGGGTGGCGCTGTCATTCGCGCGCTGACCGAAGAAACCGGCACGCAAATCAACATTGAAGAAGACGGCACCATCACCATCGCCTCGAATGACAGCGCCAAAGCCGATGAGGCTAAGCGCCGCATCGCCGAGATCACCGCCGAAGTCGAAATTGGCAAGATTTATGAAGGTGCTATCACCAAAATCTTGGATTTTGGTGCCCTGGTCAACCTAATGCCCGGTAAGGACGGCCTGCTGCACATCAGTCAGATTGCCCATGAGCGCGTCGAAAAAGTGACCGATTACCTGACTGAGGGTCAAATCATCAAGGTGAAGGTTCTGGAAACCGATGAAAAAGGCCGTGTCAAGCTGTCAATGAAGGCTTTGCTCGACCGTCCTACCTACAACCAGGGTTGATCAGCTATTGCTATTGATTTTGTAGCTGCTTGCGCACACAGAACCTGCGCAAACAGCACAAATGACCTATAAAAACATGCGAGTCGTTGAAATTACCTCATTTGGCGCGCCCGACGTGCTGAAGTTGTGCGTTCGGCCTGATCCAGAGCTGGCGGCTGGCGAAGTGCTGATTCGAGTCGCTGCCAGCGGTGTCAACCGGCCTGATGTCTTGCAGCGTACAGGCAACTATCCGGTTCCACCGGGCGCATCTGATGTTCCAGGGTTGGAAGTGGCTGGTGAGATCATCGCCGGCGACATCCAGGCAATGCAAGCGGCTGGCTTTAAGATCGGCGATGTGGTTTGCGCACTGGTTTCAGGTGGCGGCTATGCCGATCTTTGCGTGGCGCCTATCGGTCAATGTTTGCCCGTGCCGGCAGGATTGAACGCGATACAGGTCGCTTCGCTGCCAGAGACGTTTTTTACTGTCTGGAGCAATGTGTTTGAACGGGCCTACCTGCAGCCAGGGGAAACCTTGTTGATCCAAGGTGGCTCCAGCGGCATCGGCGTAACCGCTATTCAGATTGCGAAAGCGCTCGGCTCCACAGTCTTGGTGACTGCCGGCAGTGACGAAAAATGCGCGGCTTGCATGGCCTTGGGTGCTGACCATGCCATCAATTACAAGACAACCGATTTTGCCGAGGAGATCAAAAAGTTGACGAACGGGCAGGGTGTCAATGTCATCTTGGACATGGTGGGCGGCAGCTATGTAGCCCGCGAAGTCGAAAGCCTGGCCGAAGACGGTCGGCTGGTGATCATTGCGGTTCAGGGAGGCGTCAAAGCCGAATTCAATGCTGGCTTGGTGCTGCGCAAGCGGTTGACTCTGACCGGCTCCACCCTGCGGCCGCGTTCGCTGAAATTTAAGTCAGGCGTTGCGGCAGCGCTGAAGGAAAAAGTCTGGCCGCTGATTGCCAGCGGGGCAATCAAGCCGGTGATTCACAGCACTTTTGCTGCAGCCGATGCCTCTAAGGCGCATGTGTTGATGGAATCTAATCAGCACATAGGCAAGATTGTTTTAACCTGGTAACTGGCAGCAAGATGAAAAAACTGATTGCAGGAAACTGGAAAATGAATGGCAGCTTGGCTGCCAATGAAGAACTGTTGATGGCCTTGGCTGCGGGGCTTGAAGTCAACCCTGCATGCGAAGTGGCAATTTGCGTTCCTGGCCCCTACTTGGCTCAGGTTCAGACTTTGAAGTTAAAACACCGCACACTGTCCAATGTTCAATTAGGCGGTCAAGATGTCTCTGTGCATGCGCAAGGCGCTTTTACGGGTGAAACCAGTGCGGCAATGCTCAAGGATGTCGGATGTCGTTTCGCAATTGTTGGTCATTCCGAGCGACGCCAATATCATGGCGAAACGGACGCGCTGGTAGCTGACAAGGCAAAAGCCGCACTGGCTGCGGGCATCACGCCCATTGTTTGTGTCGGTGAAACACTGGCTGAACGTGAGGCGGGTCGGACTGACGAGGTCGTAAAGCGTCAATTGGCAGCTGTGATTCACGCCAATGGTCATTGCATCAGCGAAATTGTGGTGGCCTACGAACCGGTTTGGGCGATTGGCACGGGTAAAACCGCGTCCTCCCAAGAGGCTCAGACAGTGCATGCGCTGCTGAGAGCTCAGCTCAAGGCAGCAACTCCCCAATCGGACGGCATCAAAATTATTTATGGTGGCAGCATGAATGCGGCCAATGCAACAATTTTGCTGGCGCAGCCGGACATCGATGGCGGTTTGATCGGTGGAGCTTCACTGAAAGCCGCAGAATTTTTGAAGATTATTGCTCTTGCGCCGATTTAGCGGGCGCAAGTAGCTATTAAATTAGGAGCATTTATGAATTTTTTATTGACCGCTGTTCTTGCTGTGCAAATGCTTTCCGCATTGGCCATGATTGGTTTGATTTTGGTGCAGCATGGCAAAGGCGCGGACATGGGTGCTGCATTTGGCAGTGGTGGCGGGTCGGGCAGTCTGTTTGGAGCGAGCGGCAGCGCTAACTTTTTGTCGCGCACGACAGGGATTCTTGCCGCGCTGTTTTTTGCCTGCACGCTAATGCTGGCCTATTTTGGAAATGCACAGCCACGAACCGGTTCAAGTGTTCTTGAAGGAACTGCTGTCACTGCACCTGTGCTGCCGCCTTCAGGCGCGGCGCAAATTCCTGGCTCTACCTCGCCGGCTCCAGCCAATGTGGCAGTTCCCGTTCCATCGGCAGTTCCGGCCTCGGGCGCGGCTCAAATCCCTACAAAATAGGCTAGCAGCGGCGTCAGGCCGAGGTCGAATTTCCCAAATTCAGAGTAAACTCTGAGTCTACTTGAGAGACGAAAAGGTTGCAAACCCTTCTGAACTTCAATCAGTCAAATTGGGCACTGCGGACGTGGTGAAATTGGTAGACACGCTATCTTGAGGGGGTAGTGGCGAAAGCTGTGCGAGTTCGAGTCTCGCCGTCCGCACCAAATAAATTGGCACGCTACAACGGTTTGGGGCTGTTTGTGGTTTGCTCGATAAATTATCGTCAGGTATGCAGATAATCTTGCTTGCCACTTGTGTGAGCAGCTCCTCAAAAAGTTGAATCCCACGATGAACCTTGATCAATACCTTCCTGTTCTTTTGTTTATCTTGGTGGGTGTAGGTGTCGGCATTTTGCCGATGGTGCTGGGTCGTTTGTTGGGTCCGGTTCGGCCTGACAGTGAAAAAAATTCCCCTTATGAGTGTGGTTTCGAGGCGTTTGAAGATGCCCGAATGAAGTTTGATGTGCGCTACTACCTAGTGGCCATCTTGTTCATTATTTTCGATCTGGAAATTGCTTTCCTTTTCCCATGGGCTGTTTCTTTAAAAGAAATTGGTTCGGTTGGTTTTTGGTCAATGATGGTTTTTTTGGGAATTCTGGTCGTGGGTTTCATTTACGAATGGAAAAAGGGCGCGCTGGACTGGGAGTAGGAGTTCGTCGCGGTCCTTTGCCGAAAAAGGTACGAATATGTCACTTGAAGGTGTGTTTAAAGAAGGTTTTGTCACGACAAGCTATGACTCAGTCGTTAATTGGGCCAAGACTGGTTCGCTTTGGCCAATGACATTTGGGCTGGCTTGCTGCGCGGTTGAAATGATGCATGCCGGTGCTGCGCGCTACGACATCGACCGCTTTGGAATGCTGTTTCGCCCGAGCCCTCGCCAGTCCGATCTGATGATAGTGGCGGGCACACTGTGCAACAAAATGGCACCTGCCTTGCGCAAGGTTTATGACCAAATGGCCGAACCTCGTTGGGTTATTTCCATGGGATCGTGTGCCAATGGCGGTGGTTACTACCACTACAGTTATTCTGTAGTGCGCGGATGTGACCGAATCGTGCCGGTAGATGTTTATGTACCTGGTTGTCCTCCTACAGCTGAAGCCTTGCTTTACGGCGTTATCCAGCTGCAACAAAAAATCCGTCGAACTAATACGATTGCGAGAGCTTGATGGTCGCAGTTGCAGCCCCATTTTTAGTCAAGCAATTAGGTGAAACCATTGCATTGGTATTGGGCGATAAAGCAAAATCTGCGAAGGTCGAGTTGGGGGAATTAACCGTGACAGTTAAAGCAGCCGACTACCTTGACGCTGCAGTTTTGCTTCGGAATGCGCCAGGTTGCCAGTTTGAGCAACTTATGGATCTTTGCGGTGTAGATTATTCTGAATACAAAAACGGACAGTATGACGGACTACGTTATTGCGTTACCGTGCATTTGCTTTCAATAAGTTTGAACCAGCGTGTCAGACTCAAGGTGTTTTGTGCTGATGATGATTTTCCAGTTGTGGATTCGGTCAACAGCATTTGGAACTCCGCCAACTGGTATGAGCGAGAGGCTTTTGATCTTTTCGGAATTGTTTTTGAAGGACACCAAGACCTGCGCCGTATCCTGACCGACTATGGATTCATAGGACATCCATTTCGCAAGGACTTCCCCATAACCGGTCATGTGGAAATGCGTTATGACGCCGAACAAAAGCGCGTGATTTATCAGCCCGTCACTATCGAGCCGCGTGAAATGATTCCACGCGTGCTGCGAGAGGAAAACTACGGTGGTGCATAGCAATCGTTTTGTGAAAAAGACACGATATGGCTGAAATTAAAAATTACACCCTGAATTTTGGACCTCAGCATCCGGCAGCCCATGGTGTGCTGCGGTTGGTGCTAGAGCTCGACGGGGAAGTCATCCAGCGCGCTGATCCGCATATTGGTTTGTTGCACCGTGCCACAGAAAAACTGGCCGAAAGCAAGACCTACATTCAGTCGCTTCCTTACATGGACAGGCTTGACTATGTGTCGATGATGTCGAACGAGCATGGTTATTGTTTGGCTATTGAAAAGCTACTGGGTGTCGACGTACCAGTGCGTGCGCAGTACATCCGAGTAATGTTTGCCGAAATCACCCGGTTGCTCAACCATCTCATATGGCTGGGTGCGCATGGCCTTGATTGCGGTGCAATGAACATACTCATCTACTGCTTTCGCGAGCGTGAGGTATTAGTCGATATGTATGAAGCAGTGTCAGGTGCGCGGATGCATGCGGCGTACTTTCGTCCGGGAGGTGTTTACCGCGATTTGCCAGAAACTATGGCGCAGTACAAGGTCAACAAGCTTCGCAACGCCAAGGCAATTGATGCGTTGAACGAGAACCGTCAAGGCTCCCTGCTGGACTTTATTGCCGACTTTGTTGCCAAGTTTCCAAAACTCGTCGATGAGTACGAGACCCTGCTGACGGACAACCGCATTTGGAAGCAGCGAACAGTTGGCGTCGGTGTGGTGTCGCCCGAACGTGCGCTAAATTTGGGTTTTACGGGTCCGATGCTTAGGGGATCGGGAGTAGCTTGGGATTTGCGCAAACAACAGCCCTATGAGGTGTACGCTGGAATGGATTTTGACATTCCGGTCGGAAAAACAGGCGACTGCTACGACCGCTACTTGGTGCGCGTTGCGGAAATGCGGCAGTCTAATCACATCATTCAGCAGTGTGTCGACTGGCTGCGTGTCAATCCTGGCCCAGTTATCACATCGAACCACAAGGTGGCACCGCCTGACCGGGAGTCTATGAAATCCAACATGGAAGAGTTGATTCATCATTTCAAGCTCTTCACTGAAGGCTTTCATGTGCCAGAAGGCGAAGCCTATGCAGCGGTTGAAAATCCAAAAGGCGAATTTGGCATTTATATCGTGAGTGATGGAGCGAACAAGCCGTATCGTTTGAAGATCCGTGCTCCAGGCTTTTCGCATTTGGCTGCAATGGACGAAATGGCTCGAGGTCACATGATTGCTGATGCAGTTGCCGTGATTGGGACCATGGACATTGTGTTCGGTGAAATTGATCGTTAAATTTTTATGACTATTTCGATGATTTCTGAAAGCACCCGAACGCAGTTCGAGCATGAAATTGCCAAATATCCCGCCGACCAAAAACAGTCTGCTGTGATGGCCTGTTTAACAATCGTGCAGCGGGAACTTGGATTTATAAGCGCTGACAGCGAAAAGTTGGTAGCGGGGTTTTTGAACATGCCACCGATCGCCGTGCATGAGGTGACCACCTTCTACAACATGTACAACCAGCGACCGGTGGGGAAGTTCAAGTTCAATGTTTGCACCAACCTTCCCTGCCAACTGCGCGATGGCGCCAAAGCGCTGAAGCATCTGGAGAGCAAGCTAGGTATTGCGATGGGCGAAACCACAGTGGACGGACTGTTCACATTGCAGCAGTCAGAATGTCTTGGGGCCTGTGCCGACTCACCGGTCATGTTGGTGAACGACATCCACATGTGCAGCTTCATGAGTAACGAAAAATTAGACCAACTTATTGAGGGTCTCAGGTCTACAGAGGCTTAAATTTTATGCAGATTCAGTCAACATCTATCCAAAATGAAGCCGCAACGGCTATGTTGTCGCAATTTTCAGCAACTGGTGTGCAGTCATGCTTTCATGGCCGCCATATTAATCCACAGATTTTGGCGGGTCTTGACGGTGGCAATTGGCACCTGAAGGACTATGAATCTCGCGGAGGCTATCAAGCGTTGCGGAAAATTCTTGGCAACAACGGCGAGGTTGGCTTAACTCCTGACCAGATCATTGCAGATGTCAAAGCAAGCGGGTTGCGCGGTCGAGGCGGTGCAGGTTTTCCTACAGGGCTGAAGTGGAGTTTTATGCCGCGTCAGTTTCCAGGACAAAAGTATCTGGTCTGCAATTCTGATGAAGGTGAGCCTGGCACTTTCAAAGACCGCGAGATCATGCAATACAACCCGCACAGCGTGATTGAAGGTATGGCAATTGCGGCTTATGCGATGGGCATTAGCGTTGGTTATAACTACATCCACGGTGAGATTTTCGCCACCTATCAGCGATTTGAAGAAGCACTTGATGAGGCGCGCGCTGCTGGTTTTCTAGGTGACAAAATCTTGGGAAGCAGTTTCAATTTTCAGCTTTATGCGTCTCACGGATTTGGTGCTTACATTTGCGGGGAAGAAACAGCTCTGCTGGAATCACTAGAAGGTAAAAAAGGCCAGCCGCGCTTTAAACCACCCTTTCCAGCCAGTTTTGGCTTGTATGGCAAGCCGACGACGATCAACAACACTGAAACATTCGCTGCTGTGCCATGGATCATTCGCAATGGCGGAGCTGCCTACCTTGCCTGTGGCAAACCGAACAATGGCGGAACTAAAATTTACTCAGTTTCGGGTGATGTTGAACTGCCTGGAAATTATGAGGTTCCCATGGGCACGCCTTTTTCTAAACTGCTTGAGCTTGCCGGCGGCGTTCGCAAAGGACGCACCTTGAAAGCTGTGATTCCGGGCGGATCGTCATCACCGGTCCTACCCGCTTCCATCATGATGGATTGCACCATGGACTACGACTCGATTGCCAAGGCGGGATCGATGTTGGGTTCGGGGGCTGTCATTGTTTTGGACGATTCCCGCTGCATGGTCGAGTCACTCAAGCGGCTGTCGTACTTTTACATGCATGAATCATGCGGCCAATGTACGCCGTGTCGTGAAGGAACCGGGTGGCTGTGGCGCGTGGTGGACCGGATTCACAACGGCTTAGGGCGTCAAAGCGATTTGGATTTGCTCAATTCTGTGGCCGATAATATTCAAGGCCGTACGATCTGTGCACTGGGGGATGCGGCTGCTATGCCGGTAAGGGCCATGATCAAGCATTACCGGCACGAGTTTGAAGCCATGATCCTAAAAAATACATCTCAAGCAGCCGCGCCCGATGGCGTTCTTGAAGCTTCAAGCCGGGTTGCATTGAAGGCTTGAACGGCAGAAAGAAAATATGGTTGAAATAGAACTTGACGGTCAAAAAGTGGAGGTGCTTGAGGGCAGTACCGTCATGCATGCTGCAGAAAAAGCTGGAACTTATATTCCTCACTTTTGCTATCACAAAAAGCTGAGCATTGCTGCAAATTGCCGCATGTGCCTTGTTGATGTGGAAAAGGCCCCGAAGGCAATGCCCGCCTGCGCTACGCCTGTTACCCCAGGCATGGTCGTTCACACCAGAAACGAAAAAGCTGTCAAAGCCCAAAAGGGCGTGATGGAGTTTTTGTTAATTAATCATCCGCTCGATTGCCCAATTTGTGACCAAGGCGGCGAATGCCAGTTGCAAGATTTAGCGGTGGGTTATGGCTCAGGCAAATCACGGTATGAGGAAGAAAAGCGGGTGGTATTTCACAAGGATGTCGGCCCTCTCGTGTCCATGCAGGAGATGAGCCGCTGTATCCACTGCACCCGATGCGTCCGGTTTGGGCAAGAAATAGCTGGTGTGATGGAGCTTGGAATGTCTCACCGTGGTGAGCATGCAGAAATTGAGACATTTGTCGGCATGTCGGTGGACTCCGAACTGTCGGGCAACATGATTGATTTGTGTCCTGTGGGCGCTCTGACCAGCAAGCCTTTTCGTTACAGTGCCCGAACCTGGGAATTGTCGCGTCGCAAGTCCATCAGTCCTCATGACTCGACCGGCACTAATTTAATTATTCAGGTGAAGCATGACAAGGTTATGCGAGTGTTGCCGCTCGAAAATGAAGCCATCAACGAATGTTGGCTAGCCGACCGAGATCGCTTTTCGTACGAGGCTTTAAACACAGACCAGCGCTTGTTGAGCCCGATGCTCAAGCAAGGCGGCGAGTGGAAGGTAGTGGATTGGCAAACTGCGCTTGAGTATGTAGCCAATGGTCTCAAGCAAATTAAGGCAGAGTATGGTGCAGACAGCATTGGTACCCTGGCCAGCCCGCATAGTACCGTCGAAGAGTTGCATTTGGCTGCTTCATTGATGCGGGGCCTAGGCAGCGAAAACATTGACCATCGCTTGCGCCATGCCGAATTTGCATCGTCAGCATCCGTGCGCTGGTTGGGTACTTCTATTGCTTCGTTGTCCCAGTTACAGCGCGTACTGGTTGTTGGCTCCAATCTTCGCAAGGACCATCCACTGTTTGCACTGCGTATTCGGCAATCTGTGCGCAACGGATGCGCGCTTAGTGCTATCAATTCGATAGTTGAATTTGCGGATCCAGATGCTTGGGCCATGCCGCTTGTCAATTCAATCAGCGCACTACCTGAAGACTGGGCGAAAGCGCTAGCGGACGTCGCTGTTGCCATTGCGGTTGAAAAAGGTATCGACGCCCCTGTCACGGGTCACGCCAGTGATATGGCCAAAGCAATTGCGGCTTCTTTGCTCGGCGGGGAACGCAAAGCGATCTTGCTTGGCAATGCCGCGGCGCATCACGCCGATGCGTCCAGCCTGCTGGCGCTTGCGAATTGGATCGGGGCACAAAGCGGTGCGACTGTGGGGTATCTCACGGAGGCTGCTAATACGGTCGGCGCTCAACTGGTGAATGCTCAGCCCAGCGGCTCTGGCTTGAATGCTGGGCAGATGCTTGAGGGAAAGCTGAAGGCTGTTGTCTTGCTCAACAATGAACCCGAGTTCGACTCTGCAGCTGGGGTTCGAGCAAAAACCACACTTAATTTAGCGCAAATGGTTGTCACGTTGAGCCCTTTCAAGGCCAACATGAGCTTTAGCGACGTCTTGCTGCCGATAGCCCCATTCACAGAAACACCTGGTACGTTTGTTAATGCAGAAGGTCGTGTGCAAAGCTTTCACGCAGTGGTTAAACCTCGTGGAGAAACTCGTCCTGCTTGGAAAGTTTTGCGTGTGTTGGCTAATTTGCTCGGGCTTCCTGGATTTGATTTTGATTCATCGCTAGATGTGCTGAAGCAAACTCAAGTGGCTGATACTAGTCAGGTGCTTGGCAGCCGACTAAGCAATGAATGTCAGATCCCCGCCACCATTTCGCAATATGTTAACCCGGCACCGGTGGTCGCCAGTATTTATCAGCTTGACGGAACTGTCAGGCGTGCGTCTTCGCTTCAGCTTACAGCTGATGCGCGGAAGAGTGCAGATGTCGAAAGATCTGCAGCATGATTGAGGCGGTGTATTCGAGTGGTCAGGGTTTGATGGGTGGTATCTGGCCAGCTGCTGTATGGCCGGTTTTGTGGGTTTTGATCAAGATTGTTGCGGTGTTGATTCCACTGATGGGTTGCGTTGCCTACCTAACTTTATGGGAAAGAAAAGCTATTGGGTTTACTCAGGTTCGAGTGGGACCAAATCGTACCGGTCCGTTTGGCCTGTTGCAGCCAATCGCCGATGCGCTCAAATTGCTGACCAAGGAAATCATCATTCCTACAGCAGCTAGCAAAGGGCTTTTTGTTTTG
>Ga0326733_1000336_pt1 | contig 13889 bp, 14 predicted proteins | sample 14_GP2_308_FD_207946 | JGI IMG/M metagenome (GOLD analysis project Ga0326733, IMG submission 207946) | Glacier ice microbial communities from Ngari, Tibet, China - 14_GP2_30.8 | ecosystem: Environmental > Aquatic > Freshwater > Ice > Glacier | place: China: Ngari, Tibet | collected 2018-07-17 | reverse complement strand
AAAATACGCCTAGCAATACAACATTGAATGCGTAGTGAACTTGCTTGAGTATCGCTTTCAATTCCGGATCAGGAGCGATCAAAACAGGGAGTGGAATAACACCCAGGTACATGACAGGAACTCCCGCCGCAAGAGTGTAAAAGTAGCCTGATAAGGGTACTGCAAAGATCAACACATACATCAGTGCGTGAGAGATATGCGAAGCCTTCTTCTGCCAGTTCGGCATGCTGGCGACGTAAGGTGGCGCAGCGTGTGTCATGCGCCAAAGTATCCGCAGACAGGCGAGCCCGAATACGGTCACGCCCAGCCATTTGTGCCAGGAAAAGTATTTGAGTTTGGTTGGAGTCAGGCCGGGAATATCGACCATTGTCAGCCCGAGCAAAAAACCAGCGATGATCAGAATCGCCATCAACCAGTGCAAGGCAATTGCGGTGAGCGTATAGCGGGGCATGGTTTATTTTGATATGTAGTCTGAATCAGAACCAATATATCAAAATAAAAAAAAGCCTGCTGGCAACTGTTAACTAACAGTGCTGGCAGACTTTTTTAGGGCGAATCTAAAATCAGATTAGCGCGGTCCTTTAGACTAAATTAGATTTCTTTGGCCAGCTTGGTTGCGTAGCCGATATAGTTTGCAGGTGTCATCGCCAGCAATAAATCCTTGGCTTCCTGCGGAATTGCCAGCGTAACGATGAATTCTTGCAGCGCTTCTTTCGAAATGCCTTTGCCGCGCGTTAGATCCTTCAATTGCTCGTACGGATTTTCAATGCCGTAGCGACGCATCACGGTTTGTACAGGTTCTGCCAATACTTCCCATGTGTCATCGAGATCAGCTGCCAAACGTGCAGGATTGACTTCCAGCTTGTTCAAGCCGCGCAGGCAGCTATCGTAGGCCAGCAATGCGTAGCCGAAGCCGACGCCGATGTTACGCAGCACTGTGGAATCGGTCAGGTCGCGCTGCCAGCGCGAGACTGGCAATTTTTCGGCCATGTGTTTCAACACGGCGTTAGCCATGCCGAGATTACCTTCAGAATTTTCGAAGTCGATCGGGTTGACCTTGTGCGGCATGGTCGATGAACCGATTTCGCCTGCCTTCGTGGATTGCTTGAAATAACCTAGCGAGATGTAGCCCCAGATATCGCGATTCAAATCCAGCAATATCGTGTTGGTGCGTGCAATTGCATCGAACAATTCAGCCATGTAGTCATGCGGTTCGATTTGAATCGTGTAGGGATTGAAAGTCAGGCCCAGACGGTTTTCAATGACGTCTTTTGAAAATGCCTGCCAGTCCGTATTCGGGTACGCGGACAAATGCGCGTTAAAGTTACCAACTGCGCCGTTCATCTTGCCGAGGATTTGTACCTCAGCGATGCGCTCCACTGCGCGTTTCAAACGTGCGACGACGTTGGCCATTTCCTTGCCAAGTGTGGTTGGACTGGCAGGTTGTCCGTGCGTACGCGACATCATAGGCAAGGCCGCGTTGTCGTGCGCAATTTGGGTCAATTTGCTGATCAAGGCTTGCAATGCCGGCAGCAACACGCTGTCGCGCGCCGCTTTCAACATCATGCCGTGCGAAGTATTGTTGATGTCTTCTGAGGTGCATGCAAAGTGGATGAACTCGGTTGCAGCGACTAACTCCGGTACGTCCTTGACTTGCTCCTTGAGCCAGTACTCAACTGCTTTAACGTCGTGATTGGTGACTGCTTCAATTACTTTGATTTTTGCCGCGTCATCTTCTGTGAAGTCGGTCGTCAATTTATTCAGCAATGCATTCGCACTCGCCGAAAATGGTTTGATCTCAGCGAAGCCGGCTTCCGACAACGCTTGCAACCACGAGATTTCTACTTTCACTCGATGGTGCATGAAGCCGGATTCAGACAAAATTGGGCGCAGCTTATCGGTTTTGCTGGCGTAACGACCATCCAGTGGAGAAAGGGCGGAGAGCGTGGAAAGAGGCATGATGAGGGGCGACAAGCGCAATGACGTGAATGAAAGTGCTGACGAATTGCAAATGTGTACAAATTCGGCGCAAATACGGAATTCAGCATTTTACCACTCGCGACAGGGCAAAATAAGGGTGGGCTCTGTGTGCGGAAAGAGACGGTTCATGCAATTTGCCGATGTTATAATAGCATTCCAATTTTCGACCTAAAGCATCTATGAAACTGATTGGTTCTCTCGCCAGCCCCTACGTACGTAAAGTACGTGTTGTGATGTTGGAAAAAAGAATTGAGTACGATTTTGCCCTGGAGAATGTTTGGGCAACCGATACCCTGATTCAGGAATCCAATCCGCTAGGCAAAGTGCCTTGCCTGGTGATGGAAGACGGCGGCGCGATGTTCGATTCGCGCGTGATCGTTGAATACCTCGATACCTTGACACCGGTCGGCAAGCTGATTCCACCGAATGGTCGCGAACGCGCCGAAGTCAAATGCTGGGAAGCGCTCGCTGACGGCGTCTGCGATGCAGCGATGTTGCTGCGACTGGAACACACGCTGCGACCTGCCGAACAACGCTCACAAAGCTGGATCGACAAACAGACCGCAAAGGTTAACGCAGGTTTGAAAGCGATGTCAGTTGGCTTGAAAGAAACGGCCTTCTGCGCCGGCAATCAGTACACGCTGGCTGATGTTGCGGTTGGCTGCACATTGGATTGGCTGACTTTCCGTTTTCCGGAAATCTCGTGGCGTGCAGAATATCCAAATCTGGAAAAGCTGATGGAAAAATTATCCGAGCGGCCATCGTTCAAGGAAACCTTGCCTAAATAATTTAGCCTCGGTAAACAAAGACGCAAAAAAGGGACGCAGATGCGTCCCTTTTTATTTCCGATCAGACCTGATCAGATGTAACCAATTCTACAAGCGGCAATGTTATCGATTGCCGCCGCCAAGTTATTGAAATTATTCACAGGCCATTTGAGTTTGCAGATAATTCTGGATGCCGACTTTTAATCATGTCGAGTCGGGTTTCCAGCCAGTTAATATGTTCGTCGGTATCGTCCAGTATGTGTTGGAACAACTCACGCAAAACATAATCACCGAGTTCTTCGCAGGCGGCGATACCTTCTTTGGCAGTCTTTTGCGCAGCGACTTCGAGTTTTATTTCGTTAGCCAGAATCATTCGTGTTTTGATAGTGAAAGCGATGCTGGGCGGGGGCTTGAGCGGAGTTTGCAATGTACGGCATTGCAAAAAATTTACGCAAATTAAAAGCGCCCTGCAACAAATTGCCGAGCGCGTTTTTTTTGCAAATTAAAAGCAAGTTTCAAGCTTGCCGTTTCACTTTTATTTCTTCGGTGCTTCCGTAACGAATCCCATCTTGGTCAAGCCGCCGGATTGCGCCGCTGCCATTACTTGCGCAACTTTTTCGTACGGTGTGGTACGTTCGGCGCGCAGGTGCAATTCAGGCTGTGGTGTCACCTTGGCGGCATCCGCGATACGCGATCTCAATTGGGTTTCATCCAATACTTCATTGTTCCAATAAGTCTGACCAGCAGCATCAATCGAAACATTGATGGTTTGCGGTTTTACGTCGTTAGGCTGATTTGCTGCGCGTGGCAGGTCTAGCTTGACCGCGTGATTCATCACCGGAATGGTCATGATGAAAATAATCAGCAAAACCAGCATCACGTCGACTAGTGGCGTGGTGTTGATTTCCGGATTGAAGTCGTCGTCATCCGACAGGGAGCCCATAGCCATCATTGACCTCCGACAGTAACCAGTTTGGAACCTGTTGCACTGTCAGCGCTGCCATCTTTGGCACGTGCGCCAGTAACAAACAATGCATGCAGATCGAAACCAAATTTGTTCATCTTTGCGATCGTCGATTTATTGCCGCGTACTAAAGCGTTATAACCAAAGGTCGCCGGAATTGCGACAGCCAAACCAAGTGCGGTCATGATCAGCGCTTCACCAACCGGACCGGCAACTTTGTCGATACTGGCTTGACCCGAGGTGCCGATTGCAACCAGCGCGTGATAGATGCCCCATACAGTGCCGAACAGACCGACAAACGGCGCAGTAGAACCAACCGATGCCAATACCGCCATGCCGGTTTGCAGCTTGGCCGAGGTTTCATCAATTGCTTGACGCAAAGACAGGGTGATCCAATCACTGACCGACAATTGATCGTGCAAATGCCCTTTGTGCTCTTCGTGGTGACGCATTGCATTCACACCGGCTTCGGCAATCGATGCAAACGGATTGCCAGTACCCAGCGTAGCCATGCCTTGTTCGAGGTTGATCGCATCCCAGAATTCATGGCCGGCAGCATTGCCTGCGCGGCGATATTGCATCAATTGCAGCGCTTTGGTGGCGATGACATACCAGGATGCGATCGACATCGCGACCAGCAGGACTGCCACGCCTTTGATGACGAAGTCACCTTGCGCCCACAAACTCTCTAAACCGTACGGACTGACTTCCATGATGATTCCTTCTTTATCTATTTAACGTGAAATTAATTGGCACGACGACATAAGCCGGAGTCGGTTTGCCGTCCTCCAGATAGGGCTTGAACAGTGCGCGCAACACAGCTTCCCGTGCCGCGTCGTCCATGCGCAAAGACCCCGAAGATTTTTGCACGTCCACTTTTTCGGCGCGACCTTTTTCATTGATCAATACGCGTAGAGTAACAGTACCTTCATTGCCCATGCGTGCATCCAGTGGTGGATAAACCGGACGAGGTGCAGTGATGTAGGAGACGCCTGAAATCAGTTTGGGTGTGGCAGGAACGGAAGGGGCAGATGGCGCTGCCGGTGCCGCCGGTTCTGTGACCGATAGCGGCTCTTTTGATTCTTGCGGTGGCGAAGGCGCTTCAGTAATTGCTTGAGGTGACGGTGTTTCAGCTACAACCGGACGCGGTGTTGGTCGCGTCACTTGCTTTTTCACGACCGGAACCGTTTTCGGTTCAGCAGCTTGAGGTTTCGGTTGTGGCGCAGGTTCTTCAGTAATGAAGTTGGCGAAAATTTCTCGCGGCAGTGCTTTTGCGACTTGATGCACCAAGCCGCTACGCAATGCATAAAAAAATGCAATGTGCAGCGCGATGATGATGATGAGTGGCGCGTATTTTCTAAAGGCTAGTGTCAAGTACGGAGGAAGCCGCGGTGTTGCCGGCCGAATCGATGTTGCGTTCATAGAATTGCTTATGCGGCTAATACGTTTTGATGGAACATTATAGGTTGGTTTGACCGAGCATCCGTAAGGCATTCGCGCAATACACGCTTTGCACAGGAATGACATTTTCCACAGCAAGTTCCGACTTCGAGATTATTGCGCAGTTCCGACATCGACGTGACGCCGCTATCGAAAGCAAGCTGAATCTTACTCTCGAAAACATTATTGCAAATGCAGACTATCTTCGAAGCCTTTTTCCGCTTTCTTTGTAGTCGAAAAAAACCAACGCTGGTTTTAAAATTTTCTTGCTGCTACGGCGCTTGTTGCTGCCGACTTCATATCAATTGACGCGTTGTCCGGTGACCAGACGCGTGAATAATTTAAATTTCTCGGGTTGTGGCATCGCGCGTTCAACTACGCCGCCCCATTGTTCCGACAATTGCTGACATGTCGCGCGTAACACCGGTGCCAGGCCCGGCAATTCAGCCAGTGCTTTCAAATGTCGCTCGATGACCGAGGCTAGTTTGATGCACGAACTGCTTTCCTGATTGTTCGCGGTGTAATGCGACATCAAATGCAACACGGCGGAAACAAGTAATTCAGGTTGCGCTGGCGCTGCGTTTGGTTCTTGCAATGCTTGATTCATTTTCTCGATAGCCATCAAACTCTCCTTGTCGGTTGGTTTGGCTTGCTGGCGTAACGTGTTCTGTTGCGCGTGGCTGGCTTGGGATTCGATATTTCTGTTACTTGTTATGCCGTCAAAATCAATTTATTCAATTGCGTCAAACGAAGACGATAAATCCGGCCTTCATGCGCAATTTCTACTTCCCGCATTTGCCGAAATAAATCGCGGCTGCTGATACGTGTTATTGGCTCCGTTACCTCATGCTTACGTGCTGCGAGGGGAGCATTTACCTGTGCTTCACGTTGTGTCGAGATCGCCATGATCAACCTTTTATATAAATGAGAACAATTCGTATTTAGATTATTGGTTATTTGAAGTTGAATTGCAAGTTGTTTTGAGTCGATTGACGTCTTGAGGCCAGATTTTTTCGGAAATTTGACACTGATCACGATAAAAGTTGGATACGAGCTATGTCATTAGTATTTTTTATATGTATATGGCAAAAATGACAAAAGCCCGGCATGCCGGGCTTTTGAACAGATCTTAAAAAATTAGTGGATAGGGTTGAACGACTCTGCCTGTGCAATCGGCCAGTAGGTGGCGAACACTTCTGGCAATTTTGTTTCGGGATTGAATTCACTCAACAATTCGCCGGGTTTTAGATAAGGTAACAAGGCTGATGCCAGCTTGACCTGATTGGCTGATACGCGACGCACCAAATGATGCGGTCGCAGTTGCGATGGGTGATTCAAACCGGCAGCAGCAATGAGTTCGGCCAACGCTTTCAAGGTGTTTTGATGAAAGTTGGCGACGCGTTCCGCTTTGTCGGGCACCACTAATGCGCGCTGCCGCATTGTATTCTGCGTGGCGATGCCGGTAGGGCAGCGATCGGTGTGGCAACTTTGTGATTGGATGCAGCCGAGTGCGAACATGAAGCCGCGTGCAGAATTGCACCAGTCTGCGCCCAAAGCGAGCGTGCGGACGATATCGAAAGCACTCACGATTTTTCCTGATGCGCCTAGTTTTACTTTGTCGCGCAATTTGGCCCCGACCAGCGTGTTATGCACGAGCAGCAGCGCTTCCTGCAAGGGGGCGCCAACGTGGTCGGTGAACTCTACCGGTGCAGCGCCGGTGCCACCTTCGCCGCCGTCAATGACGATGAAGTCGGGCGTAATGCCAGTTTGCAGCATCGCCTTCACAATGCCGAAAAATTCCCACGGATGGCCGATCGCCAGTTTAAAACCGGTCGGCTTGCCGCCAGAAAGATCACGTAATTGATCAATGAATTTTAGCAATCCGATAGGTGTATCGAAAGCGGAATGCGAAGAAGGTGAAATGCAATCCATGCCTGCTGGTATGCCGCGCGCAGTGGCGATTTCGATTGATACCTTGGCACCGGGAAGCATGCCGCCATGACCAGGTTTCGCACCTTGCGACAATTTAACTTCTATCATTTTGACTTGCGGCAGCCTTGCATTTTCGGCAAATTTTTCTGGCGAAAAACTACCATGTTCGGTGCGGCAACCGAAATAGCCTGAACCGATTTCCCAGGCCAGATCGCCGCCGGGTTCGCTGTCATTTTCAGGCCGGTGATAGCGACTGATGCTGCCTTCGCCGGTGTCATGCATGAAACGACCTTTTTGCGCGCCTTGATTCAATGCGCGTATCGCGTTCGCTGACAAAGCTCCAAAACTCATCGCTGAAATATTGAAGATGCTGGCGGAATAAGGTTGCGTTCGCTCCGCGCCTATCGTGATGCGGAAGTCATGCGAGCCAACCTTGGACGGCATGATCGAGTGATTAATCCATTCGTAATCGCATTGATATACGTCCAGTTGTGTACCGAAGGGACGTTTGTCGATATCCATTTTTGCGCGTTGATAAACCAGTGAGCGTTGATTGCGCGAAAACGGATTTGGCGCTGCGTCATCTTCAAGAAAGTACTGGCGTATTTCAGGCCGGATTGATTCAAGCAAATAGCGAAAATGCGCAAGAATAGGATAGTTGCGTAGCAAGGCACGTTTAGTTTGGCTGATATCGGCAATGCCGACGGCAGTGAGTGCGCCGGATAGCAGCACCAACCACCAACCAACATTCAACAACAACGCGAGCAAGAGGGATAAAGCGAAAACAAATCCGGCCACAATCAAGGCCAGATAACGTACAGTGAAATCGCGCATTTTTCCCCCGGGAAGAATCTCCGTCTAAGGGCAGAGTATTCGCGGGATAGTGTACAACGGCGAAACGGAATTTTTTTTTGTGCGCAAACTGGCAAGGAAAATAATTTGCGGATAAACCGAATAAATCGACGGTTAGGATGGTGCGAGATAGGTTTTTAGCTTAGTCCGAGCGAAAGATAACTTCTACTTTCTATGCCATCGATGAGCTATTGATAATGCCGCCACCAAGGCAAACATCACCTTGGTAAAGCACTGCAGATTGCCCTGGGGTGACGGCCCATTGCGGTGTCGCAAAGTTGAGTGAAAAGCTGTCGCTGCTGGTGTGCTGTGTGCAGGCTACATCAGCTTGACGGTAACGAGTTTTAGCAGATAGATCTTCAATGTTCGGCGCGGTACCGGCGACCCAGCTCATTTGGCCTGCGCTTAATTCCGATGACAGTAGCCATGGATGGTCGTGGCCTTGCACTATATATAATGTGTTGGTCGCGACATCTTTGCGCGCGACATACCAGGGATCACTGTTGCCGTCGGTATTCTTGTGCGTTTTCATACCGCCCAAGCCTATGCCCTTGCGCTGGCCTAATGTATAGAAGCTCAAACCGACGTGTTCGCCAACGATGGCGCCATCCGGCGTTTTCATCGGGCCGGGTTGATAAGATAAATACCGATTCAGGAAATCGCGAAAAGGGCGCTCGCCGATAAAGCAGATGCCGGTCGAGTCTTTTTTCGTGGCGTTTGGCAGTTTCAGTTGTTCAGCGATTTTGCGCACTTCGGTTTTGCGGATTTCGCCGAGTGGGAATAAAGTCTTGGCCAATTGCGCCTGATTCAATCGATGCAGAAAGTAGCTTTGATCTTTGCTGGCATCGACTGCTTTCAATAATTGCACTTGGCCGGCGTTCGGGCCGGACGTCACTTCGCGCACGCGCGCATAGTGACCGGTTGCAATCATGTCAGCGCCTAACAACAAGGCGTGATCGAGGAAGGCTTTGAATTTGATTTCGGCATTACACAATACGTCGGGGTTTGGCGTACGACCGGCCTGATATTCACGCAAGAACTCAGCGAATACGCGGTCTTTATATTCAGAGGCAAAATTAACGGCTTCGATGTCGACACCTAATACGTCAGCCACGCTGACTGCATCGATCCAGTCCTGACGCGTTGAGCAGTATTCCGAATCGTCGTCATCTTCCCAGTTCTTCATGAACAGGCCGATGACTTCGTAGCCTTGTTCTTTTAGTAGCCAGGCAGATACCGACGAGTCGACGCCGCCTGACATGCCGACGACGACACGTTTCTTGGTCGAACCTTTAGCCACCGGCCACCCCGTAGACTGACGGGTCCGTTTGCAGCAATGATAGCGGAGCGCGTTTTCCTGCGAGATAGTCATCAACGCGCGCTAGTACAGAAGGGCTGCGGTGGTTGTCCTTGCAGGCGACAATCTCGTCGTAGCTCATCCAGATGGCACGCAGAATGCCGTCATCCAGCGGCTGGTCATGCTTGGCGCCAACTTCGCCGCAAAAGCTAAAACTCAAATAGGTCACGTCGTGCCCGGTGCGCACAGAAACGTAGCGCGACATGTACATGCCGATCAAGGCGGTAGGGGTGAAATCGTGAGCGGTTTCTTCCAAAGTTTCGCGGACAACTGCCTGCTCCAGCGATTCGTGCGGGTCCAAATGGCCGGCAGGCTGGTTAAAACGAATTCCCTCGCTGGTTTCCTCTTCAACCAGCAAGAAAAGTCCATCACGCTCGATGACGGCAGCAACAGTAACAGATGGTTTCCAGATATCGGACATATTGGCTCTCGGAATAGGCCGCTATTCTAGCGTGTACGACAAGAAGCTGCCTGCAATGTTGACTACTTAGAAAATGTTGTAAAAAATGAGTAAGGTCAAGATTGCGCATCTTTGCCTTTGCTAAGGTAGACATTTAGCTTTATGCTTATTGGTTAGCTGCCCTAACGGAAGTCGGCAAAAAATGCGCGCGCCTTGGTACGGCCGGGGTGGAGCGGTCGCCCGATCCTGGTGAATTTTCCTGCAGTTTGCAAGTAAAATGGCAGGAATGACTAACATCTTGCTTTGGGTTGGTGGAAACCGCTGGCCTAAAGAAAAACACATAAATAATTAATTTGCCTTCGTCGAGACTCGGCGTCGAGGCAAAGTTTTGAATAACGGAACGGAAGAAACATGCAACGCATTATGCTCAGGGCTAAAATTCACCGCGCAAAGGTGACTCAGGCCGACTTGCACTATGAAGGTTCATGCGGGATCGACGCGGATTTGCTGGATGCTGCCGACATCAAGATTGGCGAAAGAATTGAGCTGTACAACATCAATAACGGCGAGCGCTTCTCCACTTATGCGATTCAAGGCGTGAGAGGAAGTGGCGAGATTTCCTTGAACGGAGCTGCCGCACGTCGTGCGCACCTCGGGGATTTGATGATTATTTGCACCTACGGTCCTATGAGCGATGAAGAAATCGCGATCTACGTTCCAAAGATTGTTTTCGTCGATGAAGACAATCGTTTTGCCGGAATGAAAAATTAGTAATACCCAACGTTATCGCTAGAAAATCCCGGTCGCGCTATCAGTGCTGCTTGAGCCGGGTTATTCGTGTGCGTGTTGATGTTGTACCGCTGGTAGTTCAAGAATTTAAACAAACTAAGAGAGATGCATTATGTCTTTAGTGATAGGAGTGCCACGGGAGTCATTCCCCGGGGAAACGCGGGTTGCAACAGTACCTGAAGTCGTGCAAAAGCTGATCAAGCAAGGCTTTTCGATTTCAGTTGAAACTGGTGCGGGCAATCTTGCCAATATTAGCGACGATGACTATCGCGCAGCTGGCGCTCAAATCGTGGCAACTGCTGCGGAAATTTGGGCCAAGAGCGACATTATTTTCAAATTGCGTGGCCCGAACAGCGACGAAGTTGGTCTGCTGAAAGAAGGCGGCACGCTGGTCAGCTATATCTGGCCTGCACAAAATCCGGAATTGATGCAGCAACTGGCCGCCAAAAAGGCGACCGTGCTGGCAATGGATTCTGTGCCGCGTATTTCGCGTGCGCAGAAAATGGACGCTTTGTCGTCTATGTCCAATATCTCCGGTTATCGCGCCGTGATCGAGGCAGCCAATGCATTTGGTCGTTTCTTTACTGGTCAGATCACTGCTGCAGGCAAAGTTCCGCCAGCTAAAGTATTCATCATCGGTGCTGGTGTGGCTGGTTTGTCCGCGATTGGTACCGCTGCCAATCTCGGCGCTATCGTGCGCGCCAACGATACCCGTCCAGACGTCGCTGATCAAATCACCTCTCTTGGTGGCGAATACGTCGGCGTCGATTACGAAGAAGACGGCGCTGGCGCTGGCGGTTACGCCAAGGTCATGTCCGAAGGCTTTCAGAAAGCGCAGCGCGATGTATTCGCGAAGCAAGCTGCTGAAGTCGATATCATCATCACCACCGCTTTGATCCCAGGCAAACCAGCGCCGAAGTTGATTACCGCTGATATGGTTAAATCCATGAAAGCCGGTAGCGTCATCGTCGATCTGGCTGCTGAACAAGGCGGTAACTGCGAACTGACAGTACCAGGTGAAGTGACCGTTGTGCACGGTGTGACCATTATTGGTTACAAAGATCTGCCTACACGTTTGCCAAAACAGGCATCGACGCTGTATGCAACAAATCTTTTTCGCCTGAGCGAAGATCTGATCAAAACCAATAGTGTGGAACCAGCTGGCGAAGGTGCTGCTGCGATCCATATGAATATGGAAGATGAAGTCATTCGCGGCACGACCGTGGTTGATCAAGGTAATGTTACCTGGCCGCCACCGCCGCCTAAGCTTTCAGCTGCGCCAGCACAAGCCAAACCAGCTGTCGCTCCAGCTCCAGCACATGGCCATGGTCCTAGCGGCAAAGTGTCGTCGCCGACCCGCGTCGCGACAATGTTTGCGTTCGCGATTCTGCTGTTTGGTTTGATTGGCTATGGTGCGCCAACGGCCTTCCTCGGCCACTTGACTGTGTTCGTACTGGGTTGCTTCATTGGTTACATGGTGGTCTGGAATGTTACCCCGGCATTGCATACGCCTCTGATGAGCGTTACCAACTCCATCTCGTCGATCATCGTGATCGGTGCGTTGGTGCAAGTAGCTCCTCCGTTGGCTGAAGGCATGGCGCGTCCCGAGTTGCTGATCAAGTGTCTCGCCGCTGCCGCTATTGCTTTGACCGCAATCAACATGTTCGGTGGGTTTGCTGTTACCCGCCGCATGCTTGATATGTTCCGTAAGAATTAAGGAGACCACAATGTCTGCAAATCTGGCTACTGTCTCCTACATCGGAGCAGCCATTCTTTTTATCCTCAGCCTGGGTGGCTTGTCGCATCCAGAAACTTCACGCCGCGGTAACCTCTACGGCATGATCGGCATGGGCATCGCTGTCCTTGCCACAATCTTTGGACCACGTGTAACGTCGGAAGGCTATGCCTGGATCATCGCTGCGCTCGTCGTCGGTGGTGCTATCGGTCTGTACGCCGCCAAGAAGGTCAAAATGACCGAAATGCCGGAGCTGATCGCGCTGATGCACAGCTTCGTCGGTCTGGCTGCTTGCTTGGTTGGTTTCGCCAGCTACATCGATCCATCGATACATCTGGAAGGCGCCGAGAAGGCCATTCATCAGGTTGAAATCTACATCGGTATCTTTATCGGCGCAGTGACTTTCTCTGGTTCCCTGATCGCTTTCGGCAAATTGAACGGCAAAATCGGCGGCAAGCCGCTGCTGCTGCCTGCCCGTCACGTCATCAACCTGATCGGTTTGCTGTTGGTGATTTGGTTCGGTCGTGAATTCGTCAATGCTCCCGACGTCGCTAGCGGCACGACTCCGCTCATCATCATGACTGTGATTGCTTTGCTGTTCGGTATTCACATGGTGATGGCGATCGGTGGCGCTGACATGCCGGTCGTGGTTTCTATGCTCAATAGCTACTCGGGCTGGGCTGCTGCGGCGACCGGCTTCATGCTTGGCAACGATTTGCTGATCGTGACCGGTGCCTTGGTCGGTTCATCTGGTGCAATTCTGTCGTTCATCATGTGCAAAGCGATGAACCGTAACTTCTTCAGCGTAATCGCTGGCGGTTTTGGCGGCGGTGCACCCAAAGCAACTGGCGCTGCTGGCGATAAAGAACCTGTTGGTGAAGCGACTCCGGTTACTGCGCAAGAAACTGCAGAGCTGCTGCGCGAAGCGAAAAGCGTCGTCATCGTGCCAGGTTACGGCATGGCAGTGGCACAAGCTCAGCACACGGTGAATGACATCACCAAGTTCCTGCGTGCCAAAGGTACCAAGGTTCGCTTCGCTATTCACCCGGTTGCTGGCCGTATGCCTGGCCACATGAACGTGTTGCTGGCTGAAGCCAAAGTGCCTTACGACATCGTGATGGAAATGGACGAGATCAACGAAGACTTCCCGAATACCGACGTCGTCATGGTGATTGGTGCCAATGACATCGTGAATCCAGATGCGCAAGAAGATCCGAACAGCCCGATCGCAGGTATGCCTGTGCTTGAGGTCTGGAAGGCTGAAATTTCTATCGTCATGAAGCGTTCGATGGCGTCCGGTTATGCCGGTGTCGACAATCCGCTCTTCTACAAAGAAAACAACCGTATGTTGTTTGGCGATGCGAAAAAGATGCTGGACGAAGTGTTGATGACCCTGAAATCTTAATTAAATTTGATAAGTCGTTTGAAAAAGCCCGCTTATGAACCGACTCCATAAAGTTGGACGGTTAAAAAGCTAGGCTTGATTGGGCTGGTTTCTGTATTGCACAGGACTCAGCCCTTTTAGTTTCATTTTGATTCTGTCGTGATTGTAATAGCGAATATAGTTTTCCAGTCCGGCCTGCAGATCCTCTACAGAACTGAATTTGTTCAGGTAAAAGAATTCGGATTTTAGCGTGCCAAAGAAGCTTTCCATCGCAGCGTTGTCCAGACAG
>Ga0326733_1000335_pt1 | contig 13915 bp, 10 predicted proteins | sample 14_GP2_308_FD_207946 | JGI IMG/M metagenome (GOLD analysis project Ga0326733, IMG submission 207946) | Glacier ice microbial communities from Ngari, Tibet, China - 14_GP2_30.8 | ecosystem: Environmental > Aquatic > Freshwater > Ice > Glacier | place: China: Ngari, Tibet | collected 2018-07-17 | reverse complement strand
CGTCGGTATCGAGCTGAGCCGCAAGGTCGGCGACCTGTTGTGGCTCCATCTCGTCGATCATGTCTTCGCGGACATGCTCGTTGAGCTCGGCATAGACGTCGGCGTCGACGATCCCGGCGAGCGCGGCGATGAGATCGGCGCGCTCGTCGGACGGGGCAAGCTCGATCAGATCGGCGATGTCGGCCGGATGGAGCGTTTCGACCAAGGCGCGCGCGGCCTCGTCATCGCCGTCGTTGACCGCGTCGAGCACTTCGCGGACGAACTGCGGGCGGAGGCGGTTTTCTTCGTCGAAGATGTGGTCGCGCACGGGCGCGGAGCGCTCGTCGAGCGGGGTGGCGATGTCGTCGCTTTCGCTCATGACTGGCACCCCTCTTTTGCGTCGCGCCGCCCTCCTATGCCCGGCGCAGCACTGGCGCAACCCGCGTCGCGCCCCTACATCGCGCCCCAACCAACCCCAGTGGAGACGAAGATATGGCCGATGCGAACACCCTGACCCTGACCCTTTCGAGCGGCGGCGACGTCGTCATCAAGCTGCGCCCCGACCTTGCGCCGGGGCATGTCGAGCGGATCGCCACGCTGGCGCGCGAAGGTTTTTACGACGGCGTGGTGTTCCACCGCGTCATCCCCGGCTTCATGGCGCAGGGCGGCGATCCGACCGGAACGGGCATGAGCGGGAGCAAGCTTCCCGACTTGAAGGCCGAGTTCAACAGCGAGCGCCACGTGCGCGGTGCATGCTCGATGGCGCGCGCGCAGAGCCCGAACAGCGCCAACAGCCAGTTCTTCATCTGCCTTGCTGACGCGAGCTTCCTCGACAAGCAATACACGCTGTGGGGCGAAGTCGAGAGCGGGATGGAGCATGTCGACGCGCTCCCCGTGGGCGAACCCCCGCGCGAGCCCGGCAAGATCGTCAAGGCGACGGTGGCCTGAACCTTCCCCCCTCCCGCCGGAGCGGGAGGGGAGGAGCCGCGCAGCGGCGGAGGTGGCGGGCCTGTCCGGAGACCGACAGGCCCTCCCCCGCTCGCCGGCGGCGAGTCGACCCCTCCCGCTCTGGCGGGAGGGGGTTAGGAGTGCGCATGACCCCCGTCACCCTCATCACTGGCGCTTCGGCCGGCCTTGGCGTCGATTTCGCTCGCCAGTTGGCGGCGCGGGGGGAGCGGGTTGTGTTGGTGGCGCGGCGCAAGGAGCGGCTTGAGGCGCTGGTTGCCGAACTGGGCAATGCGCGCGCCGTGGCGGTGGATCTTGGCGAGCCGGGGGCGACGGGGCGGCTCATGGCTGACCTTGCCGCGCACGGCGAGACTGTCGCGTGCCTGGTGAACAATGCCGGGTTCGGGCTGGCGGGGCGCTTTGCCGAGCTCGACGGGGCGCGGCAACGATCGATGATCGACCTTAATATCGGTGCGCTGACCGAGCTTGCGCATGCCGTGCTGCCGGGGATGATTGCGGCCAAGAAGGGCAGCATTCTCAACGTCGCCTCGACCGCGGCCTTTCAGCCGGGGCCGGGAATGGCGGTGTATTTCGCCACCAAGACGTTCGTCCTGAGCTTTTCCGAAGCGCTCCATGAGGAAGTGCGAGGCCATGGGGTCAGGGTCACGGCCTTATGCCCCGGCCCGACCGCAACCGAGTTTGGCGAGGTTGCCGGATGGGGCGGAAACGCGATGATCGACAAGTTTTCGGCCTCGTCCCCAGACGTTGTCCGCGCCGGGATCGCGGCCATGGACAAGGGTTGCGCAATCGTGATTCCGGGGCTGGTCAACAAGGCCGGTGCCCAGGGTCATCGCCTTTTGCCCCGCTGGCTGCTGCGCAAGATCACCGGATCGATCAAATTGTGAAATCTTCACACCGCGAAAATATAGGCGTCGTTACAACAGCTTAAGAAGGTCTTGACCGCTAGATTGGCCAAGTTTTGTTCGCAACTGCGACTTCGCACTTGCAATATAAATGCTGCGCTGCAATAAAGATCAGGCCTTTCAGGCAATCTCTCCTCGACCTTCGGCCGGACGGAAACGTCCGGCCTTTTTTTTGGTCTTATGCTGTCCCACATGAACCCATGTCCCCGCGCCGCCGTTTGCACGAAGCGCGGCTTTCGGGGCGCAGGACATAAGGGAATATAGATGGCGGATGCCGAAACGATGACTCGCCGGGTGCAAGTGGCCAACCTTCCCCCCGCCGATAGCGGGCGCGGGGTGGCACGGCTGCCGGTCAAGCTGATGACCGAAATGGGGCTGGCCGAAGGCGATGTGATCGAGATCGTCGGCAAGCGCTCGACCGCGGCGCGCGCAATCCGGCCCTATGGCGACGACGAAGGGCTCGATATCATTCGCCTCGACGGGCTCCAGCGCGCCAATGCCGGGGTCGGGTCGGGCGATTTCGTCGAAGTGCGCAAGGCGGTGTCCAAGCCTGCCACCCGGGTTGTGTTTGCTCCAGCGGCGAACAATGTCCGGCTTCAGGGATCGGCCGACGCGCTCCAGCGCAGTTTCGAGGGGCGACCCTTCACCGAAGGGGATACGGTCGCGACGGCGGGCCACCAGCGGGTCAATGCCGACATGCCCGAGAATATCCGCCAGATGCTCAACGCTCCGGCGTTCGCGCTTCAGGAAGTACGGCTGACTGTAGTGTCGGCGCTGCCGCGCGGCATTGTTCATATCGATGCCAAGACCGTTGTCGAACTGCTCCCCGAATATAAGGAGCAGATTGGCGAGCGCCGCGCCGACGTCACTTACGACGACCTTGGCGGGATGAGGGACACGATCGACGCGCTTCGCGAAATGGTCGAACTGCCGTTGCGCCACCCTGAACTGTTCCAGCGGCTGGGGGTGGATCCGCCCAAGGGGGTTCTGCTTCATGGCCCGCCGGGGACGGGCAAGACGCGTCTGGCGCGCGCGGTCGCGAATGAGAGCGAGGCCAATTTCTTCCACATTGCGGGGCCCGAAGTGATGGGTTCCGCTTATGGCGAGAGCGAAAAGAAGCTGCGCGAATTGTTCGAGCAGGCTGCCAAGTCGGCCCCGTCGATCATCTTCATCGACGAGATCGATTCGATTGCGCCCAAGCGCGGACAGGTTTCGGGCGAGGCCGAGAAACGGCTGGTTGCTCAGTTGCTGACGCTGATGGACGGGATCGAGCCGCGCCAGAATTTGGTCGTGATCGCCGCGACCAACCGTCCTGAGGCGATTGACGAAGCGCTTCGCCGTCCGGGCCGGTTCGATCGCGAGATCGTCGTCGGGGTGCCCGACCAGAATGGGCGGCGCGAGATCCTTGGCATCCACACCCGCGGCATGCCGCTGACCGACGGGGTTAATCTGGATGATCTCGCCAAGCGCACTTATGGCTTCGTCGGGGCCGATCTGGCGGCGCTAACGCGCGAGGCGGCGCTCGAGGCGGTGCGGCGCATATTGCCCAAAATCAATCTTGAGGATGCGACGATCCCGCCCGAAATCCTCGACGCCTTGTCGGTTGATACGGCTGATTTTGAAAATGCGATAAAGCGGGTCCAGCCGTCGGCGATGCGCGAGGTTATGGTGCAGGTGCCCGACGTTACGTGGGACGATGTCGGCGGGCTTGACGCGGCGCGCGACAAGTTGCGCGAGGGGATTGAACTTCCGTTGAAGCATCCCGACGCATTCCGCCGGCTTGGCATTCGCCCGGCCAAGGGGTTTTTGCTTTATGGCCCGCCGGGGACGGGCAAGACGATGCTCGCCAAGGCGTGCGCGCGCGAAAGCCAGGCCAATTTCATTTCGATCAAATCGTCCGATCTGCTGTCGAAATGGTATGGCGAGAGCGAGCAGCAGATTGCTCGGCTGTTCGCGCGGGCGCGGCAGGTGGCGCCGACGGTGATCTTTATCGACGAACTCGACAGTCTGGTGCCCGCGCGTGGTGGCGGGATGGGCGAGCCGCAGGTTACCGAGCGAGTGGTGAACACGATCTTGGCCGAGATGGACGGGCTCGAGGAGCTTAACAATGTCGTCCTGATCGGGGCGACCAACCGGCCCAATCTGATCGATCCGGCGCTGCTTCGGCCGGGACGGTTCGACGAACTGATCTTCGTTGGCGTGCCCGACACCGCCGGGCGGCGGCGGATTTTGGCGATCCATACGGGGTCGATGCCGCTGGCCAAGGATGTCGATCTGGAGTCGCTGGCGCGGCGGGCCGAGCGCTTTACCGGGGCCGACCTTGAAGACCTGACGCGGCGCGCGGGACTGACCGCGCTTCGTCGCGGGCTTGAGAGCGCCGAAGTGACCATGGCGGATTTCGAGGCTGCCCTGCTTGAAACGCGGGCTTCGGTGACCGACGAGATGCTGACCGATTATGAGCGGATCCAGGATACGCTCAAGTCGGATGCGGTGCGGCCGTTGGGCGGGATCGGATTCGTGACTCCGGGGATGCTCCAGCCGCGATCGCCGGGCAAGGGTGGATCGGTGGCACCGCCCAGGCCGAGTGAGCCTTGAGCTAAATTGTCATTATGGGTGGGCGCGGATGCTTCCAGCGGTGGGAGATGGATTGCCGCGCTACGCTCGCAATGACTGCTTCTCGCTGCGCAGCGCACCGCGGCCCCACGCCACCAGCCCGAGGAGCAGCGCGGCGGATATTGCGAATGGCCAGTGGGGGTCGATCGCGTAGAGCGCCATGCCAACGGTCGGCGCGGCGACGTAGGCGATGCCGTTGGCGGCGGTGATGACCCCCGCGACCCCGCCCTGATCGGCGAGCGGGACGGCGAGGCTTGCGCCGCCGGTGAAGCCGGGGCGGGTAAAGCCGAAGCCGAGGCTTGCCACGCCGAAGCCGAGCACGAGCCCGTACAGGTCGCTCGCCATCATCGTCATCAGCGTTCCGACCGCGGCAATCATCGATCCCCACAGGATCATCGTGCGCGGGCTCCAGTTGAGTTTGGGGATCAGCCCCCATTGCGCGGCAAGCGTCGCCGCCGCGCCCATCATCAGCACGATCGAAATCGATTGTTCGGACCCGAGCGGGGCAAGCCCGAGGCGGTCGATGATGAAGAAGCCGAGACACGTCAGCACTGCCGCCTGGGCGTGTCCCGAGACGACCCCGGCGATGATCCAGTTGCGGATCCGGCGGTCGTTCCATTTGAGGCGCGCGCCGCGCCGGGCGGTCGAGGCGATGACGCTCGCCCCGGTGGACGAGGAAGCAAGCGAGGGGTAACTCATCGCCGCGCCGCGCCCTTGCCGCAGGCCACCGCGCGGGAGGCTGTCATCGGGGAGCCAGCGCCAGATTGCGACGAAGACGCCAAGCGCGATCAGGGAGAAAGCGAACAACGGCCCGGGCAGGCCGACGAACGGCAATACGAACAAGGGCGCGAGGGCTGGACCAAGGATCGTGCCAAGCCCGAAGCTGGAGGACAAGGACGACAGCGCCGAGACCCGCGCCGAGCGACGGGTGACCGAGGCGAGATAGGCCTGGGTCGCGCTTGGGGTGGCACAGCCGAGGCAGCCGTAAATGGCGCGCGCGACGGCGAACAAAGTGAAGGTCAGCGCGCCCGAAATCACTCGGTCGAGCCCGAGCATCAGCACGAACCCGCATAACGCCATCGAGACAATGAACCCGCCGACCCCGAGCAGGGTCAGCGCCTTGCGTCCGTGGCGGTCGCTCATCCGCGCCCAATAAGGCGCAAGCAGGACCCATAATATTGCCGACGAAGTGTAGGCCAGCGCAACCCACATATCGGCGATCCCGATCGCTCGGCCGATGGCGGGCATGACCGATTGGAGCGCGGTATTGCCCGCCGCGGCGACGAGCATGGCAGCGAACAGGAGCATGAAGTGCGGCGTGCTCAGCGCACTTCCGGCAACCTTGCGGCGAGACGAGGGTTGAGCCATTGCCTTGCCTTAACCCTGCCAAGCCGTGCGCGATAGCCGCCGGGACGCCTTGCCAAGCGGCCCGCCATTTGCGAACGCCTAGCCCAACCAGATTTCCGGAGCCTCTTCTTGAACGCCACCAGAGCCAGTACCCTGAAAGGCCACATCGGTCGCGTCGTGCGGGTCGGGCATCCGCGCTGGCAATTTTTGCGGGGCTTCATCAAGCATCCGGTGATGGTCGGATCGATCATCCCGTCGAGCGACCGGCTGATCGCCAAGATGCTTGCCCCAGTCGATTGGGAAGCGACCAAATTGTTCGTCGAATATGGGCCCGGCGTCGGCACCATTACGCGCCCGATCCTCGATTTGCTTGGTCCCGACGCGCGGCTGATCGCGATCGATACCAATGCCGACTTCATCGATTATCTGCGCCAGGACATCGACGATCCGCGCTTGATCGCGGTTGCGGGATCGGCCGCCGATGTCGAGAAGATCGTCGCCGCGCATGGCTTCGAGCATGCCGATTACGTTTTGTCGGGGTTGCCATTCTCGACCTTGCCCGACGGGGTTGGCGAGGCGATCGGCGCCGCGACGGGGCGAGTAATTCGCAATGGCGGAGCGTTTCTGGTGTATCAGTTCAGCCCCAAGGTGCGCGAGTATATCGCCCCTTATTTCGAGCGCATCGAGCGCGGCTTCGAATGGTTCAACGTACCCCCGGCAACCCTGTTCTGGGCCTATCGCGAACGCACCAAGGTTGAAGTTTCGTAGTGCGAGCCGGCTTCAGGCGCCCAGGTTCAAGCGACGCGTAATGCTGTAGTCGGCGCTGGTGACGAGGAAGAAGCTCGCTGCCCAGCGTAAGCGGTTGAACCAGGTTGATCGCTCGCGGTGGACGGCGCGCGTGATCGGGGTCGAATTGTCGCATTCGCGTTCGAAATAGGCTCGCATCATCGCCGCAAAGCCCGGATCGTCGACCCGCAGCATCATTTCCAGATTGAGGTACAGGCTGCGGATGTCGAAGTTGGACGAGCCGACGTGGACCACGTCGTCAAGGATCACGAGCTTCGAATGAAGCTTGGTCGGGGCATATTCGTAGACGTCGACCCCGTGGCGAAGCAGCCTTTTGTAAGTGTGCCGCGCAGCCGATATCGTGGCATTATTGTCCGACTTCGCGGCGGTGATGATGCGCGCCCGGCCATGGTCGGCAACGCGCGAAATCCGGCGCAGCATGGCCCACGTCGGCGAGAAGTAAGCGGCGATCATCTCGACGTCCTTCGCCGCCGTCAGATCGCGGCAGGTAGCCTTGGCCCACGGTGACAAGCCGCGCGTCGGTCCGCCGAAGGTCCATTGAAGCGCGCCACTGGTCTCGCTGTGGCGGTGGATGACCCGGTTCAGATGGCGGATCTTGCCACGTTTCATCATTGCCCAATCTATTAGCTCGTCGAAATAGAGCGCGATCCGTCTTGCCGCGTCGCCTTCGACCATCAAGCCGAGGTCGCGCCACGCCCCGTCTTCAGCGGTGCCGAAATAGCTGTCCTCGATGTTGAACCCGCCAATCAGCACTCGACGCTCGTCCGCCAGCGCGAGTTTCTGGTGATTCCGGATCAGGTAGCGCCGCCCGAACGCGGGGTGGAAGCGGCAAAAGCGCATGCCTTTGTCGACAAGCTCGGTGAAATAGCCGTCGGGGGCGGCATAGCCGAAGCCGTCGACCAGCAAGGTCACTTCGACCCCGCGATCAAGCGCGCGATCGAGCGCGGCGCGGACGAGGTCGCCCGACGTGTCGCTGCGGTAGATGTAATAAAGCAAGCGCAACGAGGTCTGGGCCCGGTCGATGAGCGCGAGCAGTGCCGCCAGCCGTTGTGGCCCCTCGGTCAGCAGGCTCAACCGGTTGTCGTCGACCATGAGTTCGTTGGCGAAGGGAAAGGCAGTCATCGGACGCGCTTGTGGCAACACGGGGTGGTGCTGGCAAGCGAGGCCCGGCGGGTTTGATTGACTTGAGGGCGCGTGGCCCCTATCTCGCGGCCTTTCCGAATACGTTATTGAAGAGCGGAGCGACTATGGCGCGCGTAACCGTCGAAGATTGTGTCGACAAGATCCCCAACCGGTTCGACCTGGTGCTGGCAGCGGCGCAACGCGCGCGCCAGATTTCGGGTGGGGCCGATCTGACCATCGATCGCGACCGCGACAAGAATCCGGTCGTTGCCCTGCGCGAGATCGCCGAGCAGACCGTCAAGCCGAAGATCCTCGAGGAATCGATCATCTCCAACCTCCAGCGGGTGCGGGTCGACGAAGACGATGAGACCGACGAGTTGGCCTCGCTGAGCGATTCGGCCGAAGCGTTGCGTCTGACCGCGGCCGCCCCGCCGCGTCCGACTCCAAGCGGCGGCGACTACGAATAAGCACTAAGCCTCCCCCCTTGCCGGGGAGAGGGTTCAGCTGTTCTTGCGCTGTAATGTGGCGCCACTGACGCGATCGACCCACATCAGATCAAGCAGATCGAGTTCTCGACCGTCGTCGGCGATAACCCTGATCGGGCGGACCGGCTTTCCATCACGCCGGTCTGCAAGCAGCACGTCCTGCGAGCCATGGCCCCAATCCTCGCCCCACTGGCGCAAGGCGACCACGACCGGAAGCAGTGCTTCGCCCTTGTCGGTCAGCGCATAGACCACTTTGCGGCCGTCGAGCGGATCGGCGGATCGCTTGAGAATATCGCCTTCGACCATTCGCGCGAGCCGGTTCGACAGGATGTTGCGCGCAATCCCGAGCCCGGCCTGAAACTGTTCGAAATGACGAAGCCCGTTAAGCGCACCGCGAAGGATCAGGAACGCCCATTTTTCGCCGATCAGTTCGATCGCCGGGGGCAAGGGACAGCGCAGTGCCGCGGCCCTGAACGCATCGATGTCGGGAGGCGACGAACTCATGAACCGATCCTGACACAGACAAAAAGAAAATAAAAGTTGCTTTGCAATTGTTTGACTCTTGATCGCGAAGGTCCGGCGAGAAATCTGGATTGAGGCGCTGCGGTCCTTTTTTGCACTTGCGAAGAAGCGCCGAAAGGCCACAGTGGCACCGTGCTCAGACAATATGAACTCGTAGAAAAGGTCCGTGCCTACGATCCCGATGCGGACGAGGGCATGATCAATCGCGCCTATGTCTTTTCGATGAAAGCACATGGTGCCCAGGTCCGTGCGTCGGGCGATCCCTATTTCAGCCACCCGATCGAAGTCGCTGGGATCCTCACCGATCTGAAGCTCGACGACGAGACGATCGTCACTGCGATCCTCCACGACACCATCGAGGACACGCTCGCCACCCCCGAGCAGATCGAGAAATTGTTCGGCGCCAACATCGCGCGGCTGGTCGACGGGGTGACTAAGCTGAGCAAGATCGAGGCGCAGTCGGAGAATGAGCGCGCGGCGGAGAATTTGCGCAAGTTTCTGCTCGCGCTGAGCGACGACATCCGCGTGCTGCTCGTCAAGCTCGCCGACCGGCTTCACAACATGCGCACGCTCCATCACGTCCCGAGCGAGGACAAGCGCCGCCGCATCGCCAAGGAGACGATGGATATTTATGCGCCGCTTGCCGAGCGGATCGGCATGTATGAAATCATGAACGAGATGCAGGGGCTGGCGTTCAAGCAATTGGAGCCCGATGCGTTTGCTTCGGTGACTCGGCGTCTGCAACAACTTCACGACGCCGGCGGCGACCTGGTCAGCCGGATCGGGTTGGGGTTGCAGCTCCACCTTGCCGATCACGGGCTCGACGCCGAAGTCACTGGACGCGAAAAACATCCTTATTCGATCTGGAAGAAGATGGCCGAGCGCCATATCAGTTTCGAACAATTGTCCGACGTCATGGCGTTTCGGGTAATCGTTGGCGAGACCGACGATTGTTACTGTGCATTGGGGCTGATCCATCAGCGCTGGCCGATGGTCCCGGGACGGTTCAAGGATTATGTCTCGACCCCCAAGCGCAACGGCTATCGCTCGCTCCACACCTCGATCATCCATGACAGCAAGACGCGGATCGAAATCCAGATCCGCGACCGCGCGATGCATGCCCAGGCCGAACGCGGGCTGGCCGCGCACTGGGCCTATAAGGAACGCAAGTCGGCCGACAATTTGAAGGTGCCGTGGATTTCGGACCTGGTCGAAATCCTCGACCATGCCGACAGCCCCGAGGAATTGCTCGAGCATACGCGGATGGCGATGTACCAGGATCGCATTTTCGCCTTCACGCCGAAGGGCGAACTGATCCAGTTGCCCAAGGGCGCGACATCGGTCGATTTCGCTTATGCGGTGCACACCGACCTTGGCGACCAGACCGTCGGGGCCAAGGTCAACGGGCGGGTCGTGCCCTTGCGCACCTTGCTCGAGAATGGCGATCAGGTCGAAATCCTCACGTCCAAAGCGCAGCACCCGCAGCCGTCGTGGCTGCGCTTCGTCACCACGGGTAAGGCGCGGGCCGGAATCCGCCGCTTCGTGCGCCACAAGGAACGCGACGAAACGATCGAACTTGGCCGCAAGATTTACGATGAGATCGTCGCGCGACTGCCAACGGCGCTTGGGGCCGATGCCATCAAACGCGCGATCAAGGCGCTCAAGGTCGAGGATGCCGATGCATTGATGATGCGCGTGGCGCGGCGCACGGTATCGGACGTCGAGCTGATGGAAGCCTTGATGCCCGGATCGAGCGGCGGTGTTGCCCCGCGCCCGCTTGGCCAGCGCACCGCAATCTCGATCAAGGGGCTGACCCCCGGGGTCGCCTTCGACCTTGCCACCTGCTGCCACCCGATCCCCGGTGACCGCATCGTGGGGCTGCGCCGTGAGGATGAAGGGATCGAGGTCCATGTCATCGGTTGCGACAAGTTGGCCAGCGGGGTCGACGTCGACTGGCTCGATCTGGCGTGGGGCGATGGTTCGGACGGAGGAACGGCCAGGCTGACGGTCATCCTGCGCGATGTTGCCGGGGCGCTTGGGGAGATGGCGGGGATTATGGGAGCGAAGGGAGCGAACATCGTCAACCTTGGCCTGGCGCACCGCGACGGCAGTTTCCATACCTTCAACGTCGATGTCGAGGTCCATGACCTGGTTCATCTGCACGGGCTGACCGCGGCGCTGAGATCCGCCGACGGGGTGAGCCAGGTGGAGCGGGTTTAAGGCGCTATCGTCACCCCGGGCTTGATCCGGGGTCTGCCTGCCTTCTGCAACCAAGCAAGAAAAGGCGGATCCCGGGTCAAGCCCGGGATGACGTTACCCCGTCAGCTTCCCCTTGGCGGGGGTTTGCGGATGGCGTCGGCGCCGCCGGCGGCCAGCACCGCCAAGGTTACGAGGTCCGACGTACTTGCGGTCATCGGGGCGATCTGGACCGGGAGCGCCATTCCCAGCAAATACGGCCCAAGGACGCTTTCACCGCCGAGTGCCTTGACCAATTTTGCCGAAATATTCGCTGACTGGAGCCCGGGGAGGATGAGGATGTTGGCCGGGCCGGTGAGCCGGCTGAACGGGTAATATTTGCGCTGCATGTCGTGATCGAGCGCGACATCGGGGCCCATTTCGCCTTCATATTCGAAATCGGTCTGGAGCGTATCGAGCAATTGCACGGCATCGCGCAATTCTTCGATATGGCGTCCAGGCGGATTGCCGAAGGTGGTGTAGGATATGAACGCAATGCGCGGATCCTGCCCCATCCGGCGACTGAACGCCGCCGAGCGGATCGCGATTGCGGCAAGCTGCTCGGCACTTGGGCGTTCGGTCACCGACGTATCGGCGATCATGACTGTCTGGGTCCGCGATGCGACGATGCTGACCCCGAACGGGGTTGGTCCGTTTTCGTCGTCGATCACCGTGCGAACCTGTCGCAGCGACTGACTGAACGGGCGGGTTGTCCCGGTGATCATCGCGTCGCCCTCGCCCAAGGCGAGCATCGCGGCGGCAAAGCTGTTGCGATCATTGTTGACCAGTCGCTCGACCTCTCGCCGGAGTAGGCCATGGCGTTGATGCTTGGCGTAAATATAATCCACGGCGCGCCCGACAAGCGGGGAATTGCGGCTGTTGAGCACTTCATAGCTGTGTGGATCGTCGACCCCGAGTTCGGCGAGCTTGTCATAGACTTCGTCGCGCCCGACCAGGATCGGAGTGCCGTAACCACCGTCCTTGAAGGCGATTGCGGCGCGCAGGACGTTGGGCTCCTCCCCTTCGGCGAACAGGACTCGCTTGGGGTTCGAACGGGCAGCTTCATAGGCCAGGCTGAGCACCGACGCGGTCGGGTTGAGGCGGCTGCGCAATGTCTGGCGATAGGCGCGCATGTCGGTGATGGGTTTGCGGGCCACCCCGCTGTCCATTGCGGCCTGAGCCACCGCGCTGGGGATGACTTCGATCAGGCGCGGGTCGAAGGGTGCGGGGATGATGTAATCGGGGCCGAAGTGATGGCTGATCCCGCCATAGGCCGCGGCGACTTCCTCGGGCACGGTTTCGCGGGCCAGATCGGCGAGCGCGTGAGCCGCGGCGATCTTCATCTCCTCGTTGATCCCGGTGGCGCGCACGTCGAGCGCGCCGCGGAAGATGAACGGGAAGCCGAGCACGTTATTGACCTGGTTGGGATAGTCCGAGCGCCCGGTGGCGATGATCGCGTCGGGGCGAGCGGCCTTGGCTTCGGGGGGCGTGATTTCGGGATCGGGATTGGCCATGGCGAAGATGATCGGGCTTGGCGCCATGTCCATCATCATGTCGGGCTTGAGCGCGCCCGCCGCCGACAGTCCGAGGAAGACGTCGGCACCGGCCAAGGCTTCCTTGAGCGTGCGACGGTCGGTGTCGATGGCATGGGCCGACTTCCACTGGTCGAGGTCGTCGCGGTCCTTGTGGATCACGCCGCTGCGGTCGCACATGATGACGTGGTCGGAGCGGACCCCCATTGCCTTGATTAATTCGGTGCAGGCGATTGCAGCCGCGCCGGCGCCATTGACGACCACCCGGATGTCACCGAGCGCGCGCCCGGTGAGGTGACAGGCGTTGATCAGCCCGGCGGCGGTGATGATTGCGGTGCCGTGCTGGTCATCGTGGAACACCGGGATGTTCATCCGTTCGCGCAGGGCCTGCTCGATGATGAAGCATTCGGGGGCCTTGATATCCTCGAGGTTGATCCCGCCGAAGGTCGGCTCCATCAGTTCGACGGCATCGATAAAACGATCGACGTCCTCGGTGGCGAGTTCGATGTCGATCGAATCGACGTCGGCGAAGCGTTTGAACAGCACCGCTTTGCCTTCCATCACGGGCTTGGCGGCAAGCGCGCCAAGGTTACCGAGCCCGAGGATCGCGGTGCCGTTGGTGATGACCGCGACGAGGTTGCCCTTGGCGGTGTAATCGTAAGCGCAAGCCGGGTCAGCGGCGATGGCGTTGACCGGAACCGCGACCCCGGGGGAGTAAGCCAAAGACAAGTCGCGCTGGGTGGCCATTGGCTTGGACGCAATGATCTCGATCTTGCCGGGGCGGCCGCGGGCGTGAAAATCGAGCGCCTCGGCCTCGGTGAATTTGACGTTGCTCTCGTTCATGGGGACTCCTGTCGGGGCACGCTTTAGCGGCAAGCGGCAGGCCAAGTCACCCTCGCGCGGACCGCGCTTTGCGGTTACGACGATGCGATGGCCCGCGACGAAGCTTCCAAGACCACGCCGATGATGGTGCAATATCATCGCCTCAAGGCCGAGGCGGGGGATGCCTTGCTGTTTTACCGGATGGGCGATTTCTTCGAATTGTTCTTCGACGATGCCAAGGCGGCGGCGGCGACGCTCGATATTGCCTTGACCAAGCGCGGGGCGGACAGCGGCGAGCCGGTGCCGATGTGCGGGGTGCCGGTGCATTCGGCCGATGCCTATCTCGCGCGGCTCATCCGCGCCGGGCACCGGGTGGCGATCGCCGAACAGATTGAAAGCCCGGCCGAAGCGCGAAAAGCCCGCGGGGCCAAGGCGCTGGTCGATCGCGCGATCGTCCGGCTGGTGACCCCGGGCACGCTGACCGAGGAAACCCTACTCGAGGCGGGCGTGGCCAATTGGCTGGCGGCGGTGGCGCTGGTCGGGGACGATTATGCCATTGCCGCGGCGGACATCTCCACTGGGC
>Ga0326733_1000334_pt1 | contig 13937 bp, 10 predicted proteins | sample 14_GP2_308_FD_207946 | JGI IMG/M metagenome (GOLD analysis project Ga0326733, IMG submission 207946) | Glacier ice microbial communities from Ngari, Tibet, China - 14_GP2_30.8 | ecosystem: Environmental > Aquatic > Freshwater > Ice > Glacier | place: China: Ngari, Tibet | collected 2018-07-17 | reverse complement strand
TACATAAGGGGAGGTACTAGCAAATGGTCAGCTTGAAGTCCGTTGAACAGCAGCTCAAAGATATTCGATTCAACAGTCGTTCGTGGGGACGCGCCGAAGTCTCAGAACTACCAAATATCCTCCTCGACGACGAAAAGGTCTTCGAATGTGTTAACGGCATGTATGAAGGTGGTTTTGCGCTTTTAGTCGCCACCAATATACGACTTCTCTTAATTGATAAGAAACCGATGAAGTTCCTGACCGTTGAAGATCTTCGCTTTGACATGATTAACCAAATTGATTATAGCCACCGAATGATGGGAGCTAGAATAAATGTCAGTGCCGGTAATAAGAACCTTCGCTTCACTAGCTACAATCAGCAAAGATTGAGGAAGTTGATAAATCACATTCAGCACCGTATGGCTGAACTGAAGACTCAGCAAACTAGCTCGGCCGAAAACCAACAGCAGCACCTTGAACGAATAAACCAGCAACTCCAAGCCTACTTACTGGCGCAACATCAGCACCAAGAAGAGCTGCGTAAACAACTCGAGAAGGCCAATGCGGCCGGCCAACCAGCGCCTGCCGTTGAAGCTATCAGGCCAGCTCCAGAACTGGCCGACTTTCTGTACGCGCAAAGCTTGATGCAACAACACGAAGCGTCGACCGGAGTATTGATTTCACCACCGGCGCCATCTATGATAGCTGAAGTTCCAGCTATACCTGCGCCATTACTGCCTACGGCAGTATTAGAGACGGCGGTTGTCCAGCCGGCCATCGTGCAAACTGCGGTTCCGCCTTTAGATTTTGCAACTCAGGAAAGTATTGATAAGGATAGTCTGATTGAAGCAGGCCGTCTCGAAGTGTTTGGCGCCCGGGCCAAAGCAGTTGTCAAACCGCTACAGGCACCTTTGGCTCACCTGAACATGGAAGTTAATCCATTACGAGTCGCGTACTCTAAATTACCTATGGCTTTGAAGCAAAAGAAGTACAATTTAGAAATCCAAAAAATGACAGCTCAGATGGCCGAATCGGCTTTGCCGAACGGCACTCAAATTGCCGGCGCCTAAATAGTCTGACCAGTAGTCTTGTTGATAAAACTACATATTTGTTGCTTATGTTTGCCATGATATACTAAGCGAAAGACCAGACACAAACAGTTTTTTAGAACAAACAGAGGAAAATAAAAATGATCTACTCTCTTAAGGGCGGTGTTCAGAGACGGGTAAAAAGTCGCTATATTCTTAGCGGTCTGATAATGCCGCTCGTCGGGGTCGGCTTCTTTTTTATCGGTAGCGATCGAGCCGCGGACAGAGCTAAGACTGGTTCTGTTTCGGCAGTCTACGCCAGTCCGGCGGCTGATGTGATCGAAGCCAAAGCGCCCATTGTTCTAGACCGGTTCGACGAAGCTAAGCTTCAAAAAACCATCGATGCTTGGAGTAAGAAACACCCTAATGCCAGCGTAGTCGTTTCATCCGACAGCGGTTCGGTTTTGGCTTCAACAAAAGCTGATTCTACTTACTTCATGGCCAGTATCTATAAACTTTATACGGCGTACGTTGGCTATCAGGCTATTGATTCCGGAGCTTGGAAGGCATCCGACCCGATGTTCCGGACCATGACTCGCGAAAAGTGTCTGGATGACATGATCCGATTATCAGATAGTGCCTGTGCCGAAAAGATCCTAGCTGATCTTGGTAAGGCGAATGTGCAGTCCAAGATACAGGCCCTAGGACTGGTCAATACTTCTGTGGCAGGACTAACGACCTCGGCCCGAGACGCTGCCTTAATACTCCAGTTAATTCAACGGGGCGAGGGCTTGAGTGTATCGTCCAAGCAGAAGTTACTGGCTTCGATGCACACTCAAAAATACCGCAATGCTTTGCCGAAAGGTTTCACTGGGCTTAACGTTTATAACAAGGTCGGTTTCCGCGATATGGCTGAATATCACGACGTTGCCATCGTCCAGTTAGCTGATGGTACGCCGATTATAGTCGCCGTACTGACTAAGAACACCGGCAATCGGGCCATCGCTCAGTTGGCTAATCAGTTAGTCTTGGCCTCCCAAGCACCACAAGCCCAATAGAAAACTCAGTGTCGTTAGCGTACCATTAAGTAATGACAAAAAAAGTGTATCGGTTGCCTGGCCAATTTGAAGACGAACGTCATGGACGGAAAAAGGCAGTATTAATAATAGCTATATTTATTGCTACAGGGTTCGTTACCGGCTTTTATTTCACTCGTAACGTGGCCGCGCCGAAGCAACAAAAAGTCTCCGACTCAAAAGTAGTAACTAAAGGACCGCGCGCGGATTCTATTGAAGGTCGCTATTTGTTCAGCGGCACGATTGTCTTAGGGCGGGGAGTCGAGCAGCAAGCTCAATCAGCTGGAGGCGTCAACTACGCTCAACCTTTCCAACAAATCGCAAGCTTTAACCCGGAACAATACGATGGCTGGCTAGCCGATCTGGAATGTCCGGTAACTAATAATAATGTCAGCTTTCGGCAGAGCGTCGAAACCCTGCAGTTTAATTGCCGGCCAGAGTGGCTACCGGAATTGACGAAACACATCAAATTTTTAAACCTAGCGAATAATCATACTAACGATATGGGGACGAAAGGCTTCCTAGAAACCCAGAAGAACCTGGAAGCTGGAGGCGTTCAAACCATCGGTAACTTCAACGTTACTGCCAAGCAGGATATCTGTGAAGTTATGGCGCTGCCAGTCCGTTTGCAGAAAGACAGCTCGACGGCCGAAACGGGTACGCTGCCAGTTGCTTTTTGTGCCTGGCAATACTTCTTCCGCCAACCACAAGCCGGCGAGCTCGAAGTTATGCAGCGTTACGCCAAAGTCATGCCGGTCTTCGCCTTCATGCACTCCGGCGCTGAATACTTTCCAACGGCTGCGCCGAACCAAACTGACATCGCCCATAAACTCATCGACCTAGGTGGCGAATTCGTCATCGGCAATAGCCCACACTGGGTCCAGAACTCAGAAGTCTACAAAGATAAACTTATCGTTTACTCAACCGGCAACTTCATCTTCGACCAACTGGACAGCGAAACCAATCGCGGACTGAATATGGATGTCACTTTCAAGACGAGATACGACGCCAATCTGGAGAAATGGTTAAGGCTGGGGCCAGACTGCCTCAAACGGGGAGATGATTGTTTAACGCAGGCTGAAAAAACCGGCTTAAAAAAGATAAAGCTAAATTATGACTTCGCTCCAGTAGCTAGCGCGGGTGGCTATAAAAAACTGACACGCAAGGGCGATGCTGCCTTGCAAGCTGGTGTCGAGCAACGCTTAGACTGGGCTAAAACATCCAGCCAGCTTAAAGCTACGACAGCTCGCTAGCTATTTAGAAACGTTGAAACGAAATTCAACGACGTCGTCGGGTTGCATGGAATAGGTTTTGCCTTCAGTCCGAACTTTACCAGCGGCTTTGGCGGCAGTTAACGAGCCAGCAGCTAATAAGTCTTCAGAAGTTACAACTTCGGCAGCAATAAAGCCGCGCTCAAAATCACCGTGGATAACACCGGCAGCTTGCGGGGCAGTCGCACCGACTGAAATCGTCCAAGCGCGCACTTCTTGCTCGCCGGCAGTCAAGTAACTTTGTAGACCAAGGGTTGAATAGGCGGCGTGTATTAGTTGAAGTAAGCCGGATTCTTTCTGTCCGTAGCTCTCAAGTAGTTCTGCAGCATCAGCTGGATCCAGGTCTTTGAGTTCGCTCTCTAGTTTGGCGCAGACAAATAATGCCTGGGCTGGAGCGACTAGGGCATGCAAATCCGCTTGCTTAACTTCATCACCTAAGCCAGCCTCATCAAGATTGAATAAGTAGATGATTGGCTTGACGGTCAAGAGCTGTAAATCAGCTATCAAATCCGTGTCAATCGAGCCGTCAGCCCAAACCGGCGTACCAGCGTCAAGTAAGTCGTGCACTTTCTGGTACATATCGGCCACCGGCTTCAATTTCGGGTTAGCTCTAGCTTCTTTATCTATGCGTGGGAGACGTTTTTGGACGGTTTGTAAATCAGCAATGACTAATTCCGTGTTGATAACATCGATATCTTTTTTAGGATCGTGTTGTTCGTCGACATGAATGACGTTGTCATCATCAAAAGCTCTTACGACCTGGACGGTAGCATTAGTCGAACGGATATGACCTAGGAATTGATTACCCAAACCTTCGCCTTGGCTAGCGCCAGCGACAAGTCCGGCGATATCGACGAAAGTAACCGTCGCGGGAATAACTTTTTTAGTCTTGTATAAATCAGCTAGCTTTTCAAGTCGGGCGTCGGGGACGGGGACGATGCCAGTATTCGGCTCGATTGTCGCAAAAGGGTAATTAGCTGCCAAGATATTGCTGCCGGTTAGAGCGTTAAATAAGGTTGATTTGCCGACGTTCGGAAGTCCGACGATACCGATAGAAAGTGAAGCCATTAACCTAGTTTAACAGATTACACAGTATAAACTAAACTAGATAAAGCTTAAACGTCATGGTATACTTTTAAGTCCAGGTCTATGCAAATATTTCAAAAGCACACCGATTCTATTAAAGACACAGCTAAGAGGGTACTGATCGTCAGCCTGCTTAGCGTCTTAACTCTAACCGCATCTCACATTCCTGCATCTGATGCAGCCACCAACACTCAAATCCAGCAATTACAGAGCGAAATTGCTCAAGTCCAAAACGATTCTGACCACAAGAATGAAGCCAAGGGCGTACTAGGCATCGAAGCCTCATCTCTTCAAGACGCTATTAGCCAACTGCAAGGTCAGATTGATTCATCCCTAGCCCGTATTGCTCAACTGGAAGCTGATGTAAATACTTTGAACGCTCAGATAACCGAAGCGGAAGCTGAGCTGGTCCGTCAAAAATCCACACTTGGTGAAATTATCAAATCTATGTACGTCGGCGGAGAAATATCGTCCATCGAACTCTTAGCAACCAGCAATAACTTCAGCGATTACTTTGATAAACAAGCTTACCGTGAGCGCGTCCAAGACCAAGTTACGACGACTTTAGATAAAATTGAGAAGCTAAAAGTTGAGCTAGACACCAAGCGCAAAACCGTACAGGCGACACTGGATGAACAAGTCACATTAAAGAGAGAACTAGATGGACAGCGGGCTGAAAAAGACCGCATCTTAGCCCTTAACCAAGATCAACAAAATCAATTACAAAGTCAGATAATTTCTAACAGTGGAAAGCTAGCTGAGCTTAAGAAGAAGCAGGCCGAAGCCGAAGCTGCGCTAACCCGTGCCTTAAGCAGCGGAAGTTACCGCGTTGCTGAAGTCGGTTATGTCTCGGCCGGACAAGCCATCGGCTCAGTTGGAAATACTGGTTTTTCTTCGGGACCGCACTTACATCTCGAAGTCCGTAATGGTGGTGGAATCATTAACCCGAACCCTTACATCCGTTCAAAACCAATCGATATGCCCCCAGGTTACATTAGCCAAGGCTACGGCGAAGCTAACTCGATCTATCGTAGCGGCTACCACACAGGGATTGACTATGCGACTTACTCTGGTGCGATTTACGCTATCGACAGCGGCACGCTTTACCGTGGTTGCTCTAATCAAATGCTTGGCACATCGACTAATTCATACGGTTATGTGGCTATCGTCGAACACAGCAACGGCACAAAGAGTGTTTACGGACACATGAGCGGTGGCCCTAGTAGCTGCAACTTTAATACTTATTACTAGACTATTGAGAAGGCGTAGCCGGGGACTGGACCTGTTCAGGTTTCAGTCTATGTTCAGATGCGTATTGTATGGCCGCAATCGGAACCATGCCAATTAATAACAGAGCGCCAACAGCTAAGGCGGTATCTCGATTTGTATGAAGTTTTTCTGACATTACTACTATTATAACATATCCGATTATTTAATACAAAAACAGTAACCTATTTCGTAAGTTAGTCCTTTAAACGACACGAGCTAACAAGAGTGGAATGAGAGTCACGCTTGATGTAAAAATAATTGTTTCTTTTGCTACGTTTTCTGCTATTATAGTGCTAACGCTTGGTGGCAAATAAGGAAACATATGGGTCCGATAAAAAAAGATAAAAAAATAAAGTTTTGAAGGCAGATGATTTCGTGCCTTCTGCTGCGTCATCGGATAAAAACAGTATGGTCAGTGGTCGCGCAATTGGGAGCAAATTTCCAATTAAAAGAGCATTACTTACGATATTGTTAATAATCACTTTAGTGATTCCTGCAGTATTGATCTTAAAGACGGTAGCTACTCGACCGGATACTAAGGATATTAACTTAAAACAGAGTATTAAGATCTGCAACGACGATACGCTTCGACAAGCGGATAACCATATTAAGACTGATAACACTATTGCTCTAGGTCAGTTAGTCAAGAAAATAGAGCAGAATAGTAAATATATCGAAGACCCGAACTGTCTTTATGTCACGACAATTTACTACATTTTGGTTATCGACGTACCTAAGGCAAAGAAGAATTACGACAATCTCCAAGACACATACGATCCTGGTAAGGGATATAGCGACAAACTAGGCCCATTTACGAAAGATCTTAAATCCCTAGAATCAGAAATTAAACGGATTGAAGCTGTTGCGGAAGAATTTAAAAAGAATAGCTTCTTTGGACCAGAGGTGGAAAGATAATATGTTAAAAAATCTATCAGTGTTTTCTGTATTTTTAGTCTTATCGCTCCTTGCTATTGTAGGGTTGCGATCTGACTCTGTTTTGGCTCATTACACGCTCTCGCCTGGAGATACTAATATGCCGAGTAATCTATTAGCAGATTTGAGAGAATGCGAGCATCAAAATGGCGGTACGAGGACACCAGCTTTTGTAAACTACGTCTCAAGCGCAGCCAACCCTAGTAGTGAATCGTTCTCGGTAGCTTATGGCCAAACCTCAATTGCACTTAGATTTCACTTTGCAGGCGCCGTCTGCTTTTCGACGAGCGGTGTTACCGATTCTAGAATTCGAGTAAATAGCTCAACCGTTACACTACCAAACGGTAACGTGACTAACGGGGCATTATCGGGCATTGACGGTGAAGTTTCAGCGCTCAATGGTTTTGACACGACACCAGCAACACCTGGCTTTATGTTACATACCTGGAATGACTTTACTTATACTCCTCCGGGAGGGTTTATATCGGGCGGCAGTTATAAAATACGTGTTCAGTCGCAGTCGATTAACCGGTTCACAAACGGTAACTTTCTTTGTATAGCCCCTCCAGGCGCTCCAGCTCCGAACTGGAACTATGCAGCATGTCCATTTGACGTAAGGGAATATACAATCAATGTAACAGTTGGCCCACCGCCGTCACAGGCAATAGTTGAAGGTCGAAAATTCACGAGTGCTGGAGTTGAAAACGCAGAATTTAGCTACACAGACCGAGTAAGTATCGACACTAACCAGGATGGTGTTGGCGAACAGGGTACGCCAGCTAGTGCTTTCCGGTGGGAGGGTATTACGACTTCCAACCCAGTAGGTATTCATGCTCAAAACTCTGAACCAAATGGGTGGAAAGTGATAGGATCGGTCTTTTGTGATCGAAACACGCCCAATGGTACTGCTGAGTGCGACCAAATGACAGCTAATCCGATGGGCTGGGGTGGTTACAGGATTGGAAGTGACGGTGGAGGACATGGGATTTATCAGCCTGTTTCCGGGACAGGCACTAAGATTCGGACTATGGGGCCTTTGGTTTCAGGACACACTTATAAAATATTATGGATATACGATAGGACAGCCAATCCGACAGATTTATGCCTTAACATTGATGGCGATCAGTCTGAAGTGCCTCCAGGTATGACACGCGACGCTAGTGGAAACTGTAATACGACTGTAGATCTCTGTTTCAACATTGATGGTGATCAGGGTACTATTCCTCCAGGCATGACTCGAGACGTAGACGGTAACTGTAATTATCCACCTCCTCCGGACCCTCCAGGCATATGTTCAGGTCCTGCACTACGAGATGCACCGATAGATAGATCATCTGTTTGGAGTAACTCATATACCGACAACAACCCGCCAGAGAACGGTAGCACGGCTCCTCCGAATGATGGACCTCGTGATGCGACAACTTATCGTCAGATTACCTACGAGTATAGTCACACTGATGTAAACACTACGGCTTACGACGAATGGGGCCAAGGAGCGCCAGTAACTTACATAGAGAGCAATAGTAATCCTGCCCGGATTAATTACACGCCATATGCCAGCGACTACCCGTACGACTACCATACTGGAACCGTCGGCTACACGGTCTGGTATAAGGAGAAGATAGTTGATGGTACCAGGTCTGAAACTGCCAATAACAATACATATACGTATCCAGCAGCCACTCCTCCGGCTACAACACCTCCACCAGAAGACTACACTACGTACTCCTACGGCACCTGGAACACTTCTGAGAGTAATACATATGTCGGAACTAACCGTAGTTCATCGGCTGCCCAAACGCCACCATGTTACGATCGCAAATTCGATCTTGATCCAGCGGCAGTCAGCTCGCAGCTGAACGATGAAGAGAACCCGACTTCAGTTACCTTTACGTCTAACATCAAGGGCGGCTACTTAGCCGCTAACGATTATGGTATCGGCCTACGTACGCCATCTCATGTCGATAACTTCGAAGTTAACGGTGTCTACTTCTTCGAGAACGTTAGTGAGGTGCAGATAACAGGGGATACGCCATTTACGTTTGGTAATCAATCAGCCAGCGCTGGCGGAAGCCTATCTACGTACTATATCGGCTTTAACAACAATTACAGTGCTTCGATTGCAGTATCTCGGCCGCCGCTGAATTATGGCGACAGAGTTTGTTACCGAGTGGTCTTACCAGATGCAACCGGAATGATGAGGCAAGAAGGTAACATGCAAGGTGACCCAACTAGTAAGCAGTCTGCTAAGATTTGTTCTGATAAGGTCGGCGACAAACCGTATTTCCGAGTCTATGGCGGTGATATAACTTCTGGTGGCTCGTTCCAAAATAACAGCGTATGTGCCACACCATCAAGTGGATCGATATTCGGACATTACCGTAATGGAACGGGTGGTGCTGCCACGGGTCTTGCCGCAATTGGATTAGGTGAAGTCAATGGAGTGATATCTGCCTCGCAGCGATCAACTAGCCCAACTTTGCCGAACGGCTTAACCTTTGGAAATGATGGAACTTCGGTACCAGTAAACACGGGCTCTAACCAATTTGGCGGCAACTACGGTAATGGTTACTGTGCACCAGACTACTATAGCGTCGAACAGTTTAGTGACGGTGATCCGCGTAAGAATATGTCTCCACCTTCCGGTGTCATTAACTTTACGGCAGGTCCGTTTGCCGACGGAGGCCAGACTGTGTATAGCTCACCTGGAGTAACTAAAGAGATCTTGTCTCCCCCGCCTATCAGTAAGCGTCACACAGTCTTCGTAAATGGCAACGTCATAATCCGAAGCAATTTAAGATACGAAACTGCCAACTGGACTAGTGAAAAGACTATTCCATACATAACTGTCATTGCCAAAGGTAACATATATATCGAATCCGGCGTGACAGAGTTAAACGGCTTGTTTATAGCTCAGCCAGGGAATGGAGAACCCGGTCGGATATACACATGTAAAGACTGGATTGACTTTAATCGAGACGCTACAGCAGTAAGTAACTGCCGATCTCAACTAAAAGTAAATGGAGCTTTCGTAGCTCAGCAAGTCGTCTTGCAGCGTACTCTAGGCACAGTGAGCACAGCTAATGGCCAACAGGAGCCTAAGACGTCAGCCAATATTGCCGAGGTTTTCAACTTCACCCCGGAATTTTATATCGGGCAACCAGTGTTCAAGCCTAAAACAACTAAATACGATAGCATTAAGGACCTTCCACCCGTACTTTAACGGGTTGGGTGGATGAAATGCTTATGCTATAAGAAAATTTAAAATCAGTACTATAAAAAATTTTACAAAAACCGTAAGTCATTTCGTAAGTTGCTCAAGTTTATGTCCATTTGCAGCAGTAGCGCATAACGGTCACGCTTGATGTAAAAATAATTGTTTCTTTTGCTACGTTTTCTGCTATTATAGTGCTAACGCTTGGTGGCAAATAAGGAAAAATGAAAATTCTCAAAAAAGATAAAACATCTACGAGATTGAAGGCCGATGATTTCCGGCCTGACGCTCCAGCTGACTTAAAAAGTGATGCGACGGCCGGCATATACCTCGGCCCTGTAATTAATAGCCGCTCGTTCTCGCTCAAGCGGGTAGGTATATTTGGCGCCGTGCTTGCAGTCGGCGCTTTATTGATTGGCCTGATAGTGTTCAGTCTCCAGTTCTCACGTGCACCCTCATGTGATAATACAACACTCAAACAGTATAATCGGGCTGTACGCAGTGTAGATGATTACCATAATAGTCTTAAGGAGCTAACACAGCAGATTGAGTCAAACGCAAATTATAAAAAAGATATTACCTGTACGTACATGGTTTATACGCGTTACGCGTCTAAGCAGAATGCCGGAAAATCACGTGAACTGCTAGAAGTGATGAAGGCTTTATATAAAGATGGTGCGCGCATTGATACAGGATTGCTTGATCAGAAATCATTACAAAAAGAGGAAGAATACGTGAAATTGCTTGAATACAGCCGTGACTTAAAGGATGGCGGGGAAGGTCGTGGGTAATATCTTGAGTCGTCTTCCGCTACTTGTTATATCGGCCCTGAGTGCAACTTTATTGCTTTGTGCTATACCTCAGTTGGCCTTAGCTAATACAGGACCAGAAAACCGGCTACCTAATAATAGCGCCGAAACGAATGCCCGAAACAAGTGTGTCAGTGAAGGTTGGCAGACGCTCCGTTACGGTGCAATTTGGATCACGGAGAGTCCCACTAATTATTATGACGCCAGAGTGAATATAACTAGCAGCCAGAATTCAGTCACTGTATACATAGCCGGTTCAGTATTCGGTTGTCATAACACATCAACTGGTAACACTTATGCAGTTCAAGTTGCACCTCAGGGCGCTAACGGCTACCGCCTTACGAATCTAAGTAGTACATCGCTATTTAGAGGCGCATCCCAGGGTGCGCACAACTGGAGCACACAAGGAGGTAGAATTACGGCAACACTTGATGTAAGCGGTATAGCAACGAATAATCAGAATGGGCCTGCCACGCAAACGTTTAATATCGAATTATACCGCTGCTTCAGTACTAACTCTAGTAGTGCAACCGGCAGTTGTTTCCCGGAAACAGTGCCAATTACGGTTACTAGGGCGCAGGCCACGGGGGCAACTTGGACTTTAGAAGGTACTACATTTGTGGATAGGAACTTTGCTAAACCAGGCGAAAGTGCTTTATTCACTCATGATATAGAAAATCTCGGACCTGATGATTCATCGGGCTGGGGTTACCGAGTTAAATTTATAAACTACTTTGCTAGCGGCGCTGAAAGAAACCGAGGCGATGTAGGAATAGACAGCACTTCTGGTACGTCGGCGTCATTAGATGCTGGATTTAGATTTCAACCTGCTAAAACGCATACTTCAGTAATAGCTTTAGATGCAGAGATTGGTTCGAGGCAGTGCGAGTACATAATATATAGAGATAAAAAAAGCCCACTCGGTGCTACTGAAGATTCGCTAGGATCTAGTGATATGAAATGCGTTACCGTCGCTTCAGAAACTATAGACGAGTGTGACAATATACCAGGTGTTCAAACTACAGTACCGTCTTGGGCGACGAAACCATCTAATGGTGCAAATAACTGTTTTGACTGTGATGGCGGAACCGACCCTAACAAGGTCTGCGATGGCGGTGGCTGTACCGTTGGCGTCGACCCCGGCTGTACTGATCCAGTTGATCCAGATCCGATTGTTGTGACGGTTGCCTGTCCAGGCGACTTAACGATAGCTAACAATGCGAACCAGACAATTAATCTAACTGTCCAAAACGTTCCAGAAGCTACCGGCGACAGGTCGGGCTTTAGTGACTCCCCTGGAATTGAAACGGGTTATGACTATGCGGCTAGCGGAAATTACTCGCTAAATAGCGTTAAGGATAACTATGACCAGGATGCATCGACTGTCACACCTGGAATCGGCGTGAAAGATAATGGTCCGTTTAATGCTGACTATAGTGGCTGGGTTAATACTTACCCATATGACGAGCACCAAGTAACTGTTTCTTATCAAACATACTATAACCGCGATGTCTACAAGTCTTCAAACACTAGATCATACTACTGTCAGGATGGAGAAGGGACATTGACGTCGACGAATACCTGCACAAGAACAGAAACGACTACGGGCTCACCGAGAGGCACTAGTCCAGAGACATATTCCTGTCCAACCGGTTACACCAACAGTCCAACCACTTCGTCGACTTGCTCAAGAACGATCGTTACTCCTGCATCTGTTCGATATGCGATTTCTTATAACAGGACAGATAATGATTTTGGAAGTGCGACAAACACTACTCCACCAAGTATGCATACTTTGTTGGAGTGTTATCCGAGGAACTTCTCGCTAGAATATGATGACGTTATGAATACTCAATTTAACGATGAAGAGAATCCAACCTCGGTTTCATTTACGGGAACTATAGAAGCCGGTGAATTACGAGCCACCCAATACGGGTCTGCTCCTGACTTAAGAGACGGTATGGAACTTAATAACTTTGAAGTATTGGGTCGATACTATGTCCGCCGAGACAGCGATAACTCAATAAAACCCGGTTCAACTGTAGGGTTGAACTTCGGCAATCAGTCGGTAGCTAACGGTGGCAGTAACGCTAAGCTGATGAACTCATTCAGCATCGGCGTCGGTACTTCGGCCGGCGTCAGTCGCCCACCTCTAGAATTTGGCGATAAGATTTGTTTCGTGATGTCATTACCGCAACGGACTGGAACCATGAATCGATCGGGTAACATGTTAAACAGTAATTCAGGTCCAGACTCGGCAGAATCTTGTACTGTTAAGATCGGTGACAAGCCTTACTTCCGAGTTTATGGAGGAGATATATCTTCTGGCGGCTCCTTCCAAGAAAATAATGTTTGCGCAACGCCTAGTAGTGGTTCAATAATCGGGCATTACCGTAATGGCACCGGCGGTGCGGCCACGGGACTCGCTGCTATCGGGCTTGGCGAAGTCAACGGTGTGATCTCGGCCTCTCAGCGTTCAGCCAGTCCAACCCTGCCAAACGGTCTGACTGTCGGGAACGACGGTTCCAGCGTACCTGTCAACATAGGGTCTAATCAGTTTGGTGGAAATTATGGTAAAGGCTATTGTGCACCAGATTACTATAGCGTCGAACAGTTTAATGACGGTGATCCACGTAAGAATACGTCTCCACCAGCGGGAGTAATTAACTTTACATCAGGACCATTTGCTGACGGTGGGCAGACTGTTTACAGCTCACCCGGAACGACTAAAGAAATCTTGTCTCCTCCGCTGATTAAAAAACGCCATACTCTGTTCGTTAACGGTGACGTTGTCATTAGAAGTAACATAAGGTATGAAACTACTAACTGGACGACTGAAAAAACTATTCCATACATAACCGTTGTCGCCAAAGGTAACATATATATCGAATCCGGCGTGACAGAGTTAAACGGCTTGTATATAGCTCAACCGGGTAACGGAAAGCCAGGACGGATCTACACTTGTAAGGATTGGATTGATTTCAATAGGGATGCAACCGCGGTCAGCAATTGCCGCTCTCAACTGAAGGTGAATGGTGCATTCATAGCTCAGCAAGTGGTATTGCAGCGAACTCTAGGAACACTTAGCACAGCTAACGGCCCTCAGGAAACAAAGGGATCAGCCAATATTGCCGAGGTTTTCAACTTCACCCCGGAATTTTATATCGGGCAACCAGTGTTCAAACCAAAAACAACTAAATACGATAGTATTAAGGACCTTCCACCCGTACTTTAACGGGTTGGGTGGATGAAATGCTTATGCTATACTTGGA
>Ga0326733_1000333_pt1 | contig 13949 bp, 17 predicted proteins | sample 14_GP2_308_FD_207946 | JGI IMG/M metagenome (GOLD analysis project Ga0326733, IMG submission 207946) | Glacier ice microbial communities from Ngari, Tibet, China - 14_GP2_30.8 | ecosystem: Environmental > Aquatic > Freshwater > Ice > Glacier | place: China: Ngari, Tibet | collected 2018-07-17 | reverse complement strand
GTGCTGCCATCTGCCTCAAAACAATAGTAAAAGCTAGCAGGGTTAAAGCAATGGCCAAAATAGCGCATATTTGTCAGCAGCCGAATCGCGCCGCGCGGCGCTTGGCCGGTAGCGGCTGTAATTAAATCGCTGATTTCTGTTTTGAGTGGTTTTGCAGGGTTGCCGTAATAATCGGTGCGCTTAAACTGGGCGATATTAGCTGTTTCTAGCGACCAGAATCGCGATTGATTAAACAGCTGCGGTAATTCATCTAAATCAAGATACATCATAAAAACGCGATAGTTAAAACCATGCGCTTTAGGGGCATAACGTTGATGCGCAACCCAGCCTTTGTAGATGGCGCTATTCATGCTTTAGGCTGCTTGCTCAGTATGCGTTTTAAAGTGCTTTAGCGCATTTAGCGCACTAGCAACGCCATCTTCATGAAAGCCGTTTAACCAATAGGCACCGGCATAAGCGGTTAAATTTGGACCGCTAATTTCAGCATGCCTTGCTTGCGCTGCCACGCCAGCCAAGGTAAAAACAGGGTGCGTATATTTAAGCCGCTTAATCACTTTGGCTGGGTTAATAAAATCAGTGTGATTTAGCGTCACCAAAATCGGCTCAGGTGATTGAATATTTTGCAAAATATTCATGTTGTAGGTCACTTGTACTTTATTTGTTTGCTCAAGGTCTGCTGACTTAATGTTTGATAGTTTAGCGGTTACATGGTAATTCCAAGCCGCCCAAGCCAATTTGCGCTTTGGCAACAAGCTGGCATCGTGATGCAGATACACGGTATTTTCTTGGTAAGGAATCGCGCCTAAAATTTCGCGCTCTTGCTCACTGGCATCACTGCCCAGTATTTTTAAGGCTTGGTCACTATGGCAAGCAAAAAATACGTAATCAAAACTTTGCTCTATGCCATTTTTAAGCTTAATGTTAACGGTGTTATTCAGCCTTTGCACACTAGCTACTGGCGTATTGAGCTTAATTTTAAATTTAAAATCTTCCGTTAGTTTTTCAACGTATCTGGCTGAACCGCCTGTAATGGTGCGCCATTGCGGTCTGTTATTAACCGTTAACATGCCGTGGTGATGAAAAAATCGCACCAAAAATCGCGCCGGAAAATCCAACATCTGCGCGGCATCGGTAGACCATATTGCGGCGCCCATTGGCACAATATAATTATTGATAAAAGCCGGCTTGTAATTATTTTGCGTTAAATAATCGCCTAATTTAATCTCGCTATCGCTTTCTAGTAAAGCCAGCGCTTGTTTATTAAAACGCAAAATATCGCGAATCATGCCGTAAAAGCTGGGCTTAAAAAAATTGCGCCGCTGCGCAAATAAGCTGTTTAAAGTAGTGCCGTTGTATTCCAATCCAGATTGTTCGTTGCGCACACTAAAGCTCATTTGGCTGGGCTGCCATGCCACTTTTTGCGCGTCTAGCATCTCAATAAAATGCGGATAAGTGCGGTCGTTAAACACAATAAAACCTGTGTCTACCGCATAATTTTTACCCATTAATTCAATATCATGCGTATGCGTATGGCCGCCAATATGGCTATTGGCCTCAAAAACCGTGATGGCATTTTCTTTATGTAGGTGATGAGCGATGATGTTGCCAGCGATGCCGCTACCAATAATGGCGATATTCATAAATAATCTCTAAAACAAATTTTTTGGGCGCATTACTGCGTTGCGAGGTACTCGAAATCCTCATGTACTATCTGTACATTCCGGTTTCTGCGTTCCATGCGCCTTGTACTGCATCCCAAAATTCTATGTTTATAGAAATTATTTTCGTTTTTTTGTGGCATTCTTATCATTCTATTTTTAATTTTTATAAGGTTGGTTTTTATATTGTTTGGCTTCACGAATCTCAATTGGCACTTTTCGCAAATTCCAAATAAGGCCTGTGGCCGCTAACAGGCGCAAACCGTAGTAGGTAAAATCGATTTCCCACCAGTAAAAGCCTTGTTTTGCTGCACCTGGGTAATGGTGATGGTTGTTATGCCAGCCTTCGCCCAATGTCAAAATGGCGATTAACAAGTTGTTGCGGCTTTGGTCGCGTGTGGCATAGCGGCGTTTGCCCCATGTGTGCGATAATGAATTAACGCTAAAAGTGGCGTGATATAAGGCCACAGTAGAAATAACAAAGCCCCAAACTAGAAGCTGCCAGCCATTGGTTTGCAAACTTGGCGCGTAATTTTCTAATAGGGCGCCTAGAGCAAAAATTCCTAAGGCAAACATCACTGGAATCAACACATCAAAGCGGTCTAAAAAACGTAATTCGGGGAATTTTGCTAGCTCTTTTACGCGATCAAATTGGGTGTGAAAATTGCTGCGTGATAAAAACCAGCCAATATGACTCCACAAAAAACCGTGCTGAACAGGGGAGTGCGCATCGTTTTCTTCATCTGAATGACTGTGATGATTGCGATGGTGTGCGGCCCACCATAATGGACCACGTTGCACGGCGGTTGCGCCTAAAACGGCAAATAAAAATTGCCCAAAACGGCTGGTTTGAAACGCTTTATGTGAAAAATAGCGGTGGTAAAAGCCAGTAATCGCGAACATTCTAATGCCGTAAAGCGCTATTGCAAAAATAATGGCAAATGCGCTGTAACCCACCCAAAATAAGGCAAAGCAAGCTAAATGCATGGCAACAAAAGGGATAACGCGCCAATAATCAATGCGATGTTCGGCTTCTTGATTTTTGTTGTCCGCTAGCGCATCGTTATCTAGCCAGCTGCTTAAAGTACTTAAAAAAGGACGCTTACTTGCCATGGATTACTCAGCCTTTTGAATACTTCTTTTAACGTTAGTCCAGCTTTGCGGTACTTTGCGCAACTTGGCTGTGTCATAACCCATGCTTTTAACCAGCTGTGTTAATTCAGCATATTTCGCATCATCAATTTGCGGCGTGCGTGCCATAATCCACACATAATCACGCGCGTTGCGTGCAATCACGGTTTGCTGATAATCATCATCTAAATAAGCAATGCGATATTCGGCTTTAATCGGCCAAATAAATTGCATGCCCCAAAGCGCATTGCCGGTGTCTTTCACTACAAATCCGCGCGGTTTATAGGTTTTAAGCGGGCCATCAAAAGCGCCTTTGTAATAAGTAAAAGTGGTAGCAATGCTGCCATCTGGCTCTAATTTGTAATTCTCAATCGCATTGTACGATTGCGTTTCAATGGCGGTTGGAATCGCCGCAATCACATACCAATCACCCATAAAACGCGGCAAATCGACTTTACTAACGGTTGCAATTGAATCCATTTTTGTACTCGCACAGCCAGCAATAAACCAGCTAAATAATAGAATAAGTAATACTTTAAGTTTGTAATTTAACATGATGATTTAAATCAATTTGTAGTTAATGATGTAGCCTTCTGGCGTAGTAGATTTTAAGGCTACCCATTCATTTTTAAGGTTGTACCAAAGCTCAATATTGAGTTTACTTTTGCCGTTTAAACTACCTTTAAGTTTGTAGTGGGTTGTTTCTACCGGTTTGCCTTTTACCGTAATGGTTTCTGGCGCCAGCTTTTCAAATTGCGTATCTAAATATTCGGCATTTTGCGGATTAAGCAATTTAGATTGCGTGAGAATTTTAGGATTCCAGTAAGCAAACGTCATGGCACAGCTATTTAAGTTTTGCGCTTTTTTACCATCCGATACTTCAAAACCTGCATCTTTTTGCGCGCCTTTAATATTGGTAACCACTTTATTTTCGGTAGTGTTTGCTTCAATTTTGGCTAAACAATCCTCATTCCATTGCTCTTTAGCCAAATGATCGTAACTATATGCATTAACAAAAAGCACTTTTACGTTAAATTTTGCGCGACTGGTTAGCTGGCGGTTTTGGTCTAGCGTAAAGGTATGTTTGCCGATTTTATTTTTATCTAAAAACACATCAAACGCCCATTCTTCGGCCATAACAGGGCTTGCTATAGTAATTGCGGCAGTCATTAATAATGCCGATTGGATTTTAAACATTGCAACCTCTTGATAAAATTCAAAAAATTTATTGTTTGGGTAGGCCAGGGATAAAGCTATTCGTGCTTTTGATATAGGCAACATATTCGGGCCTACGTTCAACAATATCTTTCTCTAATAGGCTTACGCCGCTTACTTTAAGCAATAACAAAGTCATTAAAAGAGGGGAGATAATTGCCCACCAAGCGCCGCCAGCAAGGGCGATCAGGTAAAAGCCCCACCACACACAGCATTCGCCAAAATAATTGGGGTGGCGGCTATAGCGCCACAAGCCTTTACCTAGCACTTTGCCTTTATTAGATGGATTGGCTTTAAATTGGCTTAATTGCCAATCGGCAACCGTTTCCCAATAAAAACCCAGCACAAATAAAATAAAACCAAAGTAATCTAGCGCATTCATTGGCGCATTTGAGTCAATAGCGCCGTATAAAGACAGCGAAATAATCCAAGCCAAAATGCCTTGTAAGCCAAAAATAATGTAACTACTTTTTAACCAAAAATGCGGCTCGTTATTGCGCCTAATTTCAACATAACGGTGATCTTCGTGTGGGCCCCAATTGCGCCAAGTAAGGTAGGCGCAAAGGCGAATGGCCCAAACGGAAACCAAGCTTAATACCAATAAAATGCGTGGTGAGCTATCAAACACAAATAGGGCGCTGGTAAAGCTGGCCAGCACAAAAAATAGGCTCCACATGCTATCCACATGCGTTACATTGTCGCGAATTAAGCTTATCATCCAGCCCATTAGCGCAAACAAGCCAATGGCCACCAAGCTGTATAAATAAATAGACCAATTAAACATTTTTAATCTACAAACCCATCAAATTTTTGTGAAAGTTTTAATAAAAGCGGCGTTAAACATGCCCAGCCAAGGCTTAATACTACATAACTGATTGGTAAATGGTTGAGCGTTACCGCACCTAATTTTTCGGCGCCCATATAAGCCAGCGGCCCACCAATGGCGCCAAATAAAACGGCAACTAGCCAACGGCCTTTCATCCAACGCAAGCTCACATTTAATACCGTTACAAATTCGGCCCAAAGCGCCAAAATCCAAACTGGTACCAGCACGCTACTCCAGCCATGCGCTTGGTAAGTAATTAACTGGTGATTGAGCATAATCTGGTCAAAAGTACCGCCAATGACCAGTGCAATTATCAAAAGCTGTAGTTCTTTTTTAGCTTGCTTGGCTTGGGTTAAATGCCAAATAACAATGGCCAGCACCGTTGCAACGCCTAACCACGGCATTTGCTTGGCCGCCCCAATTACGCAGGCAAACCAGCCTATTTGAAACAATATAAAATTAACAACCAAACGTGGCTGCATTTTAACGTTTCTCAAATAAATAGTGCGTTACCCACCATTCTTGACCGTTGTTATAGCCAAATAATTCGGCACAGGCCATATAAAACATGCGCCAACGGTTGCGCCACATTTCTATGTCTTTATCACCATAAGTGGCCGCTAAAATCGGCGTAATAGCCTTGGCGTTTTTATCCATATTTTCTAGCCAAGCATTGGCGGTTTTTTCGTAATGCGTGCCATCCCAGCGCCAGCGCTGAATCAGCTTTAAATCATCTTGAAAATGCAGGGGTAAATCGTCACTGGGCATAATGCCGCCGCTAAAAAAGAATTGGCTCATCCATTGATTATTCTGGTCATCGTCAGCTTTTACATCAAACGCGTAGGGCGTATTGCGATGCACAAAAATGTGTTTAAAAAACTTACCTTTTGGCTTTAACCAACTAGCCACTTTGCCATATAAAACTTGGTAGTTGCGCATATGCTCAAACATTTCAACCGATACCACGCGGTCGTATTTAGCGGGCGCTTCAAAATTGTTCATATCAGCGGTGATAATATTTAAGTTAGTAATACCGCGCGATCTGGCCGTATTCATAATATATTCGCGCTGCGAATTAGAGTTAGAAACGCCGGTAATGCTGGCTTTCGGGTAATTGGCCGCCATCCAAAGCGACAGCGAACCCCAACCACAACCCAGTTCTAAAATCGCTTGGCCATCTTGCAAATCGGCATGATGGCAAGTTTGAGTTAAGGCTAATATTTCCGCTTCATCCAACGTTTGCGTTTCAGGCATCCAAAAACAGCTGCTGTATTTGCGATTAACACCCAAACAAAAATGAAAAAAAACCGCAGGCACTTCATAATGCTGCGCATTGGCTAGCTCTGGCACAGGCGCAATGGCGGATGCATTCATCGCTGCCACAAACTCGGTTAAATTGGCCATGCCTATACCACAATTGTTGGCTGATATTTCCACCAATCGTTGTTTGACTAATTGCCGAATACCTTGACGCACAATTGAATCGGGCAAATTGCCCGATTCTGCTAATTTAATGGCTAAACCCATTCTTATTTCTTTCTTTAAAATTAATAGCTTAAGTAAATAATTAAAAGTAATTACTTAAGTTTTGGTCATTCTACCTTGATACAACACAGCACCCGTTGGCTGACCAGTGGGCGAACCACCAACTGGCTCAAGACTAACTGCTAGCAAACCAGTTGCCATTAAGGGGATAACATCTTTAGGCACTTTAAACACATTGTTGCCTTGTTGCGGCAATAAACCCAATGAAATTGGTTTGGATTTATCGGCCGGCAATAACCATAACTCAAATGCGTTATCGGCTTTTAATTGTAAGCTTGCCAACGCAATCGCGTTAATCGTCACATCAGTGTCTGATTTCTTGGTTTCATTTAACAACCAACCAGCTTCTGATTTCTCAGTCGCCAATAAAGCCACCGCGGCAGGTTTGCTGTCATTTAGCGATTGCGGTGTTTGAATCACCAGCAAAATAGCCAATCCTGTGGCCAATGCTGTTGATGCAAATGCCCAATTTTTCCACCAAGCGCTATGTTGAGTCGCTTTACGGTTAAAAAGTTGCGCTTCAATATTTTTCCACACTTTATTGGGCGGGCTAATAGCCGGCACAGTATCGGCCAGCAAATGCATGTGTGCTTCCCACCAGTTTAGCGTTTGCGCCCACACGGGTTTTTGCCTAATTAGCTGCTCAAAACGCCTGCGCGCGGCGCCTTTAAGCGTACCCAAAATATATTCGGCCGATAACATATCCGCCAATTGTTGATTATCGTATCTCATATTGATACTCCTTGCAGACAGCTTTTTAGTGATTGCAAACCGCGTCTAATCCACGTTTTTACGGTGCCTAAAGGTTGCACCAAATGGCTGGCCAGCTGCTCATGCGCCATGCCATGAAAATAACTTAAGGCAATGGCTTGCCGTTGCAAAGGCGCTAAACCATTCATGCAATTTAATAAGGCTTTCGATTCGCTTTGTTCTGTGGCTATTTCAAGCGGGCCTAAATCGTCTGATGCCCAATCATCTAAGCTTTCTTCATCCAATAATTGGTTTTCTTGTGGCATGGCGCGCAGCAAATCAAAGCATTTGTTGCGCACAATAGTCGTCATCCAAGTCATTACAGCGGCTTTTTCGGGGCGATAATTTTGGGCATGGTGCCAAATATTAATAAACGCATCTTGCAAGGCTTCTTCTGCTAGATCGCGCCTATTAAGGATGCGCAACGATAGCCCAAATAGCTTAGAAGAAGTTGCCTCATACAACTCTTGAAAAGCGGCGCGGTCGCCTTGACCGCTTAACGCGATTAAGTGAAATAGCTCATCCGATGATTTTGCGGCTGATTTTGCAAATGTTTTTACTGAAGATTTTGTTAGCGCCATAATCTTTAACTTATTAAGTAAAAATTGAATATTACCTTAATTTTAATCCGTGACCTGCGATTAAAAGGCCTGCGATTAAAAGTTAGGTCATCAATTATATAAATGCCATAAATCTGTTTAATAAAATTTAGTCACAAGGCAAACGCAATGTTGCCTTGTGAATAAGCAGCAGGCTTGATTTATATGCCAGTTACATGCCTGTTTTGGGTAAATTTGGCGGCACTGCTTTGCCAGTAGTGGTTTCAATTTCGCGGTACATTGGCGCTAACTTTGCCAACAATTTGTTTTGCGCGGCAAAAGGCACATTGTGCTTATCCATGGCAAATTGAAATTGCTCAACTAAGCCATTAAAGCCTTCGCGATTCACTTTCATGCTGGCGTGTGACGATTTCATATCGCGGCCTGGATATTTGCAGCCGCCATTCATCAGCTCACACATTTGCTCAACCAACATAGCTTTAATAAAGGTTTGTTTGTCATTATCAAAAAACGCCTTAGTGCGTGGATCAGCCACCAGCCCAATCATAAAGTCATCCATAATTTTAAGTAAACCTTCTTTACCGCCAAACGCTTCAAAGGTGGCGGTGCCTTCCATTGGCGTGTTACCAAGGTTTGGGTTTGCTGTGTACATTTCGGCCAAAACAGGCTGTGCAAGCAATAGGGTGCTGGTTGCCAAAGCGGTGGCAATCATTGCTTTAAGGTTGAAATTCATGTGATATTCCTTTTTAAGTTTGTAAGTGTATGTATTTAAACTGGCTGTTTAGAAGCCAATTTGCGCTGATAAATAAACACCTTCTTGATTGCCATAATCGGCGCCAACGGCTTTTACCGTGGCAATATTGCCCAAGTTAACGTAAGCGGCGGTGATTGAAATGTTTTTGGTAGGCGCGTAAGCCACAAAAATGTCAAACGCATCGTCCTCTTTTAAATCCACAATATTGGCGCCGCCAAATAGCAAATCATTGGCTGGGCTTCTTAAATTGTCGGGTTTCATGCGGTATTCCGCGCCAATGGCTAAATCTTTGCGCAATAAATAGGCGGCCGAAACTTCTAACATTGGCTCATAGCTATTATTTTTATCACCACCAAAACCCAATAAGCCAAATTGGTTGGCTTTGGTAAAGCGCAAGGTGCCGTTTAATAGCAAGTTTTTATCTAAAAATAATTTAGTGGCCGAAACGTATAAATCCGTACCGTGGTCACTTTTTGCGCCAACAACGGGGTTATTTTTTCCTTTAATAAAATCGCCTTCATCGTTCTCTTTATATTGCACGCCAACTGCAATTTGCGGCATCCAAGTGTCTGCATCTAAAACCGCTTCGCCCGCCACACGCACTTTTAAGCCAACAATGGTTTGCGTTAAATGGTCACGGCCAATTGGGTCTACGCCCAAACCAGCGCTGACTTTATTGCGTAATTTGCCAAGGCTAAACGATTGCTCAGCCACCGAAAATTCAACGCGATCGTAAATGCCAACCGTAAAACCATAGGTGTTTAAATTGTAATCGCCGGTTTTTACATAGGTGTAATGCACGTTGCCGCCCACCTCATTATTGGTGCCGTAGCCGCCAATTAATGCCCATGGGGTTAAGCCGCCGCCTGCCGCGCCTTCTACCTGAGAAACGCCGCCAGTGAGTAACAATTTATTGCTATATTGCAGGTCATCTGCCCAAGCGGCGGGTACAAATAGTGCGCTGATTGCGCTGGCCAATAGCACGGTGCGCGCGTGTTTAATGGCATGGTTTTGAATAGTTTTCATTTAAATCCCTAACGTTTAAAATGATTAATTCTTGGTGTGACGTTTTTGGTACTTCAGTGTTTTTATACGCAGGAATTGTTTTTTAGATTCAAAATAGTTTTATTATTTTCGTGCTAATGATTGAATTTTCTTGATGTATACTAATCTGTATATTTTTTAGGCGATAACGGCAATGAAAAACACCTTATTAAAATGCACTTTTTTGATTTCATTTGCCTTGTTGCAAGCCTGCGCAGGCAATCAAAACAAAACAGCTCAACAGGCAGCAAACCAAGATTGGCCTAGCTTTGGGCGCGATTATGGCAGCCAGCGCTTTTCACCTAATGCGCAAATTAATCAACAAAACGTCAAAAATTTAGTACAAGCTTGGCATTATAAAAGCGGCGTTGTGGGCAGCTTTCAAACCACACCAATTGTACAAAACGGCATTATGTATTTATCGCTGCCTTATAACCACGTAGCCGCGCTGGATGCCAAAACAGGCAAAGAACTTTGGCGCTATACCCACGACAGGCGTAAAGATTGGCAAATGTGCTGCGGCCCGGCTAACCGGGGCGTGGCAGTTGCCAATGGCAAAGTGTTTATTGGCACAGTAGATGCGCGCTTAATTGCCTTAAACGCAAGCACAGGCGCTAAAGAGTGGGATATTGATGTGGTAGAAGCCGCCATCACCACAGAAGGCCAAGATTCACTTAATAAAGACGACCCCAATAGTGCGCGCAAGGTAACTGGCGGCACAGGCATAGGTATTGCCATGGCGCCAGTGGTTTACAAAGGCAAGGTAATTGTGGGCATCACAGGCGTGGGTTATGGCTTGCATATTGATAACCCAACCGCCGACGCACCATTAGGCGCGGTGATTGGCGTAACAGGGCGCTTTGGCAGGCCGGGCTTTTTAGCCGCTTACGATGTAGAAAACGGCAAACGTGCTTGGCAATTTGATACTATTCCTGCAAGCGGTTGGGAAGGGCTATTTACGCAAAAAACGGCAGATGGCATTGTGCTGAATCGCGATGTGGCACAAGAAAAAGCGGATGCGGCAAAATATGCTGATTCGGCACGTTTTGGTGGCGGCTCTGCTTGGAGCACACCTGCAATTGATACCGCAACTGATACGCTTTATTTTGGCACTGGCAACCCAAGCCCACAAATGAACGATATTTCGCGCCCGGGTGACAACTTGTACACCGTTTCACTGGTGGCGCTAGATACCAACACTGGTAAGCTAAAATGGCATTATCAACAAGTGCCGCACGATTTATGGGGTTACGATTTAGCCAGCCCGCCAGTGTTATTTAATTATGACCACAACGGTAAAAAAATCGCCGCCGTAGGGCAGGCCAGCAAAACGGGTTGGTTTTATATTCAAAATAGGGCAACCGGCGAATTGATTAAAAAATCGGACGCATTTGTGCCGCAAAAAAATCTATTTCAAAAAGCCACTTTTGAGGGGACTGTTGTATATCCTGGTATTTTAGGCGGCTCTAATTGGTCGCCTGTAAGTGTAGATGAAGCCAATCAACGCGCGTTTGTAGCGGGCATTCATGCACCCATTAAATACACGCTGCACGAAACGCCCGCCAAAGATGGCAAAGCGGCCATACGTTACGCCGCCAGCGAACCCACACAAGATCCACGCTGGGGATTATTATCTGGCATTGATTTAGCTACAGGCAAAATTGCTTGGCAAAATAAAACCGCGCAACCATTAGTTGGCGGCGTGCTGGCAACGGCTGGCGGCTTACTGTTTACAGGTGAGGGCAATGGCAACTTTAATGGATATAACAGCCAAACGGGTGAATTGCTATGGCAAACTAAATCAGAGTTTGGCGTAAACGCGCCGCCAATTACTTATAGTATAGATGGCGTGCAATATATTGCGGTAGCCAGTGGGGGCAATTCTATTTTTGGCTATAAACAAGGCGATGCGGTATTGGTTTACCGCTTGCCTTGATTGGTTTGTAAAAGTAATTATTTTTTATATTGAATCGTTAAACCCACTAAGCGTGATACGGCGATGGTTAAATACATCACGCTTGAAAAGATTTGTAATGAAGCAATCGCGCGCGCAGGGCTTGAAATTGGGATGACATCGCCAACACCTGTGCCTGATTGAATCGAAAAGCTCATAAATAATAGCTCTACCCAGCTGCGTGGGTTGCTGGGGTTTAGGGCCGCCAACAAGCTATTAGGGTAGATTTGCTGGCAAGCAGAATACGCTAAGGTAAAACCCCACACCAATAAAGTAAACGTAGCGCCTACGGCATACAGCTCATCTACCGTCACAATATCATCGGCAAACATCACCAACACCATGCCCGCTGCGGCATAAAAATACAGCAAGCTTTCAAAACCGTGCGCCCAAACCAATAATTGCGTTTGGCCAGCAAATAAAGCCAACATAGACGTGCTGATAGAAAGAGTGATGAGCGCAAAGCCTACCCAGCTAGCCATTGGGCTGCGAAACACCACCCAAACCGCCAAAATGGGCACGATTAAGCCCAAACTGTTAAATATTAGATGGCTACTTTTAGAATCCGTCATAAAGCCATAAAACAGCACACTAAAGAGCTGAACCGCCAGCAACATAGCAAAAGGGTAACGTTTTACAAATTCAATAGAGCGGTGCATGTGACGTTTTTCCTAAAAGTTTTCTGGCAATAAAGTTTTGATGCAATTTACGCCATTGTAATTGGCGATGTCAAAAATGCGAATACTAACAACACAAATTAACGCAATACAAACTTTGTATAAATACTTTACTTTTTGAATAAGAACTATTATCATTTGCATTAACAACACAAATGAGTCAATTTATGCAACTTCATATGCCCAGCAACGTAAAACACAGCGTTTTGTTTGATCCAGATTTGCCAACCGCAAAAGATGTGCTTTCGGCTATTTGTTGTGTGGCCACGCATTACGCGATTAAGCCTTCTTTTGATTTGGCCAAGTTAGCCGCTGATTTAGCCTTAAAGCTTACAGCGCCCGAATATGCTGATAGCCCACTATCAAAAGAAATTGCCAAGCGCTTGCTTAATCAATGGTCAGAAATAGTAGGCGAGCATCAATCGCTGACTGTAAAAGTTTTGCCGGCGCATGCCACTTTGCAATAACTAATAAAATTAATAACTAACGTTTTTTAAGGATAGACATGTCAAGACAAACTGGCCCAAGATTAAAAATTATGCGCGCATTAGGCGTTGATTTGCCTGGGTTATCACGCAAAACCATTGAAGCGCGCCCAACGCCACCGGGCCAGCACGGCAATAAAGCATCACGCAAACGCCGTTCTGATTACGGTATTAAATTGCAAGAAAAACAAAAAATTCGCTTTAATTATGGCCTAACCGAAACGCAAATGCGCAAATTGATTTTAGATGCGCGTAAGGGTAAAGAGCCAACGGGCGAACGTTTATTACAGCTTTTAGAGCGCCGCATGGATAACGTGGTATTTAGAGCAGGGTTTGCACCGACCGTTGTTGCAGCGCGCCAATTGGTTAGTCATGGCCATTTAATGTTAAACGGCAGAGCCGCCAATATCCCGTCTATTCGCCTAAAAGTGGGTGATGAATTGGTGATTAAAGTAAAAAGTAAAAATATCCCAATGGTTGTAGAAACCATCAAGCAACCATCGTTGGCGCGCCCAGAATGGCTTTCTTGGGATGAAACAGCGCTTGCCGTAAAAGTAGCGCATTTACCAGCAGTATCAGACGTACCGTTTCCTGTTGATGTGCAATTAGTAGTGGAATATTACGCTAACCGCGTCTAGTTTTAAGCGGTTAGCAACAGAATTTAAGACGTCCCTAACAACGTCTTAAATGTAGTAAGTGCATGCAAATGCATCTCCTTGATTTATGGCTGCATTGACCATGTTTACTCAATATAAACCGATAATGTAAGACGGTCACTTTTTTAGCAAGGTAGATAATTAACAAGGTAGTAATTTAACAAGGCAGTTAATTGAATTGAAATGAAAGTTATTACTAATTTAACAGCAAAAGAACACATGAGCTTTGATGTGGCGATTGTGGCGGACGAAACGCCGAATCAAGACATGAAAATGTCGCGCATTAAACGCTTAAATACAGAGCAGCTATTTAACAATGTTAAAGAAGTGATGATTGAGCATTTAAATGAGACTTACATTTTGCGTATTACCAAGCAAAATAAACTGATATTAACCAAGTAGTTAAAGGAAAATTCATGTCGCCAAAAAATCAACACTCACGCATTTTGTTAGCAAAAAATGATGGCGGCAGTATTGCCTATTGCGAATCTTGCGATGTGATAGAGCTGGAAATGGGTGCGATTAGTATGCGGGTTGACGCGCCATCGTTAGAAGCGTTAAGCGCGTTTTTAAAAGATGCCGATACTCGCCTTAGTTATTATCGTTTAAAAAAAGCCAATTTCGAAAACGCACTAGCGGCTGATTTAAGTTTTCACTAAATCATTAATTGAGCAATTTTAAGCATCTGAATCGA